>Ga0065711_1028184_pt1 | contig 43104 bp, 19 predicted proteins | sample Hoacrofraction12_FD_59098 | JGI IMG/M metagenome (GOLD analysis project Ga0065711, IMG submission 59098) | Hoatzin crop microbial communities from Cojedes, Venezuela - Epithelial fraction 12 v2 (version 2) | ecosystem: Host-associated > Birds > Digestive system > Esophagus > Crop | place... | reverse complement strand
CCGCCTGGACAAGGTCCTGTGCAGCTTGCTGTAGGTGACCCTGCTTCGGCAGGGGGGTTGGACTAGATGACCCACAGAGGTCCCTTCCAACCCCGACCATTCTGTGATTCTGTGATTCTGTGATTCATCTACATTTTTCCTAGCTACCTTTTTACCATGCAGTCACTTAAACTGTATAGTCTTATAACATTAGTGTCAGTCTTGGCATAGCCAAAAATAAATCAGTGTCTTTTCTCACACACACATTGCTAATTTAAGTATCATGTGACAGCCAGCTGTTTTTACCGCTGCATCATATGGGAGCTTATATGGAGTTGGTTTTTCATCAGGAATATGCTACTGAGTCCTGTATTGCTTTGAAACCTACACTTGGTTTCCAGACTTAAAACCTTGCATAAATGTTTTATTTTAATGGTCACTCAAATGCTGATGTAGTTCACTCATCCTGCTAATCCATTTAGCTCTTTTGCCCTTGTCGCTGCGCTTCCCATACTTTTACTTATCTGTTGTATTCACTATGGACAAATATTTTTAACACTTTGTCTGATTGTTAATGAACACAAGCACTCTGTCATGCTTGGAGTAGAAGCATAAAATACTATCACAGCAAAGAATAAAAGCATTAAAGAAACAAAACCAGATTTCTTCTGCAAATGTTTGCACTTCCCACATCCTGACTGGCTGTGCTGTCTTTTGCTTATGTTTCCAGCATATCACTTTTTTGTTCTTCGTATAATTTTAAACTCATTTTTACAAACCCTTGTTCTCTTTGGGAAAGAGATAATTTTGTTTTCGTCCAGATCTTTGGCTTAGGTTATTCATTCACAGCAAATTGATTGCTCATAAACTATATTGATTCCATGTTTATTTCACCTTCCAGACTCAATTGCCAGATAACTGTTTTCCCACCCCATCCAAACTGCTGCCTTGACTTCAGTGTTGGTCCAAGTAGCCTTCTAAATAGGATTTCACTCCATCTTGGAAATGTAATACTTAAAACAGACACACTTTTTATGGGTTTTTAACAACATTCTAGGAAAAGGGTCATCATATTTTTTCCTGCAGAATTCCTACTTTTTTTTTTTTTTTGTCATAATTTTCATCAGTTTGGGGACACAGTGGCAGACTGACCAGAGCTTGCCTGTCCTTGTTTAAAAAGCTGTGTCTTTAGATACTACTACTGCAGAAATTCTACTGATTGTGCAAAAAATTTCAAGAACATAGAGGCTACACAAATGCCTGGCAAGGCCTAGGATATAAATGTGCACAACAGAGAAACATACAAGAAAGCTCAAAATAAAACGCAAAATTAACAACCAGACCACACTGCTTGGACAGGCTTATTTTTATCTGACTAAAATCTTGTTCTACTTAAATAAGCAGTCAAAACAAACCAGTTACAGCCTGGTAACCTACATATAGGTTGAACACTATTGAAAACAAGCAGAAGCAAAAGCAAAATAAATTACTCCTCTGCCTTAACAGAGCCTACCTAATACTCTTATCCCCTTGCACCCTCTTTTTTTTTTTCTTTCAGTTTTTCTAGGTGTTTGTTTCTTTGTTTCAAATTTGTGTCCCAGGGTTTTATTTGAAAAGGTTTTGAGTTTACACATATTCAGCTGCTACCAGTTAGTTCTCAGCTGGGATAATACAGAGCCTAAATGCTGATTTAACTCATTAGGTAACCACTCACAGTCTGGCAAAGAAAGGTCATTCCCCGGGGGGAAGGGCTGTGCTGCTGAGAGCTATTAAACCCATGAGTGTCTTCTCATAAAATTACAGAATAGTTTGGGTTGGAAGGGACCTTTAAAGGTCATCTAGTCCAATGCCCTGCAATGAACAGGGACATCTACCACTAGATCAGGTTGCTCAAAGTCCTGTCCAACCTGAGCTTGAATGTTTCCAGAGATGGGACATCTATCACCTTGCTGGAAAACCTGTGCCAGTGTTTCACCACCCTCCCTGTAAAAAATTTCTTCCTTATATCCAGTCTGGGTCAACCTTCTTTTAGTTTGAAACCACTACCCCTTGACTTTCACAACAGGCCCTGCCAAATAGTTTGTCCCCATCTTTCTTATAAGCCCACTTCAGGTACTGGAAGACTGCTATAAGGTCACCCTGGAGCCTTCTCTTCTCCAGGCTGAACAGCCCCAACTCTCTCAGCCTTTACTCATAGGAGAGGTGTTCCAGCCCTCTGACCATTTTTGTGGCCTCCTCTGGACCCGCTCCAACAGGTCCATGTCTTTGCTGTGCTGAGGGCTCCAGAGCTGGATGCAGGACTGCAGATGAGATCTCCAGAGCAGTGTAGAGGGCAGAATCACCTTCCTTGACCTGCTGGACACAAGTGGTGCAGGAATAAAACTGCTTTCTCACCCCACAGCTTCATCTGGTGCTGGTATGTGGTGCTGTGTGGTTATGGCAAAGTGAGTTCATTGTGCCTTTGCAACACCTTGAAGCTCAGAACGCGTTTCTGGGGTGAAACTGGTTCTTTTAGTAGTGTTGTGGAATTGTTGTCACCTTTGCAGTCATGAAAGGCGGGATGGAATTTGCAGCTCTTCTGTGAACCTTAGAAATCTCTAGTAGGAGTAGCATTTCAAGCGCTTACTATACTGTGTTCTTTTTTGGTGTCTGATTGACACTTCTCTTTTTATCCTTTTCGGTTCCTTTGTACCCTTCCCTCCACTGCAGCCTGAAGGACCTGTATTGAGTTTTCAGAAGTTGTCTCTCCTGTTGTGTGGAACCATAGTCTATCTTCAATAGGAGATACTCATGAAAGGAAACACCCAAAGGTTACTGAGAAGCTTCACCACAAGCTCAAATACACCTTCTCTGGTATTAGAATTCGCACAATGGCTAAGTAAAATATGCTAAGTAACTGTGTAATTGAATGCTGTAGATTTTCCACCAGATTAACAGCAAGCGTGAGGCAAGTATACATGTATTCCCAAAGATGGTGAAGTCAGTATCTCTAAAAAGTTTCTCCTAGAATTTGTCTTCACAGAATAGCAAACCTTTCACTAGAATACACTTCAAAAAAAGAAAAAAGAGGTTTTTTTCTTGTCCTACAAACAGACTTAACACTTTGTTGAGAAGTTCAAGCAGAGGAAGCAGTTCCTCATCACCCCTTGTGGGACAAACCCCTCACAGCTAACAGAAAAGACGCTGAGCAGGGATGTTGATAATTAGAAGCCTGAGCAAGTACAGCGGAGCTAAGAAGCCAACCTGTTACACATGAGGTGTGTTTAATATTAATAGCCTCTGTGAGTCTGCAGATTCACCAGTGGATGATGCTGGAACAAAGCACCTCACATACCCTTAACAAGGATAAACCTTTGGGAACCTGCATCAAACAAGCCTGTTGCTAAGAGTGTATTCGGAAGTAGTACAAAATTTTCATATTCAGTTTTTGTGTATGTGCTGTTTTCTTTGCCTTTGCGGTTGTCCTGTGTTTTTTTTTATTTTATTATAGGCCTAAACCCCTTTTGATCTTTCTTGCTGCCCTTGGGGGCAGCAGCCAGCCACACTTGGGTAGAGAACACTCATAGCAAGGACTAGAACTGGTTTGTGCCATCCAGTAACCTTCTGGTCTGGACAACTGCCTGCTCTCCCACACCTGAAATAGATCTTGGGGCATTCTGTTAAATTTAAATCCCACAGAAAGACTAGCATGAAGTTTGTTTTGTCAACAATTTAAAAGTAAATCTGTTATTAGCGCTATTTTATTCTACCTGAGCGAGGTATCTTCCATTTGATTCATGCTATGATTTAGAGGCGCTTAGAAGTCTTACTTCAGGATTTAATATATTCCCTTTTTCAGTCTGGCCTTTTGAAGTTTGATGGTGGAGAAACAATCATTGTTTAACATCTCTGCAAACTGTCAGGACTTATCAGTCAGAAAAATACTTGCCCCATCTCAGGTACTCTACCTCTTGAATTGGCGTTGGTGTCAGATGAGTTAGTGGCTATGTACTAACCTGAGGTATTTTGAGAAGAAATTCTCTCTTGTCTGTTGTGATTACTTTGTATTTTTCTTTACATCACACCCCAATAATGAGAGTGATTAAATACCCCACTCCGTTAACAAGAGTGACTCAGATTCACTGATCCGCTCCAATGGATTAAGGTGAAATGACACCAGAGATCCTATATCACTTTATAATGTTTATTCACGATTATGATAAATCAACCTACTGTGGCACAATTATGACAGGCAAACTACTGAGGCACAATTATGCTCACAATTACAGTAAGCAAACTTCAATGGTACAATTACAACAAGCAAACTACATTAATAAAATTACTACAAGCAAACTGTGTTAGTACAATTACGATAGACAAGCTACTATGGTGTGATAATGATAAGCCTTGCTTTTATAGTTTCAAAGGAGAAGGAAAAGAACATAGGGGGACAGAAGAGAAAAGTTAGAAAGGAAAAGAGGAAGAAGAAGAAATAAAAAGATACACTGGTCCTGGGTCCAGCATTGATCCAGCCAATGGATAACAGCATTTTCTGTTATAGGCTAAGTTACCCTGGCTTTCCATGTAAACTAGCACGCATGCTCCTTACAGGTGTGGGGGGCAAGTCTTTTCGGTCTTGAATTGAGTCGGTGGCTGCGATCTCCCCCTACCACAGTTACCTCTGTTTGACCTCTTCCTGGTGCAGGACTATTGGCTTGTTAGCTGTAAAAAAGTGAGTTGGGTATGGAGGCAATTAAAAGTGGTCTGCTTAGCTTTACCAGAGTAGCATCTGTGAGGCTGTGAGGGTCTCTCCCTCGGTCCAGATTTCACTTGGCTGATTTAGCACCAGACCGCCAGGATGAGCAGGCCCTTTGCTCAGGCTCAGTGCTTATCGGCACAACATTCCTGTATCCAACACTTACAGGCTTTGTCTTTCACATTAACACCTTAGACGAATGTTTGAGACATTTAACTGCATATTGTCCGGACCCTTGCACTTTACTTCCTTCCTAATACTTTTTTTTTCAAATTTTCTTGCTAGAAGCTGTAAATAACAGGTTTCAGTGATTTCTGTGCAAAATTCCTATCTTCATGGTACTTCAGGTCGTTTTCTTTGGTGGGGGTTAGAGGTAAAACATTGTCAGTTACTTTTCCTTAACGATAGATTTGCAAGATTCATGAGTAACAAGGAAATATTCATTTTGACATAAAATATATTTTACATAGAAAAGACACAGTCTTCTGAATTAAAAACGTAATTCAGCATTTCGTAACTGCCCCTACATGACCCTCTTAACTTTAGAGATTTCTGAAAATAAAGGTTCTTTTGGGGATGAAAATCTTCTACATCTGTTAAAAAAATGCACACTAATGATAGGGGTGTTGAAATAAATAGAGGTCAGAAAAATCAGGAAATAATTATAAAGACTAGTGATTAATTTTTGTAATGAATCTCTTTAATCTTACCGTAAAGGACAATACATTTTTACAAAGTAGGTTTTGAGACAACATTATTAATATATATGTTGTTATTGAGTCAGCTTTGACAAAGGGACTTTCATTGCAATCTTATCTGCTTTCAATACTCATCTCTTGATATCAACCCACTAATGCAAATAAATGTCTTATCTAACATTTGGGTAAAGCTCTGCAGAAGCAGTTTCAGCAGATGGAGCTAGTGTGCTTCCAAACTCTGACAGCTGTACCTACCTTGGAAAAAGATGAGCACAGAAGTATGCAGGACTGTGGTTAGGGATATGTCAGGGTCAGCAGTGAAGATTTTCTTTTGGCTTAGTGGAAAGGTAGCAAACGTAAGTGGGAATTAACTATCCTTTACCAAGCACTGGTGGATAAGAGGAGTTCAGCTGTCTAATTCGGATACTGGTGATGTACCACAACATGGTAAAAAACCCTGAGCAGCATATTAAAGATTGCAGTTGTCTCCAAAGTTTTGATGTTATCTTGCTATTTGCACTATTACTCTCACACATAATGCATTGTGCTCATAAAGTGCTGTTAATGTGGGGCCAATTGTTTAGGTCTTACGGAACATGTTGGTCATACTGGACTACAGTAAGCAAGGCAATGCCTCCGTGGAGCTGCAGCCAATTTATTAAAGCCTGTTATGACCTGAAGAATGTACTTCAATTGACAAGACCCTTCTGTGACAAGGGCCTTGTATAGCCATTGACATTTACTGAGATTTTAAAGTAGGAAAATGCTAGAAGTATCTAGGTCAAAAGTTTGGGAGAAAAGGACTGGTTCTTGGACATAATACCCAGGGCCCATTCTGAAGTATGTAGAGCTATGTGGCTGCACCTGCCGCTGCTTCCTACACAGAAGGCCATGAGGAATATTGAGGAGCATTGCGTGAGGAAGACAAAGAGACCTTGAAGGTACACCAGCAGACCTGTCCTTACCATGCAATCACACTGGGTTCAGTTCTCAAGTTCCATGGTTATTACTCAGAATGCTAACAAGGGCAGAAGGTGGCAGCTTCTCACAAAACCCTGCTTCAGTACAGTGCTGGAGGCTAACAACAGATAAAAGAAAATGCTCAGAGCTGTCAGCCAATTTTCGCCTTTGTCCTGCCCTGGGTAGATAACCTGAGTGACTTGGGATTCAATTTGCATATCCATACATGAAGGCAGGGAAGGGAGGCAAGGAAGAAGAATGATACAGGAAACTTTCCAGTCTGCACAAAACTTCAGCATTTTCTGTTTGTGACATTAACTTTCTAATAGCAAAATGTATAGATCCTGGTGGCAGCCAATGGCTGTGCTCTGTCTCATGGGGGACAAGGATTCACCCTGTTCACACTCCTGACAACTTTATTTCAGTGCGCTGAGAAGTGGAGAGTTATGTGCTATTTCAGGAGTTTATATGCGGTGCTGCAGGTTGTAACTTCTCTGCAGTTCTTCAGTTCTTACAGTGTGATTTAGGGTAACACATTATGAGAACAGTGTGTGAAAGTTTCAAAGCCATCATTGGTCATTGTTACAGCAGCACAACGCTGACAAGTAGCTGATGGAAAGAAAGGTTTTATTGCTATACTGTTCTCTCCTTGCCCATTTAGGTCTTCAGCTTCTGTATTTTAGTGACTACATACACTACTGAATTCTTGAACAAAATTTTAGTGGGTATAAAGTAAGACATTATTCTGTTATCTGCATGCCTGATGCTGAAATGACAATATTACTTTGCTGTAAATTGCCTACTACAACAGCAAACTAAGCCATGATTTTGCACATGCACATATAAAATTGATGTTCCGGTTTTGACTTCATGTTGTTTTGACTTCATGATCTAATTTGAATTTAGTTGACTTTAAAAGATTCTTTTGTGCAAACTGTCATCTATTATTAGTCTTTCAAGATTTTCTTCCACAAGTCTGTAAGATCTTGCCGATCCTGAACCTTTACTGGGGATTACTGCTCTCAGATACTAGGAATGTAGTATAAAAATGTAGGCAAAGGAATTCAGCATACATTAGAATCTCCTCTGGGTTTCCAGATGGCTGATACGAGTTACATACAGCATACCTCCATCACTAGTTATACTCGGAATGCAATTTCCTGTAAAGGAGTGAACACTAAAAATGTTGGTTAATTTTCCTTATTACAATGAGTCAACTGAACAATGACAATAAATCTGACTGTAAACCCAGAGATTTGGGTTTTGTCCTGGGTCTCTGACAAAACTTCTGAATAACTAGCACTTGTATCACTTGTGGTCTCACTCTAAAACAGTACTCTGCTCATCTGGTTTTGTAAGTTTCTTGAAATTAATGGAGGAAAAGTGTTGTATGAAAGTTGGGGGATGGGGAACAGGGGTTGCGGTCAGTTCATCACATGTTGTGTCTGCCACTCCTTCCTCCTCAGGGGGAGGACTGCTCACACTCTTCCCCAGCTTCAGTGTGAGGTCCCTCTCATGGGAGACAGTTCTCCACAAACTTCTCCAGGGTGAGTCCTTCCCATGGGCAGCAGCTCTTCATGAACTGCCCCAGTGTACGTCCCTTCCACGGGGTGCAGTCCTTCAGGAATAGGCTGCTCTAGTGTGGGTCCCCCACAGGGTGACAAGTGCTGTCAGCAAATCTGCTCCAGTGTGGGCTCCTCTCTTTTTATGGATCCACAGGGCACCCACCTGTTCTGGTGTGGGCTCCTTCACGGGCTGCAGGTGGATATCTGCTCCACTGTGGACCTCCATGGGCTGCAGGGGCACAGCCTGCCTCACCACAGTCTCCTCCATGGGCTGCAGGGGAATCTCTGCTCCAGTGCCTGGAGCACCTCCTCCCCCTCCTTCTTTACTGACCTTGGTGCCTGCAGAGCTCTTTTTCTCACATATTTTCAATCCTCTTTCTGGCTGCTGTTGCTGTTGTATAGTGCTTTTTTTTTCACCTTCTTAACTATGTTATCCCAGAGGTGCTACCGCTGTTGCTGATGGGCTCGGCCTTGGCCTGTGGCAGGTTCATCGTGGAGCCACCTGGCGCTGGCTCTGTCGGACATGGGTGAAGCTTCTGACACCTTCTCACAGAAAGCACCCTTGTAGCGCCTCCCGCTATCAAACCTTGCCACGCAAAACCAATACAACAATGAACTATAGTGTGAATTTACAGTGTGTGATTTACTCTGCACTGGCTGCAGGTGAGCGCATTCTCAGCATAACTATCCATCTGCCCTAGCTGCAGTTGTCCCCAGGCTCCTGCTCTGCCGATGGAGAGTCTCCTGCAAAGGGAGATTCAGAACATGTAAGTTAGACATGTGCTGTGATCTCCACTCCAGAGAAATATCTCTCTCTCTCTCTCCCCCCTCGGTGACTATAAAGGGAGTCTAGGGAGACTAGCTTCCACTTCGAGTGATGTGATACCTTTCCCTCTCACCTACTCTGTCTCTTACCACTGCCTGTGAGAAAAATTCTTCCACATTTAGTATGGAATTAATTGTGCGTGTTCTGAGGGGTATACTCATGGGGCTCAGACTCCTGCTACAACCAGCAGAAAAAAGGTAAGTTTATTTAGATGTTGATTCAGAGTGGGAGACTGACATAAGTATAGAAGAGATGCCTCTGCTCCTCACTCTCTCATTTCTTACTAGAAGTGGTAGCAGACTATCCTCCCAAGAGCAAAGTTAACCTTTGTGATGAGCAAATAAGGAGGTGGCGTGAAGGAACTTATAATTCACACCCTCCATAATTCGCAGCACTCACTAACTCTGCATGTTGCCAAGCCAAAGTGATATATAGCTTAATAAAAATGCTGAACGTATAGAAACTCCCAGAAAGTGAATCAGGGTCCCACTAGCAGAGAGTGCACATCCACTCCTGGGAGTTGCTAGTACTCCAGATATTGCCAGTAGAATACTTAAATAAGCAACATCTGATATTATTTTCCCAGTGGTAACACTTAATGAAACTAGAAGTACTTTTGGTTCTTTGCTACTGTGAACCTAGGTACTGTGCATTTACAACTGATATGGCTACTGCAATAAAGTATCATCATCTTGCTGATGCCACGGTTTTAAACCCATGTGACCAACCAAAACTGTCTTATACAGAAAAAATAACTTTAAAGGAAAAGGCTTCATATAGCATGGCCAACAACAGCACAAGAGGTAGAGTAGTGTAAGGACTAGTGTAGGAATTCCAGACTTTGCTAATAAATGTTTTCTGTCGGGTACTTGGCAGGAAACAGATACAAAAGCTGTGAATCTATTGCAAAGACAAGTAGAGATGCTGTCTTTCTGAACACCAGATAAGGTCTGACTACCTACAGAAGAGATCTGGCCTGGCAAAGAAATCTCACCCTGTTGACAGTGTTGATAAAACACTCATCGAGGACTGGAGCACTTAAGGAGGTACACGAAGGGAAAGAGCTTCTGCATTGCATCACCTAGGGTTAAAGAATGCATCAATTAATGATTATTGAACAAAATTTAGAACATCATGCAATAACATTATCCTTTGAATTATCCATGTGCACAAGTTCATTAACATGAGAGCTTATACAGTTCTGTAACATAAAAGGAAAGAGATTCAGAGTAACTGGAGAATTCTTTCTAAAAACAGTATGTTGGAGGGGAGAAAAAGTAGAAAAGAGGGAGTGAGAAGTTTAGTTGTTGAAAACGTTTTGGCTCTTCCTTAATATGGATCCTACTCTTAACTTCTTTAGGTGCTCTAACAGTTGTGAATGATAAAGATTGATGATTACAATGTGGAAGGATCCTTTCTGTCCTGTGTATGCTAGGATCTAGTATAGTAGGAATTTGGTGTTAATTAGCTATGTTAATAGAAATAATTATTAATAATGGAACTGAGAGATCATTCTGTAGCATGATAAGTCCCCTCAGCCAAAAAAAATCTGAATTCTATGGATTGTTTCTTTTGAAGTTAGCTGAAAACATTTCTGCAGTAATTTTTAAACCTTTTCTCCCCCAGTGTGGATGCTTTTGTTTTTCTTCTTTTGCATACACTTGATTTCTTGTCATTGTCCCCTTCTCTTCATTGATGTGAAAACAGGCATGAGAAACGCTTTTTAACTTTTTCCTTTTGTACCTAGCACAACAACTATGCGTGGAACAGATGGAAAGTGTCCTATGCAGTATATTTCATCTGGATTCTTTCATCTGGATGACTATTCATGTGTTGTAAGTCTTGTTTAAAATTCAGGAGTTTGTAAATGTCACAGGAATTGGAGTCTTCTTTGCTTTTTTTCTGGAATTAATTTTCACTTGCGTACTATTTTGTCTGGAGATTTATTTGGATTAGCACACATACACTCACACACTTTTTGCTTAGGTCAAGGCTTACCAAAATGCAGCTCACAAGACATTTGTGACCCAGTAAGTTTTTGTAGGTGGTTCAAAAATGACTTTTTTCCTTTTGTCCACCCTTAAAGGAACCAAATCATAGAATCACAGAAAGTTTGGGATTGGAAGGGACCTCTGGAGGTCATCTGGTCCAGCCCCTTGCTCAAGCAGGGTCACCTAGAGCAGGCTGCACAGGACCTTGTCCAGATTGCTTTTGAATGTCTCCAGGGATGAAAACTCTACAACAACCCTGTATAATCTGTGCTGGTGCTCAGCCACCCTCACAGAGAAAGCGTGTTTCCTGATGTTCAGAGGGAACTTCCTGTGTTTTGTTTTGTGCCCTTTGTCTCGTGTCCTGTCACCAGGTATCACTGAGAAGAGCCTGGCTCCATCCTCTTCGCAACCTCCCTTCAGGTATTTATATAGGTTGATAAGGTCCCCCTTACCTTCTCTTTGCTAAGCTGAGCAGCGAATTTTTTGAAGTACACATTTGAAAGTAAAGGCAACGTGCATGTAATTAAATAAGCCAAAGCCAAAGAAAAAGTTCTGACCATTACACTATGATCACACACATTGTTTAGTTGTTGACATGGTTTGTGACTTTCTTATGGCTTACTAGATCCTCTGGACAATGCCTGGGCAAGGTTTCAGGTGTCTGGCACAAGGACCATTCCCAAAAGGCAGGATGGATAAGACTATACCAGGTTTGGCTCCGTCCCCTCTCTGCAGTCCCCCAGGTCTGTGTCAGGTGGCTTTGTATCCTCAGACATGCCTCTTGCTCTGCTCTAGGGTTATTGTACGTACCTTCAGTCTCGTATCGCGAAAATGCCACCTTAGTTGTAGGGACATATGTAATGTACAGAAGCTCAACATCCCTCCTGCTCTGGTCAGTCTTACAGGACAGAGATGATGACTTATAGGACTGCCCAGGTAGGTGGAGAGAGTAGATATTAAAAAGCCTCTTCTGTAGAAATTCAAGGCTGCCTTACATTTTGAGAAGTCAACCTTGCCAAAATGTCACGCTGGATAGAAGGCATCAGCAATAATGTTGAAAAGCATATTCAACAGGAGAAAAGAAAACACATTAAACTTTCCACAGCACATGAGTGTATTGATGACAAGAATGCTGTTTTCATCTGTGGACTGACAGAAGAAGTCTCAGAGGCCCTTGTTGCTCTTTAGAGTCTCAAAAATGGTGTTGATTAAAAAAACAACTATTCTGAATGCCACACTATTGATGAAAACAACACATGGAAAGCTCATCTCTCACTTGTGTTACAACAGATGGTGCCTCCCTTATGATGTGGAGAGAAAGGGGTGTTGCAGCACTGATAAGCAAAATAAGAGTCTGGAGATGAAGACACTGTTTTATTCATTAGCAAACTCTTATTGCACACCTCCTTAAAATGGAGCATGCCATAAACATTGATATTGAATATATGAAAGTCTCCATACCCAAAAGTCTAGTCCTCTCTGGAAGACCATGAGGCTGAATTTAGAGATGATGCGTATTCACAGCCATTCAGTGGTGATCAGGGCTGCAGACGTAAAGCACATTTGGACTGGTTTCTTCTGTTTTGTGGGAGGACACAGATGTTATTTCTGCTCAAGAAGAAGAAGGCTAACAATATCTGTGAGGTACTGGCTGGGACTGCACGAGCCATTTCAGCTTTTTTCGTATCTTAGTGAAGTGAATCAGAAGCTGTGCAGTGGCAGAAGTTCCCATCTGACCTAATTGACTGTATGAAATCTTTGAAGGCAAATCTCAAAGTATTACAGAAACACAGGGACACTGCCAGGTTACAGCAAAGAAAGAACTAGTGGAGAAAAAGCTTTTTCCTTCAGGATGTGCGAAACAGCAGCCTTTATCCAAGTCCTTAGAGACCCCAGAGCTCTTCCAGGAGCAGTTCTTGGATCTACAGACAAGCACTTGTTCCTTTTTACTGTGACGCAAGAAATGCTCCAGAAGAGGTGCAGATGCATCTTTTTGACCTGAAGTGGACTGTGAAAACAAAGATAACATAACATGGATGATGCTTATAAGCCTTCCTAGGAATTGCTGGCACTACTACAAGATTGTGCTTTCTCTTCAAAGCATACCGAGATGTGAGCAAATATACTTAAATACAAGTATCAATAAATCTACTTTGTGCTCATAACAGAACAATGATCACTTTATATCAATCCGCTTCATTATATCAAGGTTTAAACTCATGCCACCACTAATCACCAGCAATAAAAATCTGCTGTGGAAGTCCCAGTCAACCGTCAATTGAATAAAGACACGGAATTCTCCTTACAGAAATTTTGTGTATGTATCGCTCTACATCCACAAATCTTTCTGAAGTCTAGTGTTGCAGATGGGACATTTTTCTATGACTCAGAGCCTCGTACCCATTCAGAATATCTCTTCTGAATAAATTTGCTATAGGGCAACATCTGAAATAGATGCTTCCAGGGTGACTGTCAGATTTTATGTATGACCAGTGATTCTGGAGCCTTCCTCTTCTTGAGCACCCCAGATAAGAAGAAAGTGGATCTGATTATCAGAGAGTGAGAGATCATCAGGAGTTCACCTCGTCTTCCCCTGGAACCTATTACTTACAGCAGTGACTCTGCAATCAATTAGCTACTCTGAGGACAAAGAAATATATATCAAAATAGGAAAAACCTTTCAGAATTTCCATGACAACATCCTGGAGGTAAGCCTTGTGATTATTAGCACACAGAATTACTGGCTTTCTGGAAAGATTCTATAGCTTTTACTAAGGGCAAAAATTAATGTCTTCTACAAAGAACATCACTTCTACACACAAATTAATGCAGCTTGTCCTACAAAAGTTACAGTACATATTATTCAATACTGCCAATACTGTGCAGGACTTTCTGAAATCACTTATTTCAAATCTGGAGAATTGTCTACAGGTCAATTTTTCCTAGCTCCTGCCAGTGTCACTTCTCCATCTGCATGTGGAAGAGAGGCCTTTTCTTGAGTCAGGTCTGAAAAAAAATTCCATTTCTTTGTCTGAGATAATACATTAAAGAATGATCTTGTCCTTTCTCTTCCACCATTCAATGCTGCTCTTTGTTTACATGCCTTTTCCCTCTTCTTCTGTCAATGGGGACTGACAGTTTTCTGGCTAGCTTCTTATCTGGAGTTCAAGGAGCCTTTTAGCTTGCCTGCTGCAGTTTCAGCTGGCTCAGTTAGGATATATCCATCTTTCTTTCACCTTTACAGAACTGCTGCCTTCACAGGTTATTTTCTTTAGCCAGCAGAGCTGCTGTGGTGGACTGTTCTCCATGCCTTCTGCTGGTTTTTTGTTGTGGCGTTTTTCAGTTTAACAGTGCAGTCTGGGGGTGGGGGTTGTATGATATTTGCCTTTCTGTAAATGTCTTTCCACCTTGCTGTTTCCTTTTGCTTTATAGATAGGTGATACATAAGGCAGACAGATATTCCTGAATTTTGCAGATTCTGCAAACTTCAGGTTCCTTAATAGTGAAGAAAGTCCACTGTCTGTAAAAGCAGTCTCTGGAAAGATGTGCCAGGCAAGCTGAAGGGTGAAGGTCAGGGAGAGCAGGTACTATTTTATGTCTAAGACACCTTTTTGCCAGTCATCCCAACAGTCATGACCAAACACAAGTTTTTCCTTATATACATAGAGAAAAATGTGTGTGTATGTATATAGAAACTATATTTGCATACCACGTATATACATACATAGTACTTCTACTTTACTCAGGTATTTTACCCACTGAATCAAGACTAGATCCCTTTGTCACTTTGATACATAGACAGCTAGATGTTTTTGTATTAAGAATTTGAGAACCTCAACACTTATATTTGTTCTGTAAAGAGCAAAAGGAGTCTTGGTTGTGCCTCCATCCTGGAAAATACTAAAAGTAACAACAACTCTAAGGCAAATATATCCAGTATTCCTTCATGAAAAATAAATTAACACTGGAATGACTCCAAGTTGTGGGGTTAGTTTTGGCTCTAGGAAATGGCTTTACGGTAGTTTATAACAAATATATGTATATCTGAAGCATGAGCCCTCAGAACGTATTTCTGTAGGTATTATGACCCTAAAGAGTTGCTTTAAAAGACAGTTTATTTTTTAATTTCAGTTTGGGTTTGTTTTCTCTTTTTTCTTTTTGTTTCAGAAATCGCACCTTCGCTTTCTTGTCTTGTCACTCTAAAATAATGATGTGTTCTGAAGCCTGACTTGTTCTCAAAAGTGGGAAGACCAAGCAGGTAGCACTTAAAACTGCAGTATGCAGTACCTGTTGTTTTGTGCGAATGTGGCTGCAGGGCCAAGAGCATCTTTGGACTGAAGAGACAACTAATTAAAGTACACAGCAAGTTCCAGCTCCCCTGCCTTAGAGTTATGTACCTTTTAGAGTAAACAGCTTATTTGCTAAATACAACCTGTTACTGCTTTACTGGAATTTGTGACATGCTGAAGGAAAAGCTAGAGGGCAAGTGGAATGAATTAGCACCTGTTTTATACTTGGATATCATGAGTTTACGTACTTTTGGAGAATAACAGGGAATAATGTCCCTGAAGGATTTTGCTCGAGTATCTGCTGAAGTCTAGTATTGTAAATTAAAGGAGCTGAGCTCCAGGTTTCTTGGGGCTATTCCTGTTTCACACAGTCCTTGTTGGGAAATTTGCAGCTACCTTGTTTGCCTTGGCTTTGATCCAAACAAACCTTGAGAGACAGTGGAACAAAGTCTGAGGTCCATCTGTGCAAAGCGGTGATTCATGATCTAATGTCAAATATTCACGTCTGTCACTGAATCAAGTGTCTCATAAGTGGAAGGTGAGCTGTCTTACTTGAACATTTACTCTTTCTGAAGCAAAGACAAAAATCCAGTAATTAAATGAAAAAAAAAAGAAAAAAACCCAAACCCCAAAACAAACAAAAACCTCAAACAAATATACCTAGAAAGATCAAGTTTAAATATATTGAATAGCTGCAGTGTTTTTCATATGATTCTATAAAATAACAGGGTGCTGTCTCCATGGGGCAAGGTTAATGCTAGTATGTGGAGCTAGAGAGGGGACAGACTGGTGCCACTTTGCTCCAGCTGGTCCTGTGACCCAGGGGGATTGTGCCAACAGCACTTTTTGCCCAAGGAGCGATGCAGATGAAAGAGCAGGGCTGGTTGCCTTAGATCCTCTTCACCAAATCTCAAGACAGTCCTATACGATGCAGCAAGTCTGTCCTGTCAGAGTCTGGGAACAGTATCCCTCTCCAAGGTGGATATAATCAAGATGGTAATACTCAATGTTAAGGAGTAAAACTTTCAGCACAGTCAATGCAAAAATGTCATGTTATCTGATTCGTCACGCTTCTCGCAAGATGATGCAGATCTGAAAGGCTTAAAAGGGCTTTATTTTGTATTTATTTAATCAATATTCACAAGAAAGAAACATATATATATCCATTTTTTTCAGACCTCTAGTTTACAGCTTGAATGACCTTGACTCTACTTAATTTCTGTAGTTGCAGAAACAAAGTAACAAGGTAGCTGAAAACAAACTGATGCACAGCTTTAAAGTAAAGCTCTAAAATATTTTATATCTAATTTTTTTCTTTTTTCTTACTGAGTCAGATGACAAATCTTTGCTTGATAACTGCTACATTTTAGCTCTCAGATTTCTCTTTTAAATCTCATTAAGCATTATCAGATCCTTGAAAGATTCCATATTTCACTTCTCACTCTTTTCTGCTAGTATGCAGATTACCAGCTCCTTCACAACTCAAAAATGAGTCCTTCTCTTTTACACTGATTAATACCTGACTAAATTTTTTCTCTCAGCAGTTTTCTTTGCTAATCTCAAAATGGGCATTTTGGCATTTACATAATTGTCCTGGTATCAGATGGGATAGAGTTAATTTTCTTTCTGGTAGCTGGTGTAGTGCTGTGTTTTGGATTTGGGATGAAAATAATGTTGATAACATGCTGATGTTTTTAGTTGTTGCTAGGCAGTCAAAGGCTTTCCAGCTTCTCATACTGCCAGGTGCATGGGAAGCTGGGAGGGGACATAGCCAGGACGGCTGACCCAAACTGGCTGCAGGGGATGTTCCACACCATATGACGTCATGCTCAACGTATAAAGCTTGGGGGAAGAGAAAGGAAAGGAGTAGCGTTTTGAATCTCAAGCATTCAGAAGTCACAAACCGGGCTAAAAATGTATCAGAGAATTAAAAAAAAAAAAAGGGTTTAAAATACAAAGTCTGGAAACAGTCTTAACTTCCCTTTAGTGCTGATATATTTAAGATTCATGTTTTGTAACCAGAATGAAGAAGCTTTTTTTTCATATTTAATGTAAACTGAGATTACAAGTAATATCATGATTCTGATACTGGGGAAGAGTACCTATGGTGCACTGAAGAGCTGGATATATTGGAGTTAATGTAATAGGAGTAAAGCAGAAGAAATAGTTATGTAGCTTCCTGAATACTATTTTTCTTGGAAGAGTTTGCTGTTATTTTGGTGCTTGTGTTAAAAGTGGTAGAAAAGTTGGAAGAAAGTAGCAGAATAAAAGCAGGTATTAGAAATAAATTGAGTTATTTAATGTTTTATACATCTGCATTAGAGTTCCCTGTAGTGCTTATTACTATAATGCCTAAGCGTTCTCTAAGTAATTTAGAGCTGCTCTGTGGAGGTGTTAATGCACTTCAGTTGAATCATCTGCTCTTCTTTTCCCAGTAGAGACCCAACGCTCAGGATACCCCCTCTCTTCATTTTTCTCCCTTGCTAGGTCTTCCTCATGCTGTTTATGGTGGAAAAGCTTTCCTGGAGAATATAACTTTGTATGCATTCTGATGGTGGTCAGATATTTCAGAAAGCTGATTGCCTTACTAATCCTTTCTAACTCTGAATGTTTTCTCTTTCTAGCCTTCATGTGCTTCACCCTTTGTGGACTACGACTACGCTAGCTGCAGCATAGCCAGAGATGCATTCACTTGGGGTCCCAGGTGACTTCTAAGAGCAGAAATTATGTTCTTGAAAAAGTAACAAAAATACCCTGGAAATGAGAGAAATAGAGCACGAGCATCATGTGTTTTATGCCACAACACTACTAAGGAGGCAGCACTCTGCAGCCAGCAGAAGCATCTCAAATCTCTGGAGCAATGACTTTCTATAAAACTGTGTGGAATGGTGCAAGAAAAGGTTAATGCTGCCAGACCTACATCAACCAGTTCTTTCATTTGCTTTAATACGAACCATGTGTATGGAGTGCAAGGACTTTGCATCAGAACTGTGCTATTTTAGTACCTAGAAAGTCTGCAATCGGAGTCTTAGTGCCTAATTGCCGTTGAAGTGCAATACTTTTGATAATCTCACAAGGCATCTGCCTACCTCTTCTATTCCCTAATTATTTCTGTCTATCCCTTTATTAAAAGGCTATGCTTTCTCAGTAATGCATTTTTCTGCTCATTCAAATATGGCAGTCTTTAGTCCAGTCTGTCAATGTAACCATCCAGGAATGGTTTTTCCTTAGTTAGTACTGTTCCTAAATAGTAATTGTATTTGCAGAGTATTGCTTGGAAGACATATACATGTTCACTTCTTTCTCCACTATTTTAACATACTTATTACAATGATAAATGTAACTTGCTTCTACCTGTATTGCACTGTACCTGTCTAGAATACTCTTACTAATACTTTTTCAGTAAGATGTATGAAAACCCGCCAACGGGTATGTGGTAATATATATTTTCCCATTTACAAGGTAATGGGAAGATATATAAAAATGGAGACGTATTTGTTTGCACTCTGTTCCTTCTGCCTTTTATGTCACTTTTCTTTTTAGGTCAACAGTTCTCAGCCTTTGACAAACTGAGATCTGAAGTTGAAACCATACAAGCTGTAACCCATATTCATCTCAGCCTTAATGAAACTGAAGGGACTCCATGACTCGGACCACTTGCTTTCATTTACTAGCAACTCTGAGCAAGTGATGCATGTATACGTGTATTCACATAGCTTCTAATGCCATGGATGTGCATCTCTGGACAGCAGAGATACTTAGCTTTGGAAAATATGTTCATGCAAAGAATACACAACAACAGTTCTTATCAGCTACAGTTTCTTCCTACATAGTCTTCCTTTCCATTTTTCTTGGTTCAACAGCATTGCATTTCAAAGGGTCTTTTTATTCTGATTGAATCTAACAGAAACGCTGAAGCCAAAGGCGGTGATGGGATTTTGTGAGCTGTTAAACCTTTATTCTGACTCTTTCCTTAGGTCATTTGTTCTTGATAGTTCTGCCTTCTCTTCAAGATGAGCAAAGTGAGACTCATTTAATGAACAGCATTAACTGGAAGATTCTTAAAAACAATTGTTGAGGGTATGGCATAAGAACTTGACTTGCCTGGGGAGACTTCAATACAGTTCAGGATCATTTCAGAAGAAAGGTAAGTGTAATTTCAGGACCTGACAAATGTCATCATCTTCATTTGTCTAGGTTTTGTTTCAAGGAGCCTAATTATAGACAAATCTATAAGAAGGACATGCCTATAATACCCTGAACTTATTCTGCTGCTGATCTGGGAGAAAACTTCTGAAAATTCAGGATGACATTTGGTGCTCTGAATTATGTGTTTTCCAGCCTGATCCTGTCACCAAGTCTGAAATCTGCGATCTTCAGCTCAATCCAGAGCTGTGGGAACTGCAGTGTTTTTTTAGCTCAGAAGCTGGTAGTGGAAGATGAAACAGTTGACAGCAGCCCTGTTTGAATGGCATCCATGAAGCTCCAGTAGTTGCCTTCACGAGTTCTTCTGAAATCTGATTTTCTGCTCTGCAAACAATATACAAGAATACTAGATAGCTTTCAAAATTTGCCTTATAGAAAGATTCTGTATTTCTGGGACGTGTGCTGGTTGATATTTATACCAGAAGTTTTTGCTGCATGGAAAGCAGAAAACACCACTGGAACTGCTTTAGAATAAAATTTGTCAGCTGTATTTAGTTTTTGTAAGAAGACAGTAGAGATAAACCCTGGGAATCTGTTGCTGTGCTAAGCAATGCAGGAAGTCTGAATAGCTCAATTTCAGTCCACTAAAGGTCTGTGAAATAATTTCCCAGGAATGTTTTTACTCTTGTTTTGAAGCAACCTTGCTGAGTCTGATACAGTTAAAATAAAATAAACATTTGATCCAGTTCCTATTGTTCTCAAACAAAAGACTACAGCCATACAGAGATCTATTTAATAGACATGGCTGAGTCAGAAAACAGTCCTAGCTGAATCTTTATTCTTGGATCAGCACAGGGAATTGCTCTAACTACTCATGGACTAATATTTTAGGTAAAAAAAATTGGCTTTCCTTACAAATAGTAATTTTTTCTAATAGGAAGAGAGTACCATGTGGCGCAGAGAGTTCATTAGCATGAAATACCCACACCATCATGGTTCTTCATAGCGCTAAATTTACAAAAGTGGAAAAGGAGCCAAGATCCACAGCCTCACATGGCTGATGAGGCCTTTCAGAACACTGGAAGGACATAGGTGGATATCATTTAGCATCTAGCTCAGACTGTTTGACTTCCTTCCAAATCGCTTGTTAAGCCTTAAAGTTTACAGTTCCAAATATATCTGGGGTAACAGGTTTTTTTTTTGTTTTGTTTTGTGGTTTTTTTTGTGCTATACTATCTAATTTATTAAAATTTCTATCCTAATTACAGTTATATTAAAGCCTATTTTAGCCTTAATTTTATGCTGCATGTGTAGTCAGTTCAACTCGACACATAAAACCAGCTAAAATAATGTTCTAAAAGGCTTTAATATATTTGTGATTTTCATAATAAAACCAGTGCCTGGTGTCAGCATTCGAGAGTGGGAGCACAGAATTACAAATCTTTAGATAATTGTGCCTATTCAGAAAGATGCAGGTAGGCTCTGTACATCCTAATCTTTAATCCCAGTTGCTGCAGTTCAAAGAGAGTGATTGTCGAGAGCATAAGCTGTAGTAAAAATGATGGTATTCAAAATTGCCTGAATTAATTTGAATGTATTATTTTCATTTCTGCTCAGGATTTAATATTTCACTTGGTTTCAGTTAAATTCTTTGTATTCGGTTCATATTCAGTATGTGGTTCATTTGTACATCACTAAAGAGTGCTACTGCACAATGATTTTTATATGCCTTGAAATATAATTAGCGTAAAGCTGAATATCATTGATAAATTGAAGCTACTTATCAGTATTTAACGTATAAGGAAATATGAAAGGGAATAATGTAATTTAACTGAAGCAATTAGTTGTCTAATTTAGAGATAAAGGATTAAGGATGACACATTTAAAACCCCAAACACAATAAACATATTGAATGTTCAAAAGTACAAACATGACACTGTCAAGTTGGTAGTGCCTTGTAAAATGATGGATGTCTTTGTACTTTCTTTGGACGAACACAGAGTGCACAGTATTTAATGATACCTAGGTGTGATATGCATAATCACCTCAGAAAGTAGTTGATAGGAAAGGCTGTAATGCATTAGAGTTTTGAAACATACTCATTGTGGCAAGTTTCCACTAAAACGAGTGGGGACCACTGGCATAAAAAAATGATGGAGAGCCAAACCCTTCACCTGAAGAGAGAGCAACTAGTATGCTAAACAGCCTACAAGAATGTTACTTCTGTTGTCTGAAATAGGTTGTACTTCCTGTTAGACTGCAATGCACATCAGCTGCCAGGAATCTGAGTTACTGGGCATTTTGAAGGACTCTAGGATGAAGTCTGACTAATGCTGGGCTCTGTCCTGTCACCCAGAGGTGAGTAACAGCAAATATCAAACAGGGCAGCAAGCTATGCCATGTATCTTTGGGCATTAGTGGAGACATTCTCTCCCATGTTTCCAAAGGTTATCCAACACAGATATAATATTTTCTGCATATTGATCCACCAGTCCCTTGGAAGTCTATATTATACTCATCTGTACCATAAATTGGAAAGATTAGTTTTTGTGGCTCTTTTGCCTCAAGGAGCAGGAGAGGAGAAACTCGTAAGATGGCCTGGGATGCTTAGAGTTTTGTAACAAAACTCACATCCTATTTAGTGGCTGTTGCACAGAGACAGAGAAGACAACAAGCTCTGTGTGGGTGTTCAAAAACCTAGGGGCTCTCTTCCTAGAAGAAACTCCAAGGTTACCAATGAAGAGTTTCTGCGAGGCAGGAAGTCTCCTCCTGGGCTTTTAAGGGATATGAAGAGTTTCAGTATTTGGCTAACGTTCCAAACATGGCCTTTATTTGAATAAAAGATACTGGTCTGCTATAGCTTGAGAAGCAAGTACAAGAAAATGACCCTGCTCCAAAGGGCAGAATCAATCACAAAACAAGGACCTGCACTGAAACAAGAATCCAACACATTTTCCTCTTTTCCGTGAAACAGGGGATGGTATAGACATCATCACTACTATCATGAATAAGCTGTGGTATGGTAATGAAATGGTAGTACCTTTGAAATAATTATTTATGTATAATTTTTATAAGAGAACATAGAAGGTATTGGGATGACTTTGTAAATTTATTTTATGGGCAATTTCACAGCCTTTCTCTCCTGTTGAGAATTTGATAATTGATATTGATTGTCTCTAAAGTGAGTGAAGGAATGTGTGTAATGGTATTGCTATGGTCTATTTGCTTTACATGCGTTGTAGCTGAGAAAATAAATAAGAGTCCCCATGTTAACAATTATGTCACAGAGAAAATCACCTTTGCATTTCTGGATCATGGGATTATATTACTTAGCAGAGATGAGTCCTCAGCACAACATATGAAGTGCCTACTCCGACTTAAACATCTGTTTTCAGACTCAGAGTGCAGGACCTCGGATGGAGCTATCCTAATCTGTGATTATGAAAGGCGAAAACTCAAACCATAATGCCCCTGGAACTGTCTTTAGAGGCAGTCTTGACCCTCTTTTGTAACATGAAATAAACACACCGTACTTAGTGTAGAGCTACTGTTCTGTGTGCTATCAGCATATTTTGGCTGTCTGCTATGGCTATCAACCCACTGAAATGGAAAAGAATCTGAGTGAAGAGTTATTTTCTTCTGTCCTGACAAGAACAGGATATGAAGGTCAGCAAAAGGTCAGGGATGACTTCATGACACTCTATTCGCTTGTGCAGTGTGGTGATTTAATGCCAGTGTGTAAAAGAAAGAGCAGATGCACCTGCATTGAACAGTAAACAGTGGTGTGTATGTAGAAGTTACAGTGTTTTTTAGCAGAGTGCTGGTTTTGTGGGAATTGTGGAGAGATCGGAGTCCTGCACTATAGTCAGTCCAATGTTTTCTGACCATGTTCTTTTAGATATTCTGTACGTGGAGGGTCTAATGTTGAATATCAAATTTAGTTATTTGAAGGTATTTGATGTTACACAGGATTTCTGATTTAGCAGAGTGGTACAAAATATACTGAAAACACAAGAGAAATGTAAGTTACACTTAGCAAAATATTGCAATTGTAGTTGGCATCTCAGTCACCAGGAGATAATACGTGGATTGAAGCCAGCTCAAGCTCATTGAGTTCTTCAGAATACTATTGCTAGTTGTCTAGGTTTCCTCCTCTGTGTTGAGCTGAGCCATATATTCACTCCCCTGCTCCCATGCTGGTCTGATTAACGCAGGGAGACATTCACACTTTTAATAACTCAGGGAGAACCCTTTACATCACGAGCTGATCCACTCCACTGTCGGCAGCATTTTATTTAAAAGAAAGGTCATGCTCCAGTCCGCTTTGTGTTGAGATAAAGTCAACTTTTTTGCAACAGCTGTGGGCAGTCACAGCCAGCATTATTCCCTGAGCTTCACAGGCACATCACCTTTGCCCATCTCTTCTGAGCCTTCTTCCTTTGTACGGCTTTAATGGCCACTCAGAAGTGTGCAAAGTAACACTTTTTTGCTTTTTCTTCCAAATACTGAAATTACATGATGCATAAGTGTGCCAGGTACCAAAGTGTACCAAAGATAGTAGTTAAATTCTCCAGGTTCTTCAGAGTACCCTTGGCTTTTCCATACCTGCCTCTTTTTAGAGAATGAACACATGTAGTGCTCTAATTGAATGTCTGAACAAATTTCTGTTTATATTGATACAGAGTCACCGGCAGTCTACCTCTAGCTGTGTCCTCGAAGAAACACCTATTTAACAAAGGCATATAGCAGTTCACTACTGTAATGATCCCTCAAGAGGAATTTAATTTTTAATTAAGTGAAGCAGTGTGTTTACTCTTGCTATATAGCTGATTAATCAGGGCTTTGTTAGCTGCATAGAGGAAAGAGGCTAAATTAAATACACCCTTAATGAGATCATAGGGAATTGACCTTTACTGTCATGTGGAGGGCAATATATAAACACAACCATTGAGGGGATTGTTCCAGAGAGGTTAGATGATATCCGTTAACAGGCATCTTAAATAGTGGCAAGTTGGTGGTAACAAACCTAACCCACGTGACTGAATGAATTTCATGGAAATTGTTGAAGCTACCTCTAGATTATTAATGATCAGGTCTGATAAAGAATCTAGTGTAGCATAGTTTACCCCTTCAGAAATACTAAATGATCTTCAGGTCACGTGATGTTAATGTCCTTAGCAAAATACATGATTTATTGAAAGATCACTGTTATTTTCCTGAATATCTTAGTCAGGAATTTGGGCAATGAAGGAAGGTGACTTAGTGGAAATAGCACTATGACATTTCTAGTAGAATTTCACTGCAGTGAAGTGCTGGTAGCAAAACTACCAATTATTTCTGCAGGACAGAAATTTCATACAAGATCTGCTTACTCCAGCCCTACTGCAGTATAATCTTTATGTCAGTGCTTCATTCGGACAGGTAACAACCATTATTTTGTCAGTAAAGTCCTTTTACTGGGATAAATAGGTCTGAGCCTACATGTCTTGGTATGTAAGTTGCTAGGGAACGAATTGGCACTATCAGTGTGCTGATGACTCAAGCCAGGATGTATCCTGGCACATCACTTCTGTAGCAGCAATGAAATTAAAACCCGACATGAGTTTTTGACCACTTTATCTCTGAAAAAAATACTTCATGGGATGACTATTACGTATTATACTTTAATGAGGGATCAGATTTTATGATATGAGATTATCTTGCTAAAAATGCTTTTAAAAACTATTCAGCTGCTAAGAAATAGAAAAATTATGAACTTTATTCAATGAGGGAAAATTGTTTCTGTGTTTTCCTTTCTTGAAGAAAATATTGCACAAAAGCAACATTAATAAATTCTTCCTCTATCTTTCAATCAGTAGAAAGAATATTACTTCAGCGTTTATATTATCTTTTCTCTCCTCTGGCCATTTTGATTAAATGGATATGTGGTCTCTGGTCTTGGGACACCAAGGGGAATTCACCTCAGTGATTTTTTCAGGTGACTCTGCCCTCATTTATACCTTAGGCACCACTCCAGGGATACAACTAGAAGGTAATTATCTAGACACTAGGGAAGGGAAGTTAATGACTTGGAAAGAAGTATTGAAATGTAGCCTTTACTAACTAACATACCCATTTACCGGCTCTATGAAATAACGTCCTTGGAAAGGCAGCTGCAATAATGGCAGAGTTTCAAAGTGAAGCCCTTTAGATATTTCCTTAGGTCTTTTATATATGCAATTGCATATTGACCCACAGGTGTGGGACTCCTGAAATCATACAATATGACATTCCAGAGCAACCTTCCACTACTCCTTGTAGTGCTGAAAGTCAAACTGGTGTTAAGGTAGATCCTATTTAGGTTACGAAAGGGTTTATGTGTTTGATAACTAGTGATTGGAATGGGCCAGATCAGTCTCACTTTGCTTTGACTCTCTATGCTACCTTGAGGGAGATCACCAAGCTTTTCAGGCTCCCGTACCTTTTGAGCAAATTGCTCATGGCTTTCTCAAAATTATTTGTTTTTTTCCTGAGGAAACAGAATAAAAGATCTTTCAAAACCGCAACAGATAGTTAGAGGGAGAGTAGGAAAATACAAGATAGTATTCTGCGTGATGCCCATAGCTAAGTTGCTCTCCTCTGTTTTCTGGTAAGAAATGCAGCTGGCATACTGGGTAGAGGTGGAGATGAGTCACTCACACTTCGCATACATGATGTATGAAGAAGTTATGATTCTCCTTAGGAATACCAAATTATGCAAATCATGTAGGCATGCAGCTGCAGAAGCTGAACCTGCATATAGCTACCTCTGTAGCCCTGTCTCACCATTCCCAGTGTAATCGGAATTCTCTGTTGTTTCCTCTTCCAGGCACTACATGACAAGAGGCTGAGAAAGCACTCAAGCTGCTACTGAAGCCTCTCTGGTTTATGCCTACTGTCAGAAATAAGTGGCTTAGTCTTTTCTGTTGGAAGAGGAGGACTAATTCCTAAGTAAGATGTTTCCCCTTGTCGGCGGGAGCTGCTGTGAACTTTGCTTTTCTTGGTAGCAGCACATAGCCATATGTGTTCTGTCACCAGTTTGCCCTTGTAAGTCTCTGATTTGTAAGCTGGGTGTCTTGTGATGCCAGGGCCAGGCTGTTTGCAAGTTCCCACGTGGCTGACTACAGCAGGTGCATTTGTCCTCCATCTGGCGTGAGGTTTAAATTGCACTGTTGCAACTTCAGGAGCTTCCCGAGTGGAAGAGCTGTGAGGGCTCAGAGCTGTTTGTCTGATCTGGACCTACTTGTTCACGTGAAGGTGTTAACACACCTGGATAGCTTTGGTGCATGAGTTTTACTCCAGTGCTTCTGACCGGTTCTTCATTGGTCTGGGATCATAAAGTTGGTCTTCTGTATGGAAGGAGACATAATCTTATCTTCTGTTCAGTAGGAGAAGGTGGCTCCATTGTTGATTTGTCTTGCGTGTTAACTCTGGGAACATAAACCTCTGGCCAAAGACAGGCTTATTTTTTGTGCTTGATTTCTTTCATTTATTTTATTTCCTCTTTCATCCTCAACAAGCACAGGCATAATTTGATCTAAAGAAAAGCCACACTATGAGCAATTACATTTTTTTGAGCCATTGTTACTATAGTGTAATGGGCGCACCTCATGGACCAGCAGAATTTCTGAGTTTACTTTATTCACTGCATCCTGCCAACAGATCGGTTTATATTCTGGGAGCAGTTTTTCCATTTTAGTTCCTCCTGTTCACAGATTTTCATAAATAACAACTTAGGATGTGATTTGTTGTTTCTGACTATTGTCTCTATCATATCAACTAAATAAGTACACATCAAGCATAATGATAATTAGCTGATGTTCCTCGGGGTTCACTCCCTGGCCTTCTGTTCTGTTCAGTTCACACATTTCATATCTATAGCTGATGAACAATCAGGGTTCATCATTATGTAGAAGAAATATATTTTGCTTACCACAAACATTTTTCAGCCTCTATTAGTGACAGTGTTTTGCTGAACTGAGAAACAGAATGTCCATAAACCACCTGTGCTTTAGGGGAGTTTGGATTTACCATTTGAAATGGTTAGCTGAGTAGCTACTGTCAAGAACTTTAAGTACTCTGCCTTTGACACACTTTACAGTAAAACCACAATTTGTCATTCCCATAGCAGAAGGTAAGTATTTATTTCTCTTTTTGTTTTGAAAAGAAATGATAGGGAAAATATGAAAGGAGAAGCTCTGTCTATGCTTTTCAATTAATATTTATAGCAAAATGCATTTTTTCATGTTTCTTTATTATCAGGAACTAATAACAGAAATTCTAATTAGTGTTATGGATGGCTTATGTATTCCACTCTTCTAAACTACTCTGTATTTTTACACATTTCTTATTAAAGTGCAATAATACTTTGAGAGCTTTCTCCTAAAGTGGCTGGGAGGGGACAATCACAATTGTTGTTTTATTTTATTTCTTGGCCTCTTAATTAATTCTGTATAAACCATATTGGGAAAATTAATTTTTAAAATATCCAACTATGCAAATTTAATCAGATATGGAAGTCAACATGGGAACATTTTACAATTTTCAGCATACTATCTGTAGTAGTTTTTTTAAGATGTTTTGAGTGAATCCAACAATGCTGCATGAGCCAGAAAATAATTCACAGCTCTTTTACATGTGTGCTATTTTTATTTTACCTTCCATGATTAAAAAGGGGTACAATCTTATTTTTTTCATACAAATTCATAAAGGTTTAAAGTACAGTTCACAAATGCACAAAATTGTGCTTTACAACAAACAAATCCATGAGTTTAGTAGTCTGTGCCTGCATGTGCTTGTTCTAGTATAGATGTTTGCCTTTTTTGCAGTGAGTGACAATATTGACTTATATTCATTTTGTAATCCTTTATAAACTGCATAACTTTTCTGCAGAACTACTGTCTAGGCAATCATTCCTAATCCTGTGTCATGCAATTGTTTATTTTTGGCTCTATGTGTGCACTCTTTCCTGCTGAACTGTATTACATTTTTCAGTCTGTTTCCCTACTTGTCAAGATGGTATTGAAGTCTAATGCTGCTCTGCAACATAGTAGTGGTGTATTCCATGGTGATATCACCTGCTGATTTAGTGAGAATAATCTCAGTTCTACCATTCAGGTATTTAATAAATATATTAACTAATACATTAATTAAAATCAAGCAAAAAACCTTGTGGAACCACATTTGATATTTAATTCTTCTTTTAGTATGAACCAGTGACGTTTACTCTCTGCCAGGAGTTTTCCAATCAGTTTTGCAATCTAGAATCTTTTTTCTGTAACAGCTTCATCTGGATGAGGCTTCCCTAGCCTATTTGTAAGCAAGTCATATAAGAAAGCATCAAAATCTTACTAGTTTTGGGAAAGAGAGGAGATTGACTACTGGGAAAAAGGTTCCTGGGAAGCCTTGCCAGGTTAATGGGAAAATTGATTTGACATGCTTTATCTTTGGCACGATCTGGACTCTTCTTCCTCTTCAAGACTCTTTCACCTGGCTTGGCTGTCCACTCCTGGACTGAGGTTACACCAGTTGATGGTTCCTCAGCTCCCATCCCGCACCTCTGTGTAGAGACAAGTCTGTGTCATCTGATACCTCACTTACCCTTTTTAAGCTCTGCAAAATAACTGCTAATGGAGGTGAGATTGGCTGACTCTCTTCTTTAAGTTTATTTTACAAAATTCTTCAGGTTTAGTCGTTAAAAAACAACTAAGCTATATAAATATTCTGTGGCCTGTTGCTACCTTACCTTTTTTCTCCCTACCACCACTTTTTTTTTATCCTAAGAAAAAAACCAATACTTTGAAATGCTTATATGCTTAGAACAAAAAGAAGACCAGACATTCTTCCAGATGTTGCATTTCTATTGCTCTGTGAAACTTGGAACCTTTACTCTTACTCGGCTATATTAGAAATTTAAGATAATTTTCCAGATAAAAAACATGAGGTAAAATAGCTATGAAATTATGAGCTCTCCTGTGAGATCGTTTCATTTCACATTCAGGAATGCATTCATCTTATCACTACAAGAGGGCAGCACTGCTGAGCTGAAATATTGTTTTAGTGTTGATAAGGTTCAGCCTTATCCTATTAATCCATTTCCAGTTATCTTGTAGATAGACAGTATTACACAGCAGCCTCAAAGACACTCGGAAAGCAATATTATTGCCACACTCTTGCCAAGAAAAAGCTGCAAAAGGCTTTGAAGATGTGAAGGACTGTAGAAATGTTAAGGGTTATCATTGTAAACTAAATATAGGATCTGTCTAAATAGATGGTGTTCAAGGGGCTAATAGGATACAGTCTTTCATGATTGCTGAGAGTCTAGTACCTAACTTTCATCTTGTTTGAAAGATGATTTCAGGGTCAGGACTTTTATTGGGACCTTCAGAATCAGCATTCTGTCTGCAAAAACTTGGGTATTCTTACAGCATCACTTTCCAATCTCAGGAAGTTTTAGACAATGTCAAAGAAGACATTTGCAATGCTGATATATAGTACCCACTTCAGGAATATTTTATGAAGATATCAAGATTTTACTAAGACCAGGATCATACTTTTACCATTAAAATGTGAAACGTTTGCAATTTTCATCACATAAATGTATTCTATTAGTCTATTGCTTATGCTGTGAAACAACAGATCGTGAGGTTTGCTTTTCCCCCAGAAAAATCCCACAAACACAAACTTTCTATTTGTCACCTTGACTGTGTTCTTAGCCTTTTTTTTTCCAAAGGAAAGGTGCTTACAAAACCGTGGTATCACTTTGCCTCCACATCCTTTACTCTGGCGGACAACGTAGCCCCCTTGGAAACAAGGCTGGAGGGCTTGGGGGTTCATGTCTCACATCCTAAACGTTTATCTTGAACTTCTGTCCTCCTGGGTGCCAGCAGGTGCTGGGTGACGTTGTGGGAGGGAGGAGGTGTCTGGCAGGGTGCCTACAGCCCAGGGCTATACGGGCTTTTTGCCCAGCCAAGGAGCGAGACAAACAGTGGACATGGGTGGGAGCTGAGACATCTTTTTCATATTACTGGTGTGCTGATTCTGGTGTGTCTAAAGGCAACATTTCAGTGACATAATTGAACTTGGTGCTGAGACTGTTTTAATTATATTAATTTTAATTATATACAGTACATTTTAATTACATAGACTGAGACATAGGGGCTCCTGTCTATTAAGATCCTCTGCAATGCATTTGCATAATGGGACCCTATTTCTGTGTGCAGCGTTGCACTTCTTGATGGTTTCATTATTGGTGGAAGGCGGATTTTTATTTTAAATTTCATTTACATTTGTGTTTTTAGCAAGCACATTTGAAAGCCACTTGACAGCCTGCATTCCCCTGCACTGGAAAGATGTATTTTAAACCAAATATTAAAATTAATGGAAAAATTAAAGAAGATTCTTGTTTGTGTGTTACTCGGTTCCTGTGCCAGACTGGGCTTCCAAGGATTCAACTGGGAAACCAATTTAAGTGTTTTTATAACAGTTGGGGAGCACTCATGTATGATAGATGAACAATGCCCTAACAGATTAATAACGCTCTACCTCTCTGTTCACCATGAAATCTGCATGGCTATGGTCAAATGTATGTTGACAAGGAATGTATATTTACTAGTAAATATAGATTTCCCAAAGGGTGCTTTTATCTCTGCTACCCTTCTCAGACCCCATTTTTATGTCCCTGCTGGGACCCAGGCCACATATACCTCCTCACGTGAAACGTGTTATCTTCCCTTGAGTCCCTGAAAAGGTTTAAGTCCATGACAAAGTCCTGTCCCGTCCCGTCCCTTGACACCCAAACCATGCAGGGTAATTAATTTCCTTTCATAGGAGCATTATGATGAGCCCCTGGCACAGTGCTGGCTTGGTTCTCCCATTAACCCTGAGGCTTCTGGTGACCCCAAGTACTGGGCTCAAAATCATGAGTGTCAACCACAGGAGAGGTGCTGTTTAGTTAGTCATGTTATCTGGTTACAGTGATGCTGTCCCTTTGCATTTTGTAGTGTGCTTTGGATATAGATGGTGACTTTAATTTCTGAAAATGTTAACAGGATCAGAGTCTGCTGTCTGATACATTCACAGCTGTCATTTAGTTCTGCGGTCTTGAAGTGTTTCCTAAATACCAGTCACTCTGGTACTAAATCGATTCACCGAGCCTAACCTCAACATCTTTTTCTCTCACAGAGCAATATTTCTTCACTTGAAATTCCTTTCTTATGGGATTTGGAGGATTTTTTTTTTCTCTTTTTTATTGAAAGACTTTCATTCTCAAGTGTGACACTTACAATAGTAAACACATCAAGGAACAAATTATAAATTGTTTAGGAAAAGCAATACCTAAACTAAATGAATGAATAACATTGGCTGGTTATTTTTGGATGCCTCAGATTAGCAGTCTAGAATTTGGACCATAGGTACAAGTCCATATACATTTGAGTGATTCCGTAATTTATGTTCTGTCTTTGAAAAGCAATGCAGCACATGGTGATGCTGGGGGCACAGGCAGATGGACTAACCCATCTAATCTGATTAAGTACCCCATACATCATGCCCTTTTCTATTTTCTGCTTTCAAGGGGACATTTGCCCCTCCCCATTCAGATGATTGTTTCCTCCATTTATCTTTGACGTAAACCATTCTGTACAAGTGGGTAAGACAGTAGTCACACGGGTAAACTGGCATGTGTAGCGGGAACGAGGCACAATTTTCAATATAGGGATACTGATATGCAGCTGGAGATAGTAATGGTTAATCTTGAATCAGAAATAGGTAGAATGTAAATTCTGAGAATACTGAACTGCTTTCATTGGCACACCAAATTATGAGAGCTGGTATTTTCTAGTGATATTTTACTGACTGTAAACGATGGATGGAAAAATCAATTCTTTGCCTCCCTGGAAAATCTTGATTTTGGTACTTCCTAATATTTAATTAAATATTTAATATATTCAATATTTATTTTAATTAATTCAGTATTTAGTAAGAAAACGTATGCTAGGTCTGGTCCAATCTGAAGCAAAATGAATCTTTTCACTGAAACGAAATAAAATATTTAAATTGAAATTGGTTTAGGAAAATATTCATAGGCAATTTTCTTTATTTCATTGCTGACTTAGTTGTAGTTTGGGTCCCTTTCCTCTGTATCAGCCACACTCCCTGAAGCACTATATTCTGCATTATGCAGTGTGTTTTTGCTCTGACCAAACTATGCATTGTAAATCATAAGAATCACATTAGTATCAACACATTTCAGGAGAGACAATTTCACCAAATAGCCTGACCCAGATAGAAGACAGGCCTTGTAGGACACCCATATAAAGGTGTCCTCATATCTGAAATACAGATAGTGTTGTCCTTGTTTAGAAACTTGCTTGCAGGAATCCTGAACTAGATCTAATTTTGGGACTTCCACCTTGTATTTGTATTCCAAAACGTTGTCATAATTTTAGAAAGTCAAGCTGTTAATGTGACACAACTTTCTTTGCAACAGAGTCAGTCATAAATCATTAGAATGTGCTTTAAAGATTTTGTGTTTGTTAGTTATTCCTTTGGATCTATTACTGAACAACTCCTCCAGGAATGAACATTTCTAACACAGCTATTAGGGCTTTATTTGTCTTTTTGCTGTGATCATTATTTAATACTACTAACACTAAAATTTGTCTTCCTTTTTTATCACTCGGCCATGCTTTAGTTTTGAATGGAATGACTTGAATACACTACTGTGGTGGGTTGGCCCTGGCTAGGAGCCAAGCTCTCACCCAGTCTCTAGCTCACTCCTCCCTGTTTAGCAACGAGGATGGCGGGGAGGAGGGGGGAGAAAATGGGAAGAAAGCAGCAGAAAGATAAAGGCAAGGATGTCCTTTACTGATTAACATAATGGGTGAAAAAAAAAGACTTGATCTGGGGAAAGTTAGCTTAATTTATTGCCAGTTAAAATAAATATTTGACTACTGGTTTGGGTAGTGGAAAACAAGGAGATGGACATTAAACCAACATCTCTTCTCCCCCGTTCCCAGGCTCAGCTCCACTCCTTCATTCCAGGCTCCTTCCCCCTTGTTGTCACCACAGGTCACTTTCAGCCGCTTCAGCAAGGCAAGGAGTGGTGTGGGGTGGTGGTCCATCAGGACATGGTGGTTCCTCTCTGCTGCTCCTTCCTCCTCATGTTTTTCTTCTGCTCTAGCATAGGCTCTCTGCGAGTTGCAGAGAGTGCCTGCTCCAGTGCTTCTTTGCTCAGTACTTCTGAGTGTGGTTCACAAACGATATGAAATCAAAAGGAATCTTTCTTTCACCTTCAGCAGGTTCTGATCACTAGTCAAGAGCAGGATTTGGTTCAGGTTGTGGAAAGTAGTTGATAACAACATGAAAAATGTCTGCAAAAAATCTCACACAGCAGAAAGGATACATAGGGAGAAAAGAAAAAATTGCATGGAGGATGAGGAGGAATAGGCAGACTGAGAAAGAAGAATGAAAGCGTTTTGTTAAAGAGAAAAGACTCCTTGTCCTTGTCTGAGGAGATTCAGACCCAGACCAGAGCATGACAAAAATCAGGTTTTTCAGGTGAGGTCCATCATTTCAGAAGATTGGGGAACTGGACCTACCCTCTTTCAAGGGGTTCCACAAGCCCTGACTGCACGTTCATCCCTCCCGCCAGCCATAACTAATGTGCAACTGATGTTACATACTATCTTACAAAAGGGAAGTTAAACTTCATTGTTACCTTATTTTCTTAATATTTGAATTGCTTCCACAATTATACTATTGGCTTGGATGAAGACAAAGCTGTTCATCCATCTACTGTTGTCCTGTTCATCCATTTACTGTTGTCCTCAAGAGGCAGGAGGACTTTGAAACAACTGTTTATACCAGCACAAGGGTTAATGAAGGCTAATGCTCCACTCTGCTTGCCTCTTGCTGAATACGTATTTCTATAACATTTCCACCAAATAATATCTATATATTCCTGAGCTGGAGCCTGGAAATCCATTCTAACTTGATTTCATGATACCAGTCATGGGTTGTACTATGGCAGTATGTAATCTGCTGCTCTCTAGGATGATCTGCCACCTCAGAAAGAAAGTTGGAAAGATTTTGTTTTCACCTTGACTTTGTTTTGTTTTCTTCTTCCAGACACATTTTGATCATTCCTGTATTACAGCCTGAACAGGAAGTAAGCACATGAGGTAGCTCATTTTGCAAGGCCGTGAGTTTTATTTGTTTTTTTCTTTGTTGTTTTGCATTTGCTTATACCATTTATAAGACTGATAGCTCTGATCACTGAAGTGCTCTGAACTCTGAGCAGACAATCAAATCTGCAACTTTCATTTTACAATCTCAATTAGAACTCAGTATTACCAATCAGTTAAAGAATAAATAGAGATGTGCTGACTCATTTGGAAAATTAATGGTGTTGGCAGTGAAATTGAGTGGACAGAGCAGGTGTTTGATGTCCGCCCTTGAGTAACTACACCACTAATGCTGGGATTGGATTCAAGACCAGGTATAATGTCTGAAACAGAAACATTTTCTGGTACACTGCCTCACATCAGTCATATTCCAGCACTCACTCACTTTCAAGACACCGTGCCGTAAGAATATTTATCCAGGTGGGGAATGCCTGAGCTGATTATTTTAGAAAACAACTTGCCTAAGGATATTTTCTCATTGCTTGCATACAAGGAGGAACATTACGTATGATTTATGTCATAAAGAAAAGATAGTTGCCCAGGCATAAATGGATATAAAAAAAGAAACTGTTCTCTTTAGCAATATTTTTCTCTTTTTTGAATATCAGCTTAGTTATATGTTTCTGACAGAACATCAAATTCTCAGGCCATGCTTTGATTAGTCCTATTGGTAATCAGCTCAGTAACATTTGACAAGACCAAGGCAGGAAATCACTGTTTGTCCCATGAAACATAAGAAATTAAGAAAAAAAAAACCCAACAAACAAAAAAAGCCCAACAAAAAACCCCCAATAGTTATGAAGTGGGCTAAGAGAGTTTTTTTCATGTATTTCTCCAAAAGCAGAAACAGAAGCACTTCCCTGTGCTCCCAAAGACCCTGAAGGTGAAGATAGTCTTCAGGTTATAGGAGACCTGAAATAAAGTTCCAGATCCAGCAGTTATTTAGGTGGTATATACAAAATGACATAATCTTTGCAACCTAGAGATAAGGACATTTGCCTGCCAAGTCCTAGCAAGTGGCCACAGCTACGCAGTCTCTCTGGCCCAGGGCTGCTTTTCAGCAGCTCAGTGCCCTCAGATGTGGGGGATTTGGAAAGATCCCCTCTGTGCAGCCAACCCACTGCTGGGTCCTGACTCACCTGGTCCATGAGAGAGTGAGTCTCAGGTCTGGTCACTAATTCAGGCAAGACAGGCAGTGACCATGCGTTCCCACATTTTGGAGGCTCCTGGCCTGTAGATATTGACGTGGCACTTAGGGACATGGTTTAGTGATGGACTTGGTAGTGTTGGGTTACTGGTTAGACTCAATGATCTTAAGGGTCTTTTCCAATCAAAATGATTCTATGATTCTATTTTGAAGTCCCTGCTGTCAGTTTGTTGCGGAGAAGAGCAAGCGGTCCTAGAACTTCTTCTGTTGTAGCGGTGTGTAGCGGTGCTACGAAGAGACAGGTTTCTAAGAGAACACATTCCCTGATGAAATGCCACACTGTCAGAAAATTCTCAAATAGACACAGTTACTGTCCTTGGAGTACAGGACCCAAAACAGAGTATAATTAAAGTAATTTAAATGCCTTTATTGCTTAAATCCATTCCTAGCCAAGTACAAAATTTTTGAAATGGAAACATTTATCAAGGTTTTTGGTGAGGATATTTGCTGAGACACATCTACAGGTACCTTCTGTATCAGTACAGTAGCAAGAGCTCGTTATGCAGATACACTAGAGAGCAGCACCCTATAGATGCATTGAGTGGGTAATGTTCTTCCAAAACACGTAGAATCATGAAATGATTTGGGTTGGAAGGGACCTTATAAATCATCTAGTTCCAACCCCTGTACATGGACACTCCTGGGCAGTGACACTTAATTCCTGCTAACTTCATGACACATTGAGTCACCAGCACTGCTCTAAAGGGAGCAAAGACAAAGATCATATATCCCTTGCTGAAGCACCATTGCACTGTTCTGCTGTGTCTGGAGTGCTTTGCACAAGCTGAAGTGAGGACAAGATTTGCCTTTTAACACATTCTGGTGGCTTGTGCAGAGGGAAAGGACAGAGCGAAGCGGAAACAGGACCAGATAAGGGCCATAGATGCACTTTAAAGAACTTAGGGTTTATTCACCACACACACACAGAATGAAAAAATGGAGGTAGCCTTGGAAAGAAAAGAGTCTGCGAAGTGACTTCAAAGAACATAAGAGACCGTAACAAATACAGTACAGTTGTGCATGCTTGGCGTAACTACTTTCTCCCTCTGATATCCCAGTGCTCTACAAATAACTTTTATGACTCATTACAATCATGTGTTTTAATTCAAGGATAATATGTCTCCTAGCAGCTCATACTAGAGATATTGAGAAACATTAGTAGCTTAATTTTTTTTTTTAAATTTTATTTTTCTGAAGCAAACAATACTGGCACTTATTAGCAAACTTCTGCAGAGGGATCACATATTTAAATCTATGCATCCTAACTAGAAGACACAGTTCTTAGTACTCCTTAGACATGACGTGTGTGGTGCAGCCATCCTGATATAGAGGATCACTTCCCCAAAAGAAATAGACTATTTTTTGCTAAAAATTCCAGTTTAAAACTAGAACTAGCCATTAGGAAATGGCACTGCATTGTCCTTTCTTATTTCTTTCCATAGGTTACACAGCGGGCTCCATCGTTGGTGAGGCATCAAAGTATGTTAACAGTGCTCCAGCTATGATGTTTCATGAGAAATGTAGTCTGATTGAGAGATCTGATCAATACAAGAAAAGACAAAATGTGAACATTTAAGTATTAGCTGTGATGAAATACTACAGCAACATTTTCCACTACAGATCTTGGTGGTATGGAATACTTTCATGGCCACTGAAAAGCATATTTTCCTCAGCAAAAACACATTTTCCTGTCATATTCTAGTTTCAAACAAATAAATTTCATCAGCTGTAGCTGCAAGTCATTACTGTTCGGCAGAACCCCTTGCTGGTTGCCTGATACTCTGCATATCTATATTATTGTCATTTCAAAAAGGAACTAAATGTTTCACTTGGGCAGAGACTTCCAACAAAAAAGGTTAATCAAATACAGGGGAACAGACTGCAGCCAAACAGAATGGATGCATCAGCCATGCATGACTAAATTCTGCTTTAGAGTTTGCTAGGACTACTGACAGCAGTGTCCCCATTCATATTCAGCTGTAACTCAACAGATGCTGGCTGCTAGTCCATCAGTGCCACAGATATTTTATAAAAACCTCATTAAATTTAGGGTGTTTAAGGTAACTTTTTGCTGTATGGAAAGGCCTCCTAATCGGTTTCACAGGGATGCTGAGTTTATTGTATTTTGAAAAAAGACACCTTAGAAATGGAAGAAAGTTATGAACATGTCATCTAAAAATTATGGGACTTTCTTGCTCATAACATAAAGAAGTCTTGTTTCCAGAATACTGAATTTAAAACAAGACATCAGTCTACAGTGTCTTGAGTCTAGTCTGCACATAAAAGAACAGAATTTCTCTCAGTGTACATACTTAATAAACCAAATGGTATAAGCAGAATTGCTAATGGAGATCCCCAGGCCTGAAGAAATCACAAGCAACGAGTTGAACATAGAACACTTTGAAAAATACTTTTTTCCTTGAAAAATGTTAGGTGAAGAACACCAGCACCATTCACCATTAGTCAGCAGCTCTGAATGCCATGGGGATAAGGACAGTTGCCTTCCAAGCTCCTGTCTGTATGTATTCCTGGGCAGCCGGTGGGCTCCTGCTTCTGCCATCACCCACACAGCCTTGCTCAGCTCAGCTCCTACAACTTCAGTGTTTTATTTTAGTTTATCATCAGATTCACTTTTGTCCATTGTTAGCACTATACAAATAAACTAGGTGGTCCTTCAGGATACTCTGCTTGCCGAGTTACTACCAATCTGCAACATATTTACATATGCAAGCCCCCAAAAAACTGTGGGATTTTAGTATTTTTTTTCCCTTTTCAAATGCCAAAACTGTGCAATCCAGCTTGTGGGTTCTTAGGGTAGGGCTGTATGTTTTAGCCCTCCCACGTCTCTCTCTTTTTTTCTGGCAAAGGCAGTCTTTCCCAGTCAGGTAGGTTAATTTATTCTCTTAGCCAAATTCAAATATCATCTAACTTACCAGGTGAAAAATACTGCAACTTGAGACTGCAAAAGGTCATTAAACCAGACCTACCTCATGAACAGAATAGATGCTGTCTGATGGGGAAACATGCCATGGAAGTTCTGACACCCCCTCCTTCATGTCAGATGCTATTTACTCTTTTTCTGCTATGGTGTCGTGATCACAACCGGTTGCTCTTCAGCTCTGCTGGGGTGGAACGCACGCTGCTGTGCAGAGCTGTGCTTCCCCCCTGCTTGCAGCCCATGGAGGGAGAACAGCCAGGGAGCTGCCTGCAGCCCTGCCCACACCACGACTGCATTTACCCTCTCACATTAATCTGGGGGCAGGTGGGATGCTGGGTTTTGGTTGTTTGTTTTAATGATTTGTTAGTATTGATGTTTTTGTAATATATAAATCTGCTTTTATTTGGCCTTTGTACATGAAAGGATGTGAGGAGATGGGACAAATGCAATTACCTGTCACAGTATGAGGCCTGTCCTCAGTGAGATTAAGGAACTGCTGATTTTCCACATGTCCATGGGCATTCATTAATGGCAAGAGTCCTCTGCCTGCTTGTGAAACTGTGTTGCCTGATCTTTTGGTCCTCAGAATAACACAGGTGGTGCTGATCCTCCCCTTCCTGTCTGAAAGTCACTACTGATGTATTCCTGAGCCCTATACCAGCAGATGCTTAAATGCATATGGCTAGTGAGACAATTACTAGAAGGCTGTAATGCGTTAACAGCAATTGTATCAAGCTCTAAAGAATAGCAGACAGTCATTGCTAGCTCCACACCATAAGCCGTATGCCACAACGGTAGAATTGGATATTTTACAGATGTCCAACCCTGTCTGTGAGCAAGAAGGGGTACAGTGTTTATGATACAAGGACAGTAACAAGGTTAAAATACAATTAGGGTCCTAAAGGGGTTTGAAAAATAAATCTTAAAGATTGGATACACATTTATAATCACTTCTGTCTTTGCTTGTGTTATAGTTTTTTTTTAAAAGGGGCTGAGACATCATTCTGTTTTAATATGCGACTGACAACAATGACCTATTCTTTTCCCTTTTTCTTGCATCTTGGCTAAAATTTCTTAAGAGGAAGTGGTGAAGATATTACATGTGTTAACTTAAACTAATGCAAGGATTTAAAAACAAAAAGCCTATAAAATCTTTGGAAAAGTTTTTGTCACCATCTTCTTCGTCTGAAGGCAGTTGAGGGTGCTGCTTAAAGGGGGAGACACTTCTCAGGATGCATGAGCAGGTTATTAAAACGCTTAGAGGGGTTTCTGCAGTTTCCTTGCAGTTGTATCTTGCAGTATCATATTCACCCAGAACTAGAAGATGCACTGCAATGAAGGGAATAAAATCCAGGGCTTTTTAAAGCAGCGAAAGTAGTTAATGAATTCCTGAATATCTTTAAGCAGATTTCTCACTGTCATTTTGCATTTGATGGGGCTTTGAATACTATGGATAAGTCATCTTAGGGGTGCTTCTTACATTTATGTATAGAAGCAGGTAACAGTCTGTCACTTTGTATAGCATTTAGAAGAAAAAGTTATGCCATTGACCCTGATGCAAGTATAGCTTTTATTTATAGAGAAGTTTATTCAGATCCCACTGTTTTCATCATGTCTTTGTCACTATTTTTAAATAGGCCTAAGCCCTGGACTTGGAACTAAGAAATTTTAAATTTGTAGACAAAGTAGGAAAACAAAAATACTACAGAAAGGAAAGGAGTCTGACGAAGTTTTGAATAACAATCATATATGAGAAATTATCATAACATAGTATGGCTGCAGACGGTTCATAAAGCTCTGAATGTGGTCAAATGAGGCAAATAGTTCATAGATCTAGCTTTTGAGGAGACTAATGCTTAATTAATTATCTTGGAAGAGAAATGTTCTTTCATTTATTAAGTGTTAATTCACAGATCTTTTTCCATTCACTTCTATCAAACAGATACCCTGGCTACATTATGCTGGTTTTTAATTTCTGATTACATCTCTCATTTGATGATCTTGGTATTATAATTTTATTGAAGTTCTGTGTCACTTTTTTCTTGTTAGGAAGTTGAAGGCATCTTTTACAAAAGAAACATTTTTTCAGCTCTACTGTAAACAATTTTTAAAGACATTTTTTTCTTCTCAATTTGAGCTGCTTTGAAAGCAGTTTATCAGTAAAGCAGTTTCCCAGCGATTCCTATTGGCTTATAGTTGCAGACGGTCCGTTCTCTGGCAGTATTTTCAATCTGGTTTCGTCTATTCAAGCACTGTGAAACACCACAATGAAACCGTTATAGTCCAGATTTTTTACTTCTAAAACTCAGATATACTGTTGATTCTTTTACAGTTAGCTATCTATCACAATTATCCAAATGATGTAATATACTCAAAGTAACTACCTGTCAATCACTTACCCAAGTGAACAAAGAAAAATTTCCAAATGCCCAAGGCAGGCAGTCCTTCAGGGACTGCAGGCAGAAGGTCCTGCTCCTGCATCTTCCATCCTCTATTTCAACCTCACTGGTTTTCCTGCAATTTCACTTATTCGCAGGGGAAATCTGCACTCATTTCTTCCAGCTTTTTGATGATTCCCTTTAATGGAGGGATTGCAGGAACTACAGTTCCAGCCTGACAAAGACGTAGCGTGTTACTGACACCGTAAAAGTATGTAATAAAGCAATGGTACTAATTTCCAGACTTCAGTTAACCAGGAGAGGTGAACATTACACAGTGGTATCATTTGTCATTACTTGTAAAATCAGTGTTCTTTGGCTCCACTCCATACAGCTGAAGATAGTTTCACTTGCACCCTGTCTGCATATTATTCTGGACTTCCAAGGTATTTTGGCATGCTTTGAAGCACCATGGAAGGAAAGTTAGTATTGCTCAGCTTGGTTTTCTTCTGCCCTAAAAAAAACCAAACCAACAACCCATACTAGTAATTTGCAATACCTGTAATAACACCTAGTAGTATAATAACATCCAGAAATAAGTATCAGAGAAAAATCACTTAAAAAACCTGGGGCATATGGTTTGAAACTCTGCATTCCATAGTGTTTCCAATAATGTTTGTATTTCCATAGAAATAGTCTTAATAAAATATTCTCCAGTCCCTAGCTACACATACCTATCAAAATCCTAGGGCTGCTACAGTTCTCTACCCAGGCTATTTCTCAGGATTTTAGTGATCTCTGGAGAAAGAGGAACCACGTGTGCTAGCTGATCAGATGATGGTTATGAGCCCTCAATGCAGTACAGCTGTAAGAAAGGCAAATGTTATCCTAGAATATATCAGCTGAGATACCTCAGCAGAAATAGAGGAGATATTGAAGTATCCTCCACTGGTGCAAACCTCATTTACTGCAACAGATTTTAGTTGCTTATAGTCAGTAAAGGGCAGAATGAACTTTCAGTGGCCACAGAAAACTATGAGATTGTCCTGGGTTTGCCCAGGACAGGGTTAATTTTCACTGGAATCCAGGAAGGGACACAGCCTAGTGGGCTGACCCCAACCTGGCCAAACAGAGCAGGGTATTCCATACCATGTGCCGCCATGCTGGGTTCCGGTGGGGGGGAGCTGGGGGCGGGAACTCACTCACGGCTCAGGAGAGCAGAGGCGGCAGGTCGTGGAGAGCAGCTCTGTTGTGCGGTCTGTTTTGTTTTGTGTATTCCCCTTTTCTGTATCGTTGTTGTTCCTGTTCCCTTAGTTTGCTGTTCTGTTAAACTGCCCTTATCCCGACCCACCAGTTTCTGCCTGTTTCTTTTCATTCTCCTCCGCACCCTGGTGTGGGGAGGGGCGGCCTCGTGGCGCTTTTGTTGCTGGCCGCAGCCAAACCATAACAGAGATGATCCTGATTGCGTAAAGAATAAAATTAACAGACCTGTCCCTTAGTCCATTAAAAACAAAGTCAGAAGGGGGAAATACTCCCTTTAAGTAATGGAGAGAAATAAACACTAGGGAGAGAACAAGAACTACTTGATTTATCAGCCTTTTCTGCATTAGACAAAATGTTTTAAACTGATGTAAAGACGTAAATTCAAAGATGGATGTAAGTGAGTTTTTGGAACAGCCCTCCAGAAGGAGCAGGGACTGGGGTCCAGTCCCTCAAAATCAAACACTAGCTCTATCAGAAACTGATCCAGTTCTTTCTAAGATGCGTTTTTGCTTTTCTGTCTCCACTGTTCTTATAAGCCATCAAAAGCTCCCATCTTTTTCTAAGTGAAGTAATCATAGAATCATAGAAAGTTTTGGGTTGGAAGGGACCCCTAGAGGTCATCTAGTCCAATCCCCCCGCAGCGAGCAGGGACACCGCTAATTAGATCAGGTTGCTCAGAGCCCTGTCCAACCTGGTCTTGAATGTTTCCAGGGATGGGGCTTCCACTACCTCTCTGGGCAACCCGTTCCAGTGTTTCACAACCCTCATAGTAAAAAATTTCTTCCTCATATCCAGCCTAAACCTACCCTGTTTTAGTTTAAAACCATTACCCCTCGTCCTGTCACTGTTGTCTCTACTAAAAAGATTGTCCCCATCTTTCCTGTAGGCTCCCTTTAAGTACTGAAAGGCTGCAATCAGGTCTCCCC
>Ga0065711_1028183_pt1 | contig 43115 bp, 23 predicted proteins | sample Hoacrofraction12_FD_59098 | JGI IMG/M metagenome (GOLD analysis project Ga0065711, IMG submission 59098) | Hoatzin crop microbial communities from Cojedes, Venezuela - Epithelial fraction 12 v2 (version 2) | ecosystem: Host-associated > Birds > Digestive system > Esophagus > Crop | place... | reverse complement strand
CAGAAAATGACAGAGGGGGCTATCACAACAAAGTGTGCCCCTGAGAAGAAAAGATACTCTCCAAACTTCAAAAACCTCCTTAAAAGATTGGATTAACTTCTTCTAATCCTTTGAATCATGGGTAGATAGGAGTTCAAAGGACTAATGTAATGTTATTATTACATTTAATCAAATGTTTAAGTTAAGAAATAGGAACTGAGCTAAGGGCAACCTTCCCTTATCAGCTTCAAACATCTGAAAGCAGGAATGAATTAATTAAGTGAATGTAACGAGCTTAGAGGTATAACATACAGCAGCAGCTGAGTCAGCTTGACCATCGGCCATTTATTGGGGTGAGATGTGCAACTCAAGTACTACCAGATGATTCAGTTCACATATCTTGGCAGTAACAGATAAGCCTAAAGGGATGCCCAGAGGGAAACAGCATCATAAATTGGCAAGGCAGAGTCATTCACCAGCTTAAACAAAATGTTGTCATCAAGGAAGTTGTACGTTTGATCCATACAGCAGAGTAGGCTGCCCTACCAAATGAAAGCAGATTTTGCAGGTTAGCTTCTCATTAAAGGAGAAATGAGTTTTTCCATGTCCAGGCATATTTTATGCAACTGGCTTACATGAGGCTGTGTACTCCAACCCCTCATTTTCAGGGGTTTCAGCCCAAATACCAGTGCCAAATAAGAACACATTGGTCATGATAAGAGAGTTAAAAGTATAGAGTGTGTATTCTTTCCCTTTTCCATAGCTTCCCACAGGCAAAGACTTCTTCACACATGCAACAATAATGTAAAATTTTTTCAAAGATTGCACATTCGCTTGTATTGTGAACCAGGAAACTGTAATATATAATCAGCTCCACCATCATAATGTGTGTCCAAAGGACATACGACTAAAGACTTTTCTTTCTCTCTTTCTTTCTTTCCATAAATTAATTACAGATGAGATGTGACTAAATTGCAATAGGTTTCATTTACGCACAGTCAATTAAGTCAGTGCGGTTTAACAAAGGAAATTCCATTCTAACAGTGCAGGTTTCAGCACAAGCATTTTTCCTTAGATGGCAGGTAGAGATCTTCAGGGGTGGACAACTAAGTACAGTAAGAAAGAAATTATCTGAAAAATCAGAGTATGTTATTGTATATTTTCAATTCAGTGGGAACCTAAGTGTTGCTGAAAGAAAGGTAAATTGCAATGCAATCTGAATGAATCATTCCAGGGGCAAGGGATTGCTAGAATATTAAAGCCATCGAACACCTAGGAGGGAATGAGCCTTGTGCAGTTGCCTCTTTGAACTATTCATATTTGGGAAAAGCATGGAAATGTCATGAACAATAACAACAACCTCAAACCAACCACCAACTTAATATCCATGAAGAGAAGGCACTGGCAATATGCTGGACTAGATGAAGTCATGCTACCCAGGTCCAGCACAAGACCAAGAGCTAGGAATTTAGGAAACACACAGGAAGAATTCCTCTCTGCCTCAAGCCCATGCCTTAAACACAAAACCCAAATAACTTCTGGGTTTCCAGCTTTTGCATTCTTCCCTATTTCTTTTTTTGCATACATCTGTATGTGTGCATGTCATATGAATGTTAGTGCTCCGTCTGATTTAATCCTTTCTCCTACGTAGTTTTTGCAAAAACAGCCAGGCTGTTGACTGCACAGCTCTCAGATGTTGCCATGGCAATGGACCTTGATGTCAGAGACACAGAATTAGGAGTTCCTGGCATTGCTTAGCCAAGGGAGAAGCCTAGCTGGGAAGGAGAAAACTCCCATCCAGACAGCTTTGACAACAGAAACAGGAATTTCAGAAGCAGCTAGCAAAGAACCCTCGGTAGCAAACTATCCAGAAACAACCAGAAATTCAGTGTGAAAAATCCGTTAAGTGAAGAGAACCCCAAAACAATTGACATGGGACTAAATCATTAAAATCAGTGGAGCAAAGCCAGTGTTGTGTCAGCAGTAACTGTGACATTAGGATCAAGATCATTGTTCCATTTTACCACTGAAAGCAAAATACAATGCCAGAAAATATAGTATCTTTAAGTAAATTATACAATGCGTATTTATTTCAGCTCCACTGGTAAAAAGCCGAGTGCAATTTTACGTGGATTATTCCCTTGGACCAAAAGTTCACAGTAGAAAAGACAATATAGGAACTACACGTGTGAGTGCACGTAAAATAACCAGATACCTCAGCTTCTCTGTGTGGGAATACTGTGCAAAACTGCAAGCAGTAACAGGGGACTTGACAAACGAAGCCCACTCCCACAGCCATTACTTTGGAAAAGGAACAGATGTCAACAACTGAGCCAGCAGCCCAGCCTCTGGGGGCTGAGGCAGGACCCTCCCCAGCCCTGCAGTGCAGCTTATCAGGGCACTGGGGATCAGCACCGCTGCTCTCAGCCGGCTGCCAGACCTCCTTCTTGGGGTGGGCGTGCAGCTGGCGAGGGGAAACTGGAAGAAATAAAAATAAAAACGAGGGAACAAATACAGGGAAGGAAGGAGTGCAGAGGCCCAGAGCAAAAGTTGAAACTGAGTCATGTTTTGTATGAGGGTGGTTTGTAACGAAATGAGTTGGTTCCTTCTCTAACCTTGAAAAGGGGGGAACTGGGAACAAAATGCCTTGTTCCTCCTCTCCTGCCTGGGTGGCCTTGCTCCTTCTTGGAGTCGCTATTGCGATGGCTAACCTACCTGTGTGCCCACCTGCCACATCAGGACACCTTCAAATCAGAAGAGCTCCGTCTCCTTCCTAGACAGGAAGCCTTGATGACTCCTGTGTTGGACAAGGACGACACGTGATGAGCTGAAGGACCTCAAGCAATACATTTCAGTGGAAAACTAAATAAACTGAAGGATACTTGCGCACAACCCCATCATGATTTCAAAGGTAACTTTAACAAACAGCACAGGATTCAGCGCCTGTTCAGCGCTGTGCTGTGATTTCAGGCATGTCTACACCCCGCAGGGGAGTATTGAGGCAAAGAGCCCTGAGCTACCTATTTCCAGAGCTGAATGCTGTATAATTACTGACTGGCCTTGCTTCAAAAAAGGGGTGCAGTCCCACATAAAGCCATCTGTATTGCAGCTGGGACATGATACAGTACCTGCATGTGTCCCCACGTTACGCCATGAAGATACAACAGCCTGGTCAGGACTCTGTGCCCTGCTTTGCGGGGTGGACATGCCTGGAGAGAAAGTTGTGAAACAACTGTTAAAAATTGTGCTTTTGGAATTAAAACTCCATTTCACTTAACCAAATTCCAAGCAGAGCAGCCCATATTATTTTTGGTGTGGCTGTTGTAATGACCTCTAAATTATTTGAATTGCTGGTAGGATTTTTGTGCCTGTTTTGCAACCTGGAAACCCTGGGCTGTGAAACAGGAGCTGTGATTCCAGTGGACAGCGTTTTCCTCAACATTTGTGCTGCTCCCTTCAGTGCTGGTGAACTATGAAGAAGCCACAGTCCAGATTAGCAGCAAGCCCTCTGCACTGTTTTCTGCATTGTCTCTTGTGGTATTTTAAGTGTCTGATGTATAGAAGATAATTACCCATGTTGCTGGCATGCACTTATGTGTTGTTGCTGATTCTTCCCATTATACTGCTAGTACTTCATATTTCCCTTAAGCATAAAGGAATGGCAGGCATAGAAAAATATTTTAATGTTAAGCCCGACTTTTCAACAGCCTGGGTCCTTCTGAAGTTTTGCTGGGTTTTTACTTCTGCCATTCCCAGCACAGAACTTTGCAGAAATGCAGTTGATGCAAAGATCTGGCTGCGCATTTTAATGAAAGCAACAGTATGGGGAGTCAGTGCAACGTGCTTGACAAGAATTAACCCACCAACTCAGTGGGGTGGGAAGGGGACTCTTCACAAAGGACTGATGGGTTTATCTTCAAGGATATTATTCCTTGAAATAGTAAGAACCCTCTAGTACCTTCTGCCTGTAGTAAATGTTGCCATGTGGCATCAGTTATGTCAAAATTGTTCTTGAAGTTGTGGTTGCAGAAAAGGCACCTACTCATATTCATGTATCTTTTCAAGTGGTTTTGACCTAGCCACTAAAGTCTGTTCTGGAGTGCCCTGAATAACTTAGCCTTGCTTTATACTAAATATGCCCTCACTTACAAGTTACTGGAGAAATGTGCACCTGCAATAGGCCACAGAAAAGCATACAAGACAATCACGTTGTGTCTTTGCAGCTGAAATGAGTGAATTGCAGAGGTTCCAGCATTATAAAATATCTACAAGGGACAAAAAATTAAATAGCTATTAAATTCTTACAGCCAAAAGTGAGTGAGAAGGAATTTTTGTGGCATTGGAATACGCAGCGTTCAGAGAAAAACCAGTCCATTTTATCAGAAAAGATTTTGCTACTGACAGCTGCCTCCTCTAACACCTTGCCAGATTGAGAGCAAAGGAAGAGATCAAGAAAAAGCAGTTTCAAACTTAAGTTAAAGTACTTTCTTCTTGTGTTTTGCATCAAGTTTTCATTGTACCTAGTTCACTAAGCATTATTGTTCCATTTAAGAAATCATATGAAAAATGACAGGCAAGCTACAAACACTTCAATATCAAGTGCAGACTCATGTCCGCATGTTCATACTCGTGCTCTCCCACGCTTTTTCCTCCTTTAATAATGTTATTTTTCTAGTAAGTAGCAGATTACCTGACATGTATGACAATTAGTCATCATTTTCCCACTGCAAATCTTACCATCTGTTCAAGATTTCTTAGGATTCAATGGGAGTTTTCAACTGACTTCTTCAGACCCTCAAATGTTCAAAATATGGTATGATTACGCCAACGTTTAAAATCATGTGGAGCTTGATAGAGGAAAGACAGTCTGATCCAGCTGGATCTAAGAATCAGATCTAGCAAAATCATCTCTCTAAAGATGGCGACCTAAATTCTCTGTAATTCTGAATGTACTGATTCAATGTCTTTAATTCTCACTTATGTAGCCATTTTTTGTCTTTCTGCCTGTATAGGGACAACAAAAATTTTTTTCTTGCCGTGACCTTACCATGTGTAAAGCACCTTATACTGCACAAAGGCAAATAATCACTGGGTCCTTTGCACAGCAAAGCTGATGCCGTGTGCAGCTGCCTGTTTTGCTCCTGGTCACTCACTGTTCCCAGAAAAGCATTCAGGTGTTTTGAGCCCCAGATTAATTCCTATAACACTCCTAGGATGCATCAAGTGCATTAAACCCCAGGGTTTAATGCAAGTGCACTGAACTTCAAGGAAACTAAAGTAGAGAGATACAAGGTCTGATCCTCAAAAGTACTGATAGCTGACTCTAAACTTTATTAATTCCATTGATAGATGAGTGTGCTTGGTCCCTTTAGGGATGCCAACCATTGTGCAACTTGCTCAATGCTGTTAAAAAAAAAACTAACTGCATCTGTTTATCAGTCTGATTTCTGTAATATTCTACTACAACATAAAAATCAAAGTTGCGTGTAGTCCTCTTGGCCTTGATAATCTAACTTGTAATAAAAATTCAAATTAAAAGATCAACCTCACTAAATGCTTTGAATAGAGTAAATAAAATATTTGGGAATACTTCTTCTTGGGTCAGATTCTGCAAATGCATCATAAACACCATAAATTAATAACCCCGCCACTGTTCCAGCTGACTAAAAATAGAGGTCTGTGGCAGGCTAAGAATAAAAAGACTCAGTCGGAAATTTGTAACTGTTAGTCACAGTTTGATCTCTTAAATGTATCTTCAGTTCAAGAAATGAATAATATAAAAGCAAAGCCAAAAATAAAGTTTTGGAGGGCTATGAGGACATATTGCACGCAGCCTCAGGAGGTAGATATTTCTGGCCTAGTAAAATCATTATACTAAAAACCTAACACAGTAATTGCATTTTTGCAGACATATAAAAATCATCATTCACGACATTTCATCTACTTTCAAACTACGCATGCTCTTCTAGAGAACAACTTCAACCGTAGGGCATCACAAGGCCAGACCAGCTCATCTGCAGCGAGACCCAGCAGGTCCTTGGCACCAATGGTCTCACCATGCAGGTCTGCTCTCCTGAGCCACACTGCCTCAGACACTGATTCAGACATAGTCACCCCTTCCTCATCCTGTTCCCCGTATATTTGCATTTCTTGGCATAGCTTTTAAAAAGTCCTTACAGATCCTGTGCTGAGTAAGAATGTCGGGGCAAATGTTTCTGTTCAATATCCCACCGCAGTTCCTCTGGTCCTGTGGATGGGAAAGCTTGTTCCCTGGGAGGGGAGCGGGGAAGGCAGCCCCAGGGTGGATGGTGGAGGAAAGAATGTGCAGGGGTGCAGGACACCATGGAAGGACCACGAGCACAGAGGGCGCAGCGGGAGCTGCGATGGGAGATACAGTCCTTTTGGGAAGCCCCACTAAACTTCTGTCTCTGGGGAAGCTGCCAAGGGTGACGACGCATTCGCAGCTGGCAGTAGCACAGATTGCCTGGGTCTGCTCATCCCCTGTCAGGGCAGCTGGGGTCGGAGGAGAGACTGTCCTTGCACATGTGACATACCTCATCTGGAAATTACGTTATCCATTCGTTTTCTCTGCTGCTACTTTCTGTACAATCAGCAGACCAACCACAGCGTTTTTGTTAGCTACGCATGGGCCAAAGCTTTGCTTTCTCCCATTCAAGATCATGTTCCTTTGTGTTTTGTTCTCCACTTCTTTCGCCAATTGCAATAACTTCTTTTCTAGGGGACATTTTTTCACCTCACCATACTTCACACGTCTCACAATCTGCTGAAGTTCAGCCTTCCTAGGACATGCTTAAAAGTTAACTGTCTCCTGCTTAGTTTGGTTCTCCACATTTTTAGGAAGAAAATGATCTTTTTTTCCCCCTAAATCAATGAGACCTTTTTAAAAACCTGGGGTTAGAAATTCCAGCATGAAATCTTGTGCAACAATCAGGGATGGGTGGAGATATAAATACCATAAAGTACAAATTCATCACCGAATCTGGAGCACATCCACAAATTTAAAAGCCAATGGGACACTCAGAGTAGAGATAAACACAGATGGACAACAGCATTGCCAGAGAGAAGGATTAGACAGGACCCATGAGTGATGCTAGGGAATGGCCGGATCAAGGCAATGCATTTTACTCCCACAAACGTCTTTGCTTCCCACCACTTCCAGTAAGAAGAGGCAAGAAATTTCTTACCCCCCACTGAGAATTCTTGCAGCAAAGACCTTTTAAGGGTGCAGTCAGCATGTCCTGCCTGGGTGTGTGCTTCTGGCATGTCCCTCTTTGGAAAACTGACCATTCTGTGACCTTCCTGTGCTCTTCCCACTTGTCGTGTTGTCACTCAGCTATGGGCAGTGCCAAAACTTCCCCTCTGAACTGCGGAACTGGGTCCTAATTCCCCTGACAACCCTGGGCTGCTATGTGTCCTCTTTTAAAAAAAATTGACTCCTCGGACCACATGTGCATGAGCTTGCTCCTTGGAATAAATTGTTTCACTGCATGCAAGCAGATTGCACGCAAAAATTCATTTCTTCTTCTAATGAAAAGGTTGTTGGTGGTAACCCTACCTGGACAGCACCCTTCAGGACTGAAAAAAAAACAAAAAGGGAGCATGATATTGCTCCCTCTTCTTCCTTGCTTCTCCCTGAGGACTTTAAACTCACTGGGTGCTTCAAAATGCAAAAGGAAAACTCTAATTTCTGAGACAGCTCTTTCCCTCCACGTTTCTTTTTCTTGCTCTCAAAACCTGTCTAGTCAGACAGCCACTACCAGTATACCTACCATAAGTGTTCACTGCCCTACTAGTAGGGAGGGACGCCTCCCACAGCTGACCCCTAACACAGCAGCAGTGAGCTAGCTGATGTTCTGCAATGTTTAGCACTTTGAACTGCTTTAAGGAATTCTCGCTCCCATGTCTGTATGTAGCAGGCACTTGCAACAAATGTAGTAACCTAAACAGCACCCTGTATGAGTCACAGAAAGATTTTCAGCAGAAAGTTTTTGACATTGCAACACACTTCCCTATATTTAGACACAAGGAATGATGGCTCATAAGTTAGAAGAACTCCTGCAAGTTTGAAAATGAAAACTCTAGGATGATTTTTAAAATTCTGCCTGACTTACCTGGGAAAAGTAGCCAGCGATTCTCTTTCAGTAAGATCAGCCACAAGCAAGTGATGAGCTTAACACAGGACTCAATTCATACACTTTGGATATACACCTAAGAAAGATTTGTTACTCTGAGCCAAGTCAGGCTTATTGCTAGAGTCCCCAGCATTAGCTATTATTTTTTTCTTTAGAGTTTTTCACTTTCTGGGGACTTTTTTAATGCACTGTAGTTGCAAATCAAATGTTGCAGCTGCTGAGTCCCATTCATTTCTGGGCGTGGTCGATCCACACTGCCCTGGCATGCTGAAGTTGTTCTGGTGGCTGCATCCTGAAGGACTGATTCTTATTTAAACTGGGGCCTGATTCCCTTTTACAGTCCTACAAAGAAGCAATGGAAAAAAGCCTTAGCAGAAAGAAGTAGTGGGCCTTAAATAAACAGAAAACACCTATTTGTCAGGTAGCTAATCCAAGATGTTATAGCCATTTATAAAAACTTGTTATTTTTCTACAGTTATCCAGGAATGTTGTTAATAGCTCGTTACCATAGTGCCAAAAGACACTTTTTCAAGAGATTGAATGCCCAGTTCATTGCAAATTTGATCTTTGTTTTTACCTGTTCCCCAGCCAGCAGCCAGGAACAAAACAGACTTTGAAGCCTTCAGCGTTATTAATCTGAGACTTATTACAGTAAGAGAGAGAGAAGGAAATAAATCCCTTCTCCTAGTACTACTAACTCAGTGTAATGGCCCAAGAATGACAAGCTAAACATTAGTCCAAAATTATCAGGCTTCATTTCTCATGATGGATAGCAAGCAGCAGATTGCACTTTATCTTTTTAAGCTGACCTGACTGCAAAAAAGGAATGTGTAGTATGCCAAGACGGACCTCCATTCCCTCTGCGCAGCCGACTCCAGCAGAAACTGTGTATCATGATGCAATATTTAGCACTTTGTTCTTCTAGTGCTTAGGACAAAGATATATTCAGAGCAAGCTGGTTCCCTGGAAAAAAAATAAATTCTGAAGCAGTTTCCCTTTGCAGACCTGTGGAGCACATATCTGTGATGATTCTGGAGCAGAATGCAGGGCTTGGTTAGGGTAAGCACTTAACAAAAATATATCATCAACATATCTCTTGAGCTGAGCTTTGATCAGCTTCTTTTACTGTCCAGCAAAACAGCTGGTAACCACTAAAACATTTGGAATGATGTCATGTGGTACAACGAGGATCAGCCCAGAGTATAAGATGGTCAAATGCCTTTACAGTGAAGACACTCCTCTCTCTGTCAAAGGCATATCAGGTTAAGGACAAGCCCACACTTTATGGGTGCCTACAGACTTTGCAAGTGGTCAAAATCACCAGAGATAAAAGGATATTTTAATTTCTGTCAAACAACTTTCATTTATCATCATGCTCATAGCTGCATGATGATAAATTGTGAAGTTTTTTGCTGTTTTTTTCCCCATTTATTTACCTCCTGATAGAAAAGCTACCTAAATAAAACACCTCTTCTATATTCTTCTATATTTTCTCATTATTCTTACCAGTCTGATACTTGAGTTCCTAGAGAAGAAAAACAAGAAGCAACCTGAGTTTAACACTGAAATATTGGGGGGGGGGCGGGTGGAGGATCCATCCGTAAATTATAGCTAGATCAGTTTTGAAAACTAAGGATTGGAACAGAGTTCAATTAGAACTAAAATTAACTGAGTTGCTGAAAAGCTTGGAAAGTGAGGTTTATCTTTTTAAAGAATGTTTATGCTAGTTGCTAGTCTCTGTAGAAGTGGTAGTGTAGAGATCAGAGGAAGTTCAGAACCAGTCCAAATATTAAAAAGGTATAGAAATACATACACATGGGCAGCAAATAAAAATGCGTTATGTTAAATGATGATAAATTATCACTTTAGGAAAAAAACCCCACAGCTTGATTCAGCTTTCCTTTATTTGTGTATCATTCCTTTAGTAAGTCTTTCCCTACATCATAAACTTAGGCAGATATATTGGAAAGCATCAGCTGCAAATGAGACTGCAGCCAAACCATCCACCCAAGGAGTGGAGGAGAGCCCATCCTAGGAGAACAGTGCCTTTATTCTGAAGCTGCACCAGTTCCAGGCTGGTCCCGCTGATCTCAGTGCATATGGAAAGTATCGCTGGAGTCACGACTCTCTGTGGCTGTATTTCAAGTCAGTGGTGAGCATGCACTACACTGCCCAAAATCCCAGGTCCCCAGGCTCCTAGACTGAGGACGCAGGCACACGGAGGAGGGGTACCACACTTCTAACCCTCCAGCCATAGCTACACAATCAGCACAGCTTGTGCCAACTGCCTCACTTTTCTTCGCTAGGCAAGGACCAAGGCTTTGCTCTCCCCCATTCAGGATTATTTCCTTCCAGTTGTGGTCTCCACATCTTTTGCCAAGGGTGTAGGGAGGCAACAACCACACTGGCCAGATGTCCCTTAGGAAGCTAGGAGAAATCCAGCAGCCCGTTGCAGCTATGGAAAGGTGCAAACTGCTTTTGCAACTCATTGGTTTGGAAGTGTGGTGACTTTTTCTCACCTTCCTATCTTAGCTAACCAGACAGACAGACTTGCCAAGGCAGTCACCGTGTCCATCAACATATGCGAACATCCGCATGGCTGTTTGTCTCCTGCCATGCCCTGGAGTATTTTCTCCTGTTTCAAAGGAAGAGTACAGGGACCGGGCTGCAGCGTACAAGCTCTGGGTTGGAAAACTTGCCCGTAAATCCCCACTTCTGACTTTCTTCAGTGCTTCTCATGGGCTGAGTTCCTTTTCTACAAGCAAAGCGCATGTATTTTCTTAATTCATAGATTTAAAAAAAATATTATGCAGAAATTCTTTATCTATTTCATATAACACTGAACCTCTTTGCGCTGCAGAAGGAGAGCAGAATTACGGGGTAGAAAAATGGTACTGCAGTCTCCCCTCTGTTTGTCAGTAATGTTTTGTTATTGCAGGATGCTTGGGGTTCTATTTTTTCTGTGCTGGACTGAGAGAATGTGTTTTAATCTTTTGTAAGACCAGTTGTTTAGATCCCATTTGGAAGGCTGTGGAGCAAATGCTCTTTTCATAAAAACAATCCAATTCTTCTGTAAATATCTGCTGTCATATTTATCCTTTTGGAATTAAATTCAAATTTTTTTATTAAACTTGCTACCAGAGGAAGCAATAGTTGCAAAAACTGTTTAAATAGGTACCATTTGTGAATATAAACAGTTTCAGATTTTTTTGTCTGAAGGCTTAAGTGTTTTCATAATTTCTGGTGCTTTTTTGCGAGTGTTTTTATACAGAAATAGACTAAAGCGTGCTGAAACTACTTGCAAGCAGTGGAGAACGGGGAGGAGGATGGTCATTATAAAAAGGGCTGGAGATCAGAATGGGAGGCTGATGAACACAAATGAATTACACCTATGTGAGTTGCAAAAGGAGGAGGGAGTCACTCTCCACATTTGGAAATGATAAGGAGTATCAGGCTGTCCTGTGATCTCACAGTCCAGAGCTGTAAATCCGGGGAGAAAAAAAGATCAGCAGACCACAGTTTGGATCAGGATATGAGCCTTCAACAAACATGACAAGGCAGATGTCTTTACTACAGGCTAGCGGTGGTTCATCAGGCACCACGTCATAGATGACTCCAGGTTTTTACGGCTACTTAATATCTATTTCTAGGGACACTTGAAGATAAATCACTTAAAGATAAATCACTCACAGAGGAAAAAAAGACAAAGAAAGAAGCAGAAACATAAGGCAGACAGCAAAATGAGAGAAAACGTTTGCTAAGTAACGGCTTGGACTTTACCCTAATGCGCACCACTCCACCCCTTACCATTGCCTTCAGCATGTTCCCCTGAGCTGCATCCCTCCGCGGCTCCTGCAGCCACGACTCTTTTGTGTGTCCCCCTGTCTCCAGGAGGCTTCGCATAGTGACACAAAGCAAGGGAGAGAGAGGTAAAATAACCTGCCTTTCCAAATCCATAAAGATGCCACGGCCAAGGGCAGCAGCTACAGGCACAGCCTGATGTCCGGTCTCCTCTCCGTCCACAGTGCTCCCGCCGGCACAGAGGGATCGTCTCAAGCACACCAAGCAGTGGGGTGCTGCGGCCCTTCTGCCGTGCACCCTGGCACCAAGGGTCATTTGGTCTTAAAAGATTTTTGGGCTCACAGGCCCCATTGTTAAAATGTCAAAATCTTCCCTTCAAACTACGTGAAAGAAAAAAAAAAGAGGAAGACACCTCTGAGGTTCCAATGAGTTTGTGATACTTTCCTCCAACATGGTTTTGGGGTATCTCTGCTCCCAGGCAGTGTCCTGGTAACCCCGTGCAAACACACACAGGTAACCACCCCTGCTTCATCGGAGCTAGGTTGGCAAGGGGTGCCCACTGTACCCACTGCTTTGAAAATGTGTCTGCGATGGTATAACCGTGTCACAAGACAGGTCCCCAGGGAATTTCCAGCGTTAGCTCCTCTGTCTGGAAGACATTTCTTTGTCTTAGCTTAGCTGTCCTGCCCAGCATCATCCCCTGCTCCACCAAGTCTTTAAAAGCTGACTGCTGTTTGAAGAATGACTTCAGCCTCACGAGATCAGACATTGTGGGTAGTCACACACAGTGATGCAAAGCCTCTGAGGTAGACGATGACACAGCGAGCAGGGAAATGGGAAATCAGACCCATGTGCCTTTCCTGAGGGCTTTTTTTGTATTCACTGCCTTGTTAAGAAGAAATCCCTCCCAAAAGTCACCAAGGGAAGTAAAAACGGGATAATACTACTCCTCATTCATAAGCCCTGTTTTCACATAGCATTGATTCACTCCACATTTCATTTTTTTGTGGCACACAGGATAGCAACTACCAATAACACTCGTGAGTTTACTGTTTCATCACTTAAGGAGCAGTGCTTGAGCTGGCCATTTACTGCTTAGCTCTATTGTTCCCAAGCTGTAGCTGATAACAGCTCACAGGCAGGAGCTCTGGATGTTCATTTGTCTCCAGATTCCAACACTTGCATATTTTATTATAATTTGGTTAGCTGAACAGGGCTGTTTCATCTCTCCCTGTTACACAGCCACAAACCTGCTTCCTCCAAGCTGCTAAGTTACAGCAAAATTCTGATTCAGTCTGCAGATCCTTTGAGCTCTGAGTACCAAATGCTGCGGTTTAAAAAGATTAAAACCAGAGACGAAACCTGATTGGTGTTCCATGCATCTGCTTTAAATTGGTTGTTCTATTTATTTTAGAGACTTCAACTGGTGCAACAAAAAAGCAAGCATCCATTCTGCAGAATTAGTCTTGCTACATAGGGCTTTATGCTTGGCTTTTATTTAACCTTCTTTTTTAGAGCATCACTGAAATCTTGCCTTCATTGCAAAATCAACACGACTAACAATTAGCACATGCCATAAAACTAAGTGCTACCTCTACATTAATCCTGTAACTTATAATCAGCTGTGGTTTAGCTGTGGCTGACTGGTCCAGGATCCCACTCATTTAAGCACCTCTCATCAGCTTACTATACCCTTGTTAGAGGGTGCACGCAGGCAAGTGCCATTCCAAGGCTAACAGTCCTTTCATGTCCTCCCACAGCTTTCCCTGTGTGCCCAGTGCTAATAGATACACTCTCCCATGCTCTGCGGGGCAAGAATCAATAGCATGATTCAGCTCTTCCATGATTTAGACAGAGAAGGTGAGCCGCAAAAGTGTCAGGGGCCTTGTAATGAAGGAGAGGGGACACCCCACTGCCTGGCCTAAGCTGCCCTAAGGTGGCACTCAAGATGGATGAGCCAGCAGGGAGAAACTGAAGTGTAGGCAACACAGTTAACACCAACAAGGACCCAAGGACAGATCTTCCACTATGTCAGCCTTATCTACTTATTCATACAACCCTTCCACGAATGAGGGAAATGAGGTTAAGTCTTACTAAGAACCGCAATAAAGCCTTAGTGTCATTTAATCTCACTTGAATGGTCTACAAGTCTCCACCAGCCTTCAACAGGAAGATGAATCCTCGTCACTTGTTTTTTTGGGAGCTGATATGTTAGCTTAGCACCATAGCTTTTGTGCTGTGATCCATGGACCATATGAGCAGCCCATAACTGCTTCTAAACAGTATTTAGAAGATAGGTAAGGAAAGCAAGGGCCACATTTTTTATGCAGAGCCAGCAACTTCACTGGCAGGAATGTGCAGGTACTCTTAATTCTAAAGAACAGGGGCTTTGCCCCGTGCAATCAGGGTAGCCAACATACAGCCTGAAACTCCCTTTCTCACAAGGCACTCAGCTCCCTCTTACCACCAATCCACCACAGCCGTCAATGCTTTGCATTCAGGTACCGTGCCTACATGACTTTTTAAGGGGCTGCGTAATGTCACTCCCTCTAGGAACAGAAGGACATTTGAATAGGTTAGGCTGCAGAAACAGGCACTGCCTCAGCAAGATTTACATAGCTAAATCTCATGTAAGGCAATTTGTAACTGCTTAAAGAAAAAGAGAGTGTAAACTGATGTATTAAAAAGTCCTAGGACAAAGGTATCTGCCATTTGTATTCTAAGTGGTGTGGTAAGTTCCATAAAGCAAAACAACAGCTTTTGTTTTTAAAGCGAGTGGACCATGCAAGCTTGTGGCAAATGGGAATATTCTGCCTGCGTCTGCCTAATGTATGGGGATTTGACATCCAATTACATACATCCCAGGGCATTCTGGGAATAGAGATAATGTTTCTGGTACCAGGCCAGGTTAAATGCTTCTGGTACCATAGACCCTGCAGATGCTCAGTTGGACAGACGCAAAAGCTTGGTGTTATCCTATTTTCGGATGCCAGACAGAGTTTATTCTGTTCTTACACAGCAAGGACATAAGAGACATGAAGAGGAAGTGGTTTGCCGCAACAAAGGCATTCATGGCTTGTAAGGCCCTTCCAATTACAAGGAGCAGACAATTGTTCATCATAAACGTTAGAGAGAGAGAAAGCTGAAAGGAGAGAAAAAGCAGCTTGCCGTGAACAGGAATAGAAAGGCTGTGCGTGAAATTGCATGCTGACATAGGCTGATGCACATCTGGCACAACTCCACTGTAATCAGCAGAGTTAGCCTGTACTTGCACCTATCTACACAACAGCTGAATCCAACCCCAAAAGTCTCCCCCTGTAATTGTGGCAAATATCACTTCACCAAAACCTCTCTTTTTTTTCTCCCCAAAGCACTGGGCTCCCTCCCTTTCCAAACAAATCTCTGCTTAAAAGTTGTAACAATGAAAGTTTATACCATTTCCTCTCTCGTCTACCACACAGTTTATTTGCCTAGGGACTTTCTAGAAGGAAAAGATTAGCAAAGATGCAAACTCCATCTGTATTGAGGCGCCTCCTACTTATATTTACATCTTGCTGAAGGTCGTATTTGTTCTGGGAGTGAGCGATGGCTCTCCCTGATTTTGTCCTGCTGCTACTTTCAGAGGAATTGCATTACCATGAAAATGGAATAGCACAATTGTGAGTCAGACTCTTTAACTTGGGCTTTCTAGAAGGCAGGGTGGAGGGACCTGAGGATGGATTAAGCATGAAGAAGGCCCAAACCCATAGTGTTTTCAAGCTTCTTCAGCCAAATGGTATGTACCACTGGGGGAATAAAACCACAAAACCCTGAGGTTTTAGTGAGCCTTTGTGAGCCTTTTTGTGAAAGTGGCTTTCTAGACATGTCCAAGTGGTGACCAGTGAGACTTTCTATATATGGTTGTTCAGTCAGCTTCGGTAGATAAATACTATATTCCTCATTTCTCATTTGGGTGTTTCTGGCTGAGACATGCAGGCTAATGTTTTGACAGGGAGTGCACCACCTTCAAAACACAGAATAGAAAAACCTCAGAGAGCTTCCATCTGCCCCAGAGTCATGCGTGACCATAGCTGAGTTATGAAATAGCAATAATAATATCTTACTGTGAAGCTTTGCAACTGCTGAAAAACACATGTGGGGAAAGATGAAGGTGCATCCAATAGGGAGCAGAGACAAAGGGTAATAAGCTGCCTGCCACCCAGAAACTGCAGTTACTTTTTAGCAACCCTAATAAATGGACTTCTCCCCTTCCAAGGAAAAAAATATTGATCACCACCACCAACTAGATGAACAACAGTGCTTTAATTTGTTTAATATTTCTATTTTACATGAAGCTACACTGATGAAGCCACTTCTTTTTATCATATTATTTGGTATTTTGATGAGGAAAATGCAAAGACACGTGGGAGACTTCTGTTTCCCATAGTGTAGCACCTGAGGACAACACCAAAGTAAAGGAACCCTTGTATTTGCCCAGCATCCCAAATCCTCCCAGCAGCACCATATGGAAAAAGGCTGAATAGTGAGCACTCGATCTCAGTCAAGTACCCATTGGTCCAAGACAGCAGCTGTAATGATGCACTGATCTGTGCAGAGCCTCAGAGAAATAAGTCTCACTATTTAAACCCACACCAGTCAGAGGCATTGTGTCCAGTGAAATGCAGTACAGTAATGTATCAGTAAGGCACTGCCTGCTACTAAGATATGTCCCTGATAAATGAGTGGCCCTTCTCTGATCAGCGTGAAAATGTGGTCAAACCTTTCTAAAAAAATCATTTTTTTCTTAGCCAATTGATAAGAAAGTTGGTATTTTCAGTCCAAGACAAAGCCATGAATCAGAAGCCATGAATCAAATGACTAACCATGAGAAATAAATTGGGTATGATCTTCCCTAGCTTGGATGTGCCAAAGAACTGCTTAGCTTAATAACACTGGTTGACACTGGCACCATCCCAGTGGTTCCCAATGCTTCCTTGTTAATGTGAATGTTTTTGACTCAGCACTTCCATGGTTTCATCAACATTGAAGCTGACATCATTTAAACTGCAAAAAGCATTTGTAAGCATTAAAGCTCAATAGCAAAGCTAACCTGAGGCTTGAGCTAAGCCTTGATTTATGCACTGAAGATTTCTACTAAACAGGCTATGGGATGCCTTCTGCACAGAACTGAATTTCTCATTTACTTCTTCCTCTGTAATAGAATGAGTTAAATCCCTGGAACCAAATCGTCAAGCTCCAGGTTCAAGTTGTTCAGTTTGGGCTGATGTCTAGTCATTCTGCAGTGGATATAGTATAATTCACTCACTATACTGAAGGTACATGGAGACATTTAGCATAAGGGCAGCTTTCACAAAACAACTCTTCCAGATCGCTGCTAAAATAACTACTTCTCCAAGCAATGCTTGCTACCAGTCCTGAATGTTTTGGGACACGAGATAGAACCAGACAAGAGGGATTTCACAGTAATGTCACCTCTGTCACAAAGGATCATGCACACCACCTACTATGCCCAGAGCATTAAACCAGCATTTGTTCAAAACCAATGCCAGATTTGCCCTTTCCCCTGCAATAACTGCGAAGAGAAAACACTCCCTCAAGATTAACTGTCTAGGTCATCTTTGGCGACCTCCCTACTCTGCGTCCTTGTATTACAGTGAGTTCACTTTGGTGGCTGGAAATTTTTATCTAATGCAAACTGAGAACTCCACCTAGTTCTTCCAATTAGTGAAAATGGCCCTGCAGTTAATAAATCTGATCTTACAGCTTTTTCTTACAAATGCAACTTCTTCACTGAAGACTCAAAACAGTTCATTTAACTCAACTTGCCAAGTTTGACTCAGCAATTTTATTACTATAACCCTTATCAGCGCAAAAGGAAAAAATGATTCTGTGAGAAAAATGTCTTCTTGATACAGATTTAAAAAGAAGTGTTCAAAAGATATGCATGGTACTGACAATTCAGTATAAATAGACTGGTACAAGTTAATTTAGAAGAACAGGGATTAGCAAGAAGAATGTGTTTGGGAATAGTACGGAGACTCGAGGGAAGGAATAAAGCGGGGGGAAAAAGGACAAAATCAAAATGAAAGAACAGATGTATCCCCTATTGCAGATATTTGCTGGTGAGCACCTCTGTAGGATGACAGATTTTCCAGCACAGCACTTTCATTCTGTGCTATAGGCAAGGTAGACCAGTGCTTTCAGCACTTTGAATACCTTTGAAAACCTTTGATGTTATTCTTCAAAATACAGAGTGGAAGGAATAGGCTTGCATCCTTAATGGTTGCAGTGCGAAACCTGAAAGTGGGATCTACGGTGAAAAGTCCCAAAATTCAGTGAAACCACGGCATGGGATGGTTTGGGTTGCTTTGAGAGACCCTCAAGAGAGGGTCTCTTTCTCCACTGCGCCAGCTTTACTGCATTAAGAGCTGCAACCCTGATGTAAAAAAATGCTGTAATGTTGGTGCTCACCCACCAGTACAGTCAGTGTTGTGAGGCCGGTGCCTCACCTTTGGGCTGACCTGGCGGATCAAAGCTGTGAATATGCACCACAAATCCGGCCTCCCACATGTTCTCTGAACAGCCATCCATCAGTGGAAAGACTATGGCACCCTCATGCTGTTTCTTTTCTACATTTTGTGGCTCGTCCTGCATCATTGTCCCCCACCATGAATCCGCAGTGAGATTCCTAAAACTAGCACCTTGAAATAGAAAGTGCAGGTTTCCCCACGTCTGAAACAGATGGGTGGTGCACAAACGGTGATACAGAAGGACCAGATTTGCTTTCTGTTACATGAAACAGCCCTCCCCGATGTATTCTGACCTGTCCTTCAACAAGTGAACTGGCACAGGGCAGGGAAGATGGAGGTGGGGGAAGTGGGCTGGGCTGAGCTCACAGGACCCGTGCTTCCATAGCATGCCTGAAGGGGATGAATGAAAGAATATATTTCAACCTAGGAAAGAGCAACTGGTCCAAAAAGTCTTGGTCTATTAAGGAGAAAAGCCTGCTGACAAACGGGAAAGGAATGCACAATCAGGTTTTGTCAGGTTCAACTCCATCAATCTTTCTGCCGCAGGTTCTGCCTCTCAGATGTGATACACAGGGCTGGCCACAAAACAAGAAATTTTTTTCACAATTCAGAAGGAAAAAAAAAAGAGGGATTTTTGAGTTTTTCAAATCTGTTTTCATTAGGCATCAGAACAAAACCACTGTATTTCCAAAACCTTCACATGTAAGGCCCAGAGAGGAAAGAGAAGTGGAAGCCAAGCAGCAAATGGGTTAGTGCCTCAGTGATTCCCCTCCGGAGAGGAGAGCCTTGGTCCCAGCTCCCAAGCGAAGTCAGACAGGAGAGGGACAGCAACATGGACTCCCTCACCAGAAGGCCAGGCACAACCGAGTTCTCCCCCACACACTCCTCTGGTTAACTCTCTCTCACCCTCTGCCCCCATATCCTTGGAGTCTTTCCACTCCATGTAAATAATTACATATGAACCAAGAGAGAATGAGAGTATGCAGTCCAGTGGTTAGGAAGTTCCCTGGAGAGAACAGGGAGCTGCAGATTCAAGTCCTTACTCTGTCTGATTTGAAGCTGATTTCAATTAAGTATTCATTGGAAGAAAGCAAAATGTCCCATATACCTCAGGGGTCAGGGAACCGCTCCAAATCAGAGCAAGGACTCAAACCTGGGGACGCACTTCCCATGGAAGCCTCCTAACCACTGGCAGATCGATCAGGTCTCACACATGAAGCAAGAGTGGGAGGAAGGCCGAAGCGCTCAGCCAGTTCTGGGGGAGCTGCCTCTTCTGGGGGCTTCGCTCTGAAAGGAAACCCTGCAGAGGGCACACATCCAGCCAGTGTGCTAGAGTCATCATGTGAACCGATGTACAAGAATGCCCATTCCCCTCAGCCCCATCAGGCAGGCCCCCACACAGACTGTCTCCCACTGGGAGCTGAGGAAGCTGAGAAGCTGACATCAGGCATCTCCAGAGTAAGACTCATTTTCTCCTTTCCCACAATTCCCCTACCGGCCTTTTCTGCTGATATTATAGTTGAAACAGATACATTCTCTCAACAAGTTCCAGAGAAGCATCATTTCCAGGTGGAAAAGTTGGTCTTGGATTGTATGGGATGGATCCAATACTAGCAAAGAATAGCAGAATTATCAGTCATAATGTGGGAAATAGAAAAGTACTGAACGAATGTTTCTGTTTCAGATTCAGTAGGAAGCAGAATGAAATATTCAGAGTTTAACTTGATACTTACTATTCCACTGGCAGTTAGAGATGATGTTAAACAGCAGTCAATAATAACAACATTTGTAAACCTGCAGGACTTGATTACAGTCCTGGTGAGGATTGCCAGCTTGGCTGACAGAGGTAACTGCAAAAAGGAAAAATATTTAGATCTTTTAAGGTGCTTAACTCGCTCCCACATAGCGAGCCATTAATGTTAAATGGCTTAAAAGCTGTCTAATGAATTAATTTCTAAAATTTTAGCAGAATCACTGTCACTCAGGGAGGCATTCCATCTGGAATTCAGGGGAGTTCTGTTCCTGGTGCCAGCTACTCCTGTCAATGACATCTATACCAACAGTGTAGACAAAAACAAAACCACTGTGGTAGAAGTTTGAGACAATGCAAAAGGGATATAGGATGATAGAAGTGATGTAGAGAACAAGTTTGTTATAAGAATGAATTCCTTGCTGTTTGTATTACTTGCATTTTCAGAACCAAATGTGACCTACACATCTTGCAACAAAGGCTTTATGTCACCCTTAAAGCTATGAACCAGCAATTCAGATATAATTAACTCAGAAAAAACTTCATGGTCACGTTAGATAATCAGCTGAACATGACCCTCTAGAGCAATTCTGATCCTTAAATAAATAACCAGGGGAGTTTGAAAGAGTCAGTATATAGCTCTAGTGAGAATATTGCTGAAATACCACATGCAGTTCTGGCATCCAAACTTTACAAAGTGTATTAAAAATTTGGAAAGGGCTCAGAAAAGAGCTGCAAGAATGACCTGTGGTCTGGAAATCAGACTGAGACTAAAGAAGATTAATCTGATTTATCCCAGAGAAGTTTAAGAGGTAAAATGATTGCAGCTCACAGATACCCAGATGGTAGAGTAACTATTATATCTATGAGAAAGAGATTTTTAACTGTAGGTGTCACATCTAGTGTAAAAGGCATCATGAAATCCACTATGTAGAAGCCAAAGCTGGACAAATCTTCATGTGTGGGGCATGCATTTACCTTAAACTGTGAAGGGCATAGCAACTGCATATGATGAACTGAATTCTCTCTCCTGTGTGGTCTTTCAGGACAGGTTAAAAAGCTGTCCATGATTATGGACAGAAAAAAACATGAGGTGCTGCAATGAAGTTTGCAGATGTGTCATACAGGAGGTCAGGCTAGATGATGACCATAATCTATCCTGGGTTTAAAAATCTCCGAATGTAAGGCTATAATGGTCTCATTTTTTCTCTTTGTAATGGAAGATGGTCATTGGCTTCACTACATAATTTTCTAAGTGGCTTCACTACATAATTTTCTAAGTGTCAGCATCTGTCACTATTGGACAGTTTGGGTATATAGTTGTGCAAGGAGAAGCTTGTTAAATATCCACTGCTAAAAATAACTTTTAAGGAGCTTTAGCTCTATTATTGTAATCTAGATAATAGTTCCCACTGCACACTGTAGAAAGGCATCACTTATCTTCTTGTAATAACATGAAGACTTTCAGGCTCCAGAATATTCACTTGAGTGAACGATACTGATTTTGACTCTCTCCAACTAATAAGAAGTTTTATGTTTTTCTTTCAACAAAAAGGAGGTTAGAAGACCTAGCACAGGAAAAGGTTGTATTTTATAAAGACAAATATGCCTCCTGAACATTTTGTAAGGCAAACAGTCACATCATTAAGTCAGAAGAGATTCAAAGGAACTCAAAGATATTGTTATTCACTGTTCATTTCATAAGTCATGCAGGTACAGTCAAGTGTTACCCTTCTGTGACTGCTATCACTGCACAGTAGGAGGTGGTCCCATTTGCCACAGAAGATGGCTACTTACTTACACGTTGAGCAGCAAGAACTTACTTAAAATGGATGTTGGTGCAAAATAACTTCCATAAAACAAGCAACAAGAGAAAATTGGGTTTCCCTAGGAGTTCTGTTCTGTTTCAGCAGTGGTCAGTTCACAAACATTTCAGCAAATCTCAAATGATAAATGGCTTTTCTTGGCTTCCAATATAGAGCAGACGAAAATCTTGCACTTGTGGTCAAGTTTCGGGATTCTTTGAACCCCAAACACCGGAAAGGTGTCTAATGACATAGGGGGGGAAAGAGATGGTCCACAAATATTGTGTGCAAGAAGTTTCCCCCACTGTTACCCTCCCTATGGGCTAACAGTCAAAGCAGAAGCAAAGGTGTCAATGGTCTAATCCATGTCTTATGGTAACATAACCCTTGGATCTTATTAGTCAAAGCCCTGACCCCACAACAGATGCCATGCCAGCACATGAGTCATCAAGTCTGGACTGGCACTTGGAGAGGACACTAACAGCTTGTACTTAGTGCTACAGCAGCAACCAGCTGAGTAAGCATCTGCCAGCGATCGCTGTGCTCTGGTAGCCAAGAGTGCCACTTTTTCCTTTCTTCAGCCCTCCTAGCCCCCACATCTAGATTAGGGAAAAATACCTTCACTTCTATGTAGACTTCTGCTATTCTTGTATAGGTTACAGATAGCACGTCCTTCACATGGCACTGAAACACAGGGGTAAGTCTTAAATTTGCCTTTCAGCTCACTTCCAAGTTTAAGCATACAGATTTTCCTTTGGTTTCACACATATAAACACCTTCCAGTGTATTTTGATAAGTTTAAGAACAGCACTTCCACATTTTGTTCAGAATTTGTGCCTGGCACTTTGGTGTTTCTACTAACCCAAGGCTGTGTTCATCTATAAGCTCTGCACAAGGGCGAGGTGGACCTCAGGCTGTAAAGCAGACCCTTAAGTCTAATGGACTAGAGCTCCACAACATCCAATAAGCAGCATAGTCCAAGGCAAGAAGAGACTGCTATACTACTGAATTTAAAGTATTGCTCCTAAATAGAGAGAATCTGGAATTGCTACTGTGTCTTTGTTGTTGCTACTGTGTATTGTATTGCACTGCCTAAGTCTCACACAGAGATTAGCCCTTCAGCACACTTGGCACTGTACAGTCACATACTTGTCTTAATAATTAAACTACGTGATCCTCCTCTGCTCCCTCCACCTCTCAGTAATGACCCAACATAGCACCTGTGAAGGGCAAATTTCAGACTGTTTTGTGACACTTTCAAATACAAAATTACTTTCTTGAGATGTGACAAAGTGAAAGTTGAAGATGATGAAAAATTCAACATGGCGTAGCAATGTTACCTGGCCAGTATTTTTGCTGCCCTCCCTTATCATTGTCTTCTCTTTCAGCATGACACCAAGTCACATTCCCCCAGCTGTTAAAAAAAAAGGGGGGGAGGGGTGTGAATAATAGATATATCTCATTTGCAGTGCTAAGCAGGATGAAAGATCATCTGGGCATGATCAGCTTGGATGTTGCAGAGCCAAAATAATAAGACTAGCACATGCTTAGACAGCAATATCTGGACAGATATAGTGCAAAGGTGGGATTTCTCCCTGTCCAGCCCCTCAGTGTTATGCTGACTTGAAGAGCACCCTCCCCAGCGATGGGGACCAGCAGCTGGGCAAATGTTCCTGCCAGCTGGGAAAGTCTCCTTCCAGCGAGGCCTGTCTGGAGACACCGTGCCACAAGCAGCACATCGCCGTGGCTTCCCTTCAGCCTGGGGCTGCCCCACAGCTGGCGTAGCCTGCAGTGGGAGGGGGGCCTGCACCGCAGGCGGAAGCAGGAGACAGGGTCTGAGAGCATCCGTCTCGCCCTGACAGCCTTTGACTAGACAGGTCTGGTTACAGCAGCTGAAGGTCTGATCTGCAAGACATAAATCCAGCATGAACAATATAAAAATGGAAAGCATCCTGTGCTAGGGGAACATCTGTTTAGGCGGTGAAAACCCCTTGCAGTGCATCATTCTGGGTGAATCAGCACAGCTGAGACGGCTGTTCAGCTGCCCGAGTGGCGGGTTTAATTCTTTCCCAGCTTAGCTGTGTGCCATCACTAAGATTTATTAGCCGCAGCACTGCACAGTTCCAGGAGGTGCGGTTATCAGGAAGTACTTGGCTCCCCAGCACCGTTACTGGGCTTCGCAGTGCATAAATTACAAGGTGTGCACTGACTAGCAGATCAGCAGACCCTCCATTACGCCTTGCTGTTCCGAACTGTCATTCCTCACTGTATTTCCAGGTTGGTACTGACTGCACTGAACAAGACCAAGACTTTTTACTGCTGCAGCTTGGTGTCTCACTGTCAAAGTCAGTGATACAATGTGGATATGCCCTCATTAAACGTCTGCCCCAGTTTCAAAACTCTCTGGATGAAAACTGTTGGGTGTCAGGAACCTGCAGGCCTGATATTCTCTGCAATAAAGCTGACGGCATTAGTTGGGCTTGTCTTTGCCCTTGTTATTCTTCTGCAGTTTCTGTAGATGGGAAGAACACATCCTGTTCTTTGGATGTCTCGTTTGATGAAACAGAGTTGTGGTCACTTGAAACAAGATGAGTATTAAGAGCTTTATCAAGCTTACAAAAATGAGTCCAGGAGAAAGTGAAAATCCAGTTCCCTTAGTCTTGAGATGAGTTCTCAAGGACTCTACTGCATCTGCAGCTCTCCTGAGGCTATGCCATCCCAGGGCTGCCCAGACAGAGTTAAAAATCACAGTTCTATTTTCTTCTTTGTCCAGGTAAAGCATTGGTTCCTAAATTGATTTCCCTTCTGATACAAGGCCAACATTGTGTCAGGCCCACATATAGGTCAGCTGGTCAATACTGCTTTTTTTTTAATGCATATCAAAATTTTATCAGCAAGTGAAAACAGAAATGTGCTCACAGCAAATACTTCAGCAAAAAAAATATGTTTTGTGATACAGCTCAGGGCACCTGAAGACTTCAGGGTATCCTCTTTGACTAAAAATGACAGCTTTCAGTTTATTTCTGGGCAAAAAAAATATTAAAATACTTTCATATATAGTAAACACTTCAGAGGTACTGCAATATTGCAGGAAATTCAGTCCTTTGTCAAAGTTGGAAGTTATGAAGCAAAATGTTGATAGGGTACACCTGGATAAACCTTGGAAAAGACATCTTCTGTGCCATTGCTTTCTTACACATACCTAAGCAGCAGCCATTTTATGAGCGTGGATACAGAACTTGGATGTCAGCCAGGATTCTGTGAAGACATGAATCTAGTCTAGTTCTGAACTTTGTCATAAATCCCAACACCTTGAAAGAGACAATGGCCTACTAAATTTCAAAAAAACATTTTTCTCCTTCTGGCCTAGCCTCTAGTTATAATCACAGCTTTGCTTAGAGCAGACTACAAGAAAAGATGTTCCTTATCCTCTTCAGAAAATACCAGTTTTGAATTCTTTAATCAATTCATTCCAATTAGCAGCCAGTTTGTTGGTGAACTGAGACATAGAAGACATGGAAATCTGCCACTGTTGACGAGACTGATCTTTGATTTAATGACATCAAAAATGGCTGGTTGTACAACACGCTGTCTACCAGTATTTGAGTATTTGCACCAATGTAAAGAATAAACTGGTGCCCAAGTAAAATCTGGAAATTCAGGCAACTACAGTTTGAACATATACTGAAATCAGAACCAGAATTTTTCTGAGAGTATTTTATAAATGTCTCTTTGCTCCATGGAACCAGATTCTGGTTCCTCATTATGCTCTATGGAACTGTCGTTACAGCATTCAGCTGAAAGCCTCTTGCTTGTCCCCAACCACCCAGCTGAGCATCAAGTATTCTGTTACAAACATCCTACTAATTCAGGGTAACCAGTCTGGTTGGAAAATACTCGTATTTGAAAACATATGGTGCTTTTATAGCCTTGCTACTGGGATAGACCAAAACCCCAAGACCTAAACATCTCCATATTGTCCAGAAGAGACAGAAAATGGAACAATGCATTTTTTAACAGCCAGAGGATGACCAAGGAGTCAGTGAATGAAAGAGGACTTTTCCCCTCCGCATCCCACAGAAGCATCACTTGGCACAAAGCAACACAATACAGTTGCTGGTGTATGAAAGCATGTCATGGAGCAGACCCACCAGCCACACTAAGAGACAGCCTCTTCTGCTCCTGTCCCTTCTCTCCTATGCTCAGAGGGAATCGTAGCTTGAGTGACATCCTTTTGCACAAATAAGCACCATTCAGCTGACCCAAACCTTTCTGTCCTCTTTCAATCAGAACTCAGTTCTTGGAAGTTTTATCTGAGTTAGTGTTAAACAAATGCTAAGTAGAAATGGAATAAAAATACCAGGTTGTCAGCTCGCAAGAGTAATTTCCTGAGTCTTGGCATATAATAAAATTCAAATTAATATAAAATGATAAAAAGCCCACAGGACAGTTATCTATCAAACTGACACATGGCATTACAAAGTATAGTTTACCTAATCTATACTGCCCAACGTGGCTTGAGTAATGTGGCTTCTCAGCCTAAGGGACAGGACTCCAGGCCCTCATATCACCTCTCTCCTAGCACTTTGCTGTGCTGTTCCTGGGAGCAACAAGTTGAAGATGAATACTTGCTTGCATCACTACCTTAAGGTCAGCACCGTAAGCCAAGAAATGGAAAAAAGATTACCACAGTGTTTATTTTCATCTCACTGTAAGGATCTTATCTTCCCAACGTTTTGCATTACTGCTCAGCATGGTGGGGCAGGATGTAAGAAGTAACTCTTACAACAGTGTAAATGTGTTATTGCCATGCCATCAAATTGTCATGTTATTATGCCATATTTCCAAAGTAAAAATCAATTAATTACAAATCACAAAACAAATAGAAGATACTTGCTATTAAATCACTGTGGGGAGAAAGGAACTAGTCTCAGAACAGTGTATTTTCAAAGAGAGTTCCTGCAAAGAAATAATTTTTGAACTAAACTTTATTAAATTTAGTATTTGAATACTTTTCCCCTTGGTAAAGACCTTTTATCCATTAACGCTGGAAAACAGCCCTTAGTGGGATTCATTCCAAATCAAATTTAGGAGAGAAGCAGGGATAGTGTATTCACAGACACATATGTGCAATTAACTGAGTACATGCTCTCATAACAAAGAGCCAACTCAATTACCTCCCAAGTACAAAGCTTACAGAGAGGCAAATGTGATCTTTATTCCAGAAGGTTTACCAAGCAAACATGAGAGAAAGAATGTAGAAGAAATTTATGTGAAAGCAAATACTTCATACCTTATAAAATCCCCATTGGCTGATTACAAAGATCTCTTGGAAATGCCAATTAGTCAGGTGTCTCTTTGTCCTTTTTAATTCTTCTACCCTTATTAAATCAATATCTCAGACAACTTAATGGCTCCCCAAAGTCTAGGTCAAACAGAGAACCAAGAGGAGGTAGAATGAAAGACTGTGCTTAATTTTGTGTCATGATCTAACTGTGGGTGAGGAGAGAAGGAATAATTTAGCTTGATTAAATAACTAAATATACAGTGCCTTGAAAGGAAAATTGGCTTTCACTCACAGAACTATCAAGACAATCCCTGACCAAAAACCATTACTGCTCCTCGTTGCAAAGTTGTGACAAATTCTTTTCAGAAGCATTTCATTTTTTTCTGCCCTTCACATAGGGACTTCTATCTCTTCTCTGACAGCACTCTGTGAAGAACTTCAGGGCTGAGTCACAGCCCTGACTGCACGCAAAGCACCCTCCATCTTCACGGGCAAAACAAGACTCTGCTGCCCACAAGTTGCTGTTTGCCTCCGCCCTTCCCAGCAGGTGCATTAAATCTGGTCGTGGTACGGGAGGGAGGGCAGTAATTGTAGAATTTTGTTTGGTTCAGGGATACCTTGGAATCTGGCTACTGTAGAATACCATACATTATAGGAAAAATTGCATTGATGGAGCAAAAATGTTCTGACTGAGGAGGGTAAAAATGAGGAGTACCAATTTTATCCACAGGAAAGTTTGGAAGGACAGAGCCTGAGTTGAAATAAGATGATACAGTTCCACTGACCTTGAGAGACACTACCTGTTCACATCAGCTGGAGTCTTGGCTGAGAATATGTATTACAAGCCACTTCTTCCTTTTAAAATGATAGTATTAAGTCCAGCTAAGAACTGAACTATCTGTTGAATGTGCTGTGTTCATCTCACTTGATTAGATAGGACTTTAGAACAACAAATCTCTTAAATTAAACACTTCAGTTTGGTATCTAAAGAGGGGATGAGATGAATTTCAGCCTAATCATACTAAATCCTCTCTTCCCATCCTCTCAAGACTGCTTACATTCTTGCTAAGAAAGCAGATCTTCCCCAACTCAAAGATCAGACTCTTAGGGAAGACTATTTAAAAGAAAAAAAAAAAGGAAGTGTAAATACATAAAAATAAGACCATGCATTTCTGGGAACCTGGATTAGATTTAGCTGCTTCTGAGTAATATCCATACGACACAAAAATGTTAAGAGGTCCCAGGGAGAAAAAGAAGTGGGAGTATGCTTATTAATGAACCTTTATCTTAACACTTGCTATTGACTAAAAGCAGAGACGGAAAGCAGAGGCAGTATGGTGGTAAAAGGGCAGAGAACAGGACAAAGAGAGGCAAAAACGCACAAAACCTTTCCCTTGATTTTGGAGATCAGCCAGTAGCTGAGCCAGGGCACAGAGAGGGGCAAGGTACATGGAAGCGACCAAGGTAGGACAGGAGGAAGAACGATGACTGCATATGTCTTCGCCTGGACAACATAAGGAAAGGCACCAATAGACACAAGAGTTAGACCAGGGCTGCAATCAAAGTGGGGAACCTTTCCTATTTTGAGAATGTTCTAAAATAAGCATGAATAAAATAAGGTCCAAAGTGATCCAGGCAGGGTTTTCAAAGGCTAGCTAAATCATTTAGAGTACAATCCACTCCAAACAACATCACGTTTTCAAGGAAGCCCATGTGTAAAGCTTTTGCTGTGTTGGTTTGTTTGCCTACTGGAAAGAAAAATCATAAGAAGTATTAATCAAGAAGTATTCCATTTCCCATTGATCTGAAATAGGTCTTCCTTCTCCCTAGCTGCTTCATTTTCACAATGCCATGGTTGAGAAGAGAGACTTTATTAGGTTGACTACAATGGTTTGTTCAGCAATGGTTTGGATGTGAAAAATTAGCACTGAGAATTAAATTGAATAATCCAGACATTTCACTTAGAGAATGGTAACATGAGTGCAACCGTTTGAATAGCTATAAATGGGTTTCATGAAGCTATACACTTACCAGAGTACCTTGTAATGCAAAACCCAGTTTTTCACTAAGAATATTTAAAAAATGGGTAATTTCTACCATGTTTGAGCAAACTATTATGTTTTGTAAAAAGGGTATGCCAAAAAATAACTCTTGCTGCCATTTTCGTTTCCATGCCTTTAGTCTGACTTGAGTGTTCTCTGTAAAGCAGCGTAGCAAATGATCTTGATCAACAGTTTTCAGTGTACATTGATGGATATGGCCAGTTCATATTTAGTGCAATTCTGTGATCTCTAGCACTAGATTTGGTCTGTATGTGTCCTAATGTTTCACATGCTGATGACATGGGCCAAGCAAGGTAACACAGACCTCTCCTCTCACTGAGAAACAATTAAAAGGGTTTGTATTCCTCTTTTGGCCAGACCAATTAATATTTAAGGTCTCATGAGAGACCAGCTATTACTTCTTTTCTCATATTCTTGGCTATCAGAAGTCTAATCCATGTGGCATAATGAAAATTATAGTAATGTCGCTGCTTAGGGAGTTTCAGCTGCCAAAATAAAACCCTACACCTGCACAACCCTAAGACAGAGAGGCTGCACACCTTGGGGGGATCCATCGGTGTGGCAGAGCTTCCTGGATCAGGGCCATTGCTTATATTATACCCATGGACTGAAAATTCCTGAATTCTTTTGCTTTGCCTTCTACGAGTTGCAGCAGTGGATGAGTCATTTTACCTCATACCTAACATGTCATTTCCCATCATCTATTGAGTATGCAACCACAAGAAGATGAAGCAAAAACACAGCTATTTCTTATCTCACAACTGTGTTTATTTTGAGTTAATCAGTCATACTGACATCTGTTTGGCCCTAATCCTGATTTTGTTAATAAGCCATTTGTGTAAATCTGTTCTATGCAAGACCATGCCTTACTACACCCCTGAAGACTGATGAACGCATTTTGGAAGCCAGTAATGCTGTAAGATAAGCCCACCTTGGAACTCCAGTAATTTTCCAATAAATGTTGTCCATGAATGAGCTCATGAGCCTCCAGTATGAAGACCACGTTTATCTCTGGGGTTAAAGTCATCCAGTGGGAAAGTTTCCAAACAGAAAAACAAAGCAACCTCCTTCTTCCCCGAGATCTTCCCCCGAGTCTCTGCTGTTGCTTAAAAAAAAAAAGGTCCACTCTTTGATGTGAGCCCTTGGAAATACTGCGGTTATTTAATTATTCTGTTTCTTGTATCCTGGTAATTCTCCTAGATCCTTGCTACAACATTTATTCATATTTCTGAAGGCCAGACCAGACCAGACTGATCATCTGGTCTGTCCTCTTGCATAACACGTACCACAGTGTTTCACCCTCTGATCTCTGAATCAAGCCTCGTACCTTGTGGTACATCCAGGGTGTCTTGATTTTGTCTCCAAATGCTGGAGAATTTACCACATCCTTGGTTAGCCATTCCAGACGTATGCGCCTTCATGGTTAAGACATTTGCGTTTCATTTCCAATTTGGATTTTTCTGATTTTTCACCTCCCAAGCCTTATGTTCTGCTGTGCTCAATGCACAACGAGCACTCTTTGGTATTTTATCATTCATCCCATGCAAAGACTTCAGACTGAGATCCAGGGGGCCTCTCCATCTCCCACTGAGATAAACCCACCACCTGGAGCTTCTCACATCTCCAGCTGTCAGAAGTGGATTTAACACCAAACTCGCTCTGGTAATTCCTCTCTGATGTCTCTGCAGGTTCTCAGCATTAGGTCTGCAGGCAGGGACCAGTGCAGGAGGCAGCAGAACTCGGCAGGGTGGGACACGTCTGGTCCTGAGCAGTACTTCTTCCCAGACACAGCCCCTTGGCTCCCTGCCCTAGCCCCACAGCCACCTCGTGCCACTTCTGTTTGCTCACTCACCTGATAGCATTTTGTCACTATGTCCCAGGACACACTATTTTCTCACCCAGTGTGTAGTGTTTATTCCTTGCCTGCCTAATCTCTTACTCCTTCTCTTAAAAAGCATAGGTTTTGGACCACCGTGCTTCCTGAACAGCACTGGTTATATCACTCTGGGTTTGCCTTCAGCTATGTATTTCCTCAGGAAATGCCACATCACCTGGGAACTTTGTATTTTCCCTCTTACAAAATAAAGCTTACGGTAATGAATTCCTAACTTCTGTCAACTTCCTTATGTCCTTGAGAGGCTCCAGCTGGAAAATGGAGTCCAAAGAGAGACTTCTCAAAAAGCCCATATGAACTGGCTCCACAGGCTGCCACAGCCATTGGGATGTGACTGTTACAGGGGAGAGACAGGAATGGTTGTGCCAAAACTGTAGCACTTAAAGAGTTCAGCAGTGACTGTATTCACACACAGACGTTTACTTTTCTTTCATCCTGCAGTGTGGCATAAGCTGAATTTGTAGCAGGCTGCTGTGAATGCACAATTAAGTACATCTGTGAAAAATGGGAGCACCAGCATCTGGATTTCTGCCATCCTGCCCGCCTGTAGACCCACGAAATGTTGTAGGGATTCGGCTTGTCCTGCAGCCTCTCCTCCAGCCGAGGCCCTGGCGGAGTCTCTTGCTCCAAGCCAGATGCCTACTTTCCAGAAACTCCCAGGATCTTAGCAATGCTGAGGTCTTTATCCCTTAGTTAATTTGGCTGAAATTAGCCAACCACTTCAAAAGTTTCTGAGGGGAGGAGGAATGACACGCAGGCAGACAGACACTTATGCAGATGGACAGTCACAGGCTAAAAAGGAGGGGAGATAAACCATTTGTGTTGTGGGAGTTTGCTCTCAGGTACCTTACTGATCTTTTCTCCGCGGCTTTACAATCTCTGCCCTGCAGTCGCTGGCTGCTCAACCTTTACGCACACTGAGACAAATCTTACCAGCTTTTTCAGTCTTCTGCCAGTCATTCACCCGGGAAGATTTCTCTCCTACCCCTGCTTCTGGTAAATTCGTATTAGAGCAGCCTCTGAGAAAGGCTGTTAAAAGTGACTACTGAGTGTACCCAGGCTCCATCTATTGCTCTCAGCAAGTCCCACGAAAGTACTGACAGGCTTAATTTGCTCTGAAAGACCACTGAAATCTGCGAGATTCATCTGAAGCAGCCCACGCCCTGCAAGTCTGCAAACCTGGGAAGCATCCCAAGAGCCTTATTCAAGACCATGCTACACTAAGCACAGCCCCAGTGTCACTGCGGCATGGCAATGCCAAAAACAGGGCAGGGAGCCCCAGGGTGTCACCGAGGAGACCCAACTCAGCGGGAAGCAGACAGCTATGTCAGCTTGGGCAAAGCTTCACCTCAGCTTGCCTACTCCCAGGTGGCTGCCTGGCTGATGCGTTTTTCCAGGGTGAGGATCTGGCCAAGTGTCTTATGGGCACACCAGTCTGGGCTGGGATTATGCCATCTCTCCTCCTCCCCAAGGCAGAGGTGCTCTGGCAACACCAGGGCAGCTAGGACAGACCCTGCAGCTGGAGGCACAGGGACAACCCCCATTAGGTGCCAGGTTTGCTTCGCAGGGATTGTTAGTGCAGTTCAAACACCACCAGCACAAACCAGATCACGTTCCCAGAGTATCATACAAGGCCGCCTCTATCAGCCCAGTGTGAATTTGCCACTCTCATGGGAAAAATCAAAGGACCCAGGGCAGCAGACAGTCTGTTAGCGAGCTACAGAAACAGTGAGCTGCTGATGTCTAGACTCAGGAAAGGAAATTCCTGTCCGTGTTTGGAAGAGCCACACACGTACACATACAAATAAAAAACAGGAAGGCGTGTGCTGCTGTAGTCTTTGATAGCAGCCCAAGGGAAATGGTGTAATTTGGTAGAAGAAGCAAACATGGCATCCACTTAGACACAACCTGTCAGGCTTAAGAAGGAGGGTGCTTTGACAGACAGGTCTTGGAGAAACTGGATTCTGCACAGCAGCACAGAAGTGCCTCCACAACAAATGTAGGAGACAAGGCCCTGGGAAAGGCCCCAGAAATGTCCCAGAGAAATTGTGGAAGCCCCCTCCCTGGAAATATTCAAGGCCAAGTTGGATGGGACTCTAATCAACCTGGTATAGTGTCCACTCTCTAGTGGAAGGTGTCCCAGCCCCCCTGCCCTGGGCAGGGACTAGATGTTCTATAAGGTCCCTGCCAGCCCAAACCATTCTGTGATTCTATATTTGGAGCTGTTACAGGTCCTATCTTTTGGCCAGGGAGCCCATCTGTGTTCAGATACATTAATCTCTCTTTGAGAAGGGAACTGGGTGATATGTGCATACTCACAAGGCCCTAAAAAGTTCCTGGCCCAGACATATTTATCACATTATAAAAAAGCCTGTAGAAGTGCCAGTTTTGGTGAGTACTATGTAATGTGGTTCCAGCCACAGTCTTTATTTTTCCACCATGATGAGGACCACAATCTCTCTTATCCAAAATAAATAAATAAATGAGAAGGGTCAAGGGGCTGCAAATCATACTGACCCATTTCTTTAGTTAATAGCAATACAAGCCTCTTTTTTTCTCCCTGCCCCCCCCCGCCCCCCCTAAGATATTTGCTACTAGACTGGAGGGCACCCTGCTCCATTTAGCAAAGACCAGAACAGATTCACAAAGACTTGCCAGGCCTCAGACATTATGTGATCTGAATGCAATTTATCCACCCAGTCAACAAACACTCTATTTTTATTAATTTCAGAAGAGACTAGTAGGAAGGGAGAGAAGGAGGGAGGAGTGAGGGGAGGAAATGCCCTTTGACCAAGCAGAATGCCAGAGCTCAGTAAATTGTTACTAGCACAATATGCTAAAACTAAAGCTAGGCCATGTCTTTTCATTTCACAGCAAACCTAGCCTTAGGACAGGAAAACAAGATTTCTCTTTCCCTGGGCTGGCACAACAGCATTAGACAACTGAAGGCGGGAAGAGAAGAAATTAACAATAAGATGTCAGGGGAATGTAAAGCGTCTTTCTCTTACAAAAAAGAGAGTTAGGACAATAAGTCTGCCCCTGCACATCACTAGGTTGTTTGCTGGTACACTCAAGCCAGGGCTAGACCTTCTGGCTGGCCGGACCACCATGGCAGCCCCCTCTCACAGACAAGCTCCTTGGGCACGTAGGAGAGGGCAGCTGTGAGCACGAGAGCACAGACTGGTGCCCACTGGGACCCTGGATGCACCAAGTATGGCCAGCACTCTCAGAATGCCATCACAGCAGTGCCTATAGCTCTTGGACAAAGTAGAGAGGGTCTGAGCGGATCGTAAGGAAAAATAAAGGTCAAAAGAAAGAGGCTGCAGCCCTCATGGCAATTCATACTCTCCATATCCTGTTTCTCCACTGGCCCCAAGTAAAACAGTGTCTGTGAGCACACCAGAGGCTACTTAGCTTGGAACAGTGAGCTCTGTGCATCCAAGAAGCCTTGCTGTAAGCATTTCTCTTCTGCCTGGTGTCTCACCCTCTTCCCAGCTTCACAGAAAAAGCCTCGCTGCAAATTTTTAATGGAGGCCACAATCAATGCTTCCTCCTTAAATCACATTCTTCAGCCAAAGAATTGCAGATCACAGCTCTTCTTCCTTACCTTGTCCCCAAATAACTGCCTTCGTGGTCCACATTTGAAAATTTCCCAAGGACCCAGCAGTGTTCCCACCTTACCAGAACAGACTGTGAAAAAGATGAGCATGCACTTCATCCAGCCATATCCACGGTAATGCAAGTTCTACTTATCTCCGTCTATCCCGCCATTTGCTTCCCACATAAAAGAGGCTTTTTGTCTGAACAGGAAAATGCTTTTGGTCAAGGCAAGTCTTTTTGTTCAGGGTGGGGGTCACCGAGTGAAATGCCATAGCCTACACTATAAAAGAGATGAGACTAATGGATCTAATTGTCCCTTTTCCCCTTCAATTCGCTAGATCCTGCACCTCTGGTTACATCCATATGGGGCAAAGGAGAGAGATTTCAAGTAGCTCAGCTACTGAAAACATCCTCATTATCATTTCTCCTGATAAACACACCACAGCATTATATGAGCATGACACAGAAGGTAATCTACTTTCTGTAAATGGTGGTTGATCTAGGACAATGCGTTCCCCTTTTGTCTGGTCCCCCAAGTTTTCTCTCTGGGAGATTCCTATCTGAGAGCTAATGCCACTGTTGCAGGCTTCTCTGATGAAAAGTTACACAAACGGGATTTCAGATACCAGAAACCATAAACCACCTTCTTGGAACCTATTCCTAGGAGCAGATGGCTTACACTGCTTGCCAAAACTTTGGTCCAGCACAGAGAGCATTCAGCGGGTGCTAAAACTTAATAGGTGATTTTTTTTTTTTCCTGCACCCAAGCAGCTTGCTATGAAGTTCTACACTGAACAGCTTCCCTCTCTGTTCTAAGACAGATGAGGTCACCAGAATTACAGTAAATAATGAGCTCAGAAAAACTGGATTTCACACTGTTCCATTGTGTTTTTCACTTGTTAATTCTGCTTATGTAGGTGACAGTGACTACTGAATAATTTCAAGACTCTGCAGACTAATCGAAAGCTTATAGAAATCTGTCAGAAGGTTCTTACTGATGCCTTGGGCCCCTATCACACCCTATTTAATTACACACTGTTTGGAAGATTCCAAGCCAGCTAGTAAGAAGAAAGCACCTGGATAAAGAAACACACAATCTGTTTATTTTCTTTCTTTTGTTTTTGCATTATATTCATTTGTTAATGGGTAAAATATTTTTGCAGTCCCTTAAATTCCACTTTCTATGTTTCTCAACTTTTTTTTAACTATATGGTGCAGCCAGGTGGTGATCCAATAACATTTTTCACCTCAGTTGACACAATTAAACACTATGATTTTCAACCACCAAGAAAAGTTGGCTGTTTGAGTACGGGCAGTTTGACAACTGAGATATTTATGTACAGTCAAAATGAGATAGTGCCCTATATTTTAAACAGTTCAAGTCAGAGGAGAAAAATGTAGAATTGGTTCCTAGATAATGATGCCTAATCTTTGTTTTTATGGCACATTGCTGTGCAATTAAGGTTGGCTTGTGAAAGCTATGCGTGAGCACACTCAAGTTGCTGAATGGCCTCATAGATGGCGGGAAGGAAAATAAATACTCTACTGTTTATACTTTCTGAAGTAAAATCTTCAAGATAAACAGTGTGTCAGGCTGACAGGTGTGACTTCTTTAGCCTTTGCCTGATGAATTTTTCATTCACAGCTGAGGCTGATAGCCTGAAACTGTTGATGGAAAAAAAACACTGTTCAGATTTTGATGGGAATATGTATGTCTGGGTCTTAGAAGGGTCTGACTTCTGTGCAAACAATTAGAGACACTCTATTGTGCAGGTGTCAGGGAAGGACCGCGCTGCAGCCGCACTGCATCGAGCTGGTGTTTCACTCAAGGTAGAGCAATAGAAGAGTATGGCATTTTCTAGGAAGATGATCAGATACATCTCCTCCATAATACTTAGAAAGCAGAAAGGTTTTTCAGAGGCTTCTCCCGGGTAATTAATTCTTCATAAAAAATCCCAAATCCATGCACTACCACACCATTCTTGATTTTGGCAAGTTCCTTACTTGCCAAAATGTCTGGTTCTTTGTGGAACTGCTGCTTGTAAATAAACAGCAGGAGCTTTAATAGCATCTTCCTCTGGCTGGCTGTCCTTGGTTTGTGCAGGGTTTGTGCTTAGGTCAGCCTGGGTCCAAGAAAGACTGAAATATGGATAGAGAGAAATGAATTTGCATTAAATACAATGAGAATAAAATGATGAGCAGGGATCATCTGTGCAAGCAATTTCATGTTGTGGAAGAAAGGCTGCAATCTCCAGGCTAACTAAATGTGAAAAAGGCTTGCTGAGCCCCTGCCAGTACATGGAAATTCCAAGAACAACAAGTTAATCCAGTAAGATCCAATAAGACACCGAGATTGAGAAGTAGAGAGACAAATTGTGTTCATACTCCATGAAAATACAGAGCAATTTTAAGTCCTATAAACTTCCCAAGATTATTTTTCCTGTCCAAGAAAATCACTTCTGTCTCATATGGCTTGAATTTAAACCAACTAGCTTAAATCCTCACCCTTAACTCAATCACTGATAAAATAAAGAGAAAGTAGGATTGAAGTTCAAAGCAAAGCGGTGGGGCAGCACATGGAGCTGGGCACAAAGGTTGGCATGCCAGGCAGGCACAGACCCCTGCCCCACCGCTCTCACATGGGACTTGGGCCAGATTGGGGTTGGCCACCTTAAAAAGCTGTAACAGCAGGAACCCCACCTCTGCCTAGGGTTTCTGAAGGGCTGTCACACTCCAGAGGCCTTGTCAGTGGTCAGTGGCCACAAGTGGATGCATGACATCTCTAAGATGTCATTTTTTGTATTGGCAAGCATCTGCTGCGTGTTTGAGAAGAGGTGGAAGGCTATGTCTAACCCTTCACTGCTTCTTTTGTGTAAAACTTTCTACTACATATTAGCAGTCTTCCCAGCCGTTTCAGTCATGGATCATTTCAAGTTTTTCAGAGTAATTATCTGCATTGTCCCTTTTGCCCTCTGGAACAGCTGATTTATAAGGTGATGGCAAGACTGTACTCCATCAGGTCGCCTAGCAGTGAGGGAGAGATGAAAACTTACTCTAAAACCTTTATCATTTTTAAGTGGTAAGTTATAAACATTGCTGAGGAAAGACAAGAAGACTGGAAAGCTCTGAGCATGACTTAAACGTAAAACAATGGGAAAATCAGGGCTAGGTTACGACTAAATTGCACGTGAGTCTAGACCACACACACACACAAAAATACATAAACCAGTTCAGAGCTGAAGACCAAGTATGGGTTTTTTCATCCCCACAGATGATAACTGAGAGGATCAATTCTCCCCGTAGAAGTTAATTTACACTTAGAAGAGTGACTTTGTAAAAAATCTGCTTCCTGTGAGTATTCAGTACCTACCATGCTTACTCCAGCAAGCATATATGCATTAATTTTTGCTGCTGTTAGCACTGAAGATCCAATGGAGTCATGACAGTCAATTCTAAAATGCAAAGAAAAGGGGACTGCAACCAAGAACAGACTGTGACCAGCAGACTCATTACTGCTGGTGGCAGCGCTGCTCCAGCACGACTGGCCGCACCAGCGGCAAGTGTAGGGAATGAACCAGAAATTCTCTCGCCTTCTCCATTTACCCCATTTAATCCAGGCTTGGCAGTGTCCAGTCAACACAGAAGTCCACATCACTTTTTTTTTCCCAAAAGACCTGCTGTTCTGTCCACAGCACAACAGACATACATATAACACTTCTAGAAGGGTATATGTTTTCTTTTTTCTTTTCTTAAGACTAAGCTCTCTTTTCTTCTTCCTAACTGAACTTCTCCTAAAGATGAATCTGCATAATATCTCCTTTGATTTGTTTGCTCATTTCCTTAAAAAATCTAATTAAAATAAATAACCAGAGAGAAAGAGATGGTGTGTCTCTACAAGGTTATTTGTGTAAGATATATTATGCTATAAATTTACATGCATGGAACATTCAAATAAAAAGGTTAAAGTTCAGTCAGCCTTTAGGCCCATGCCACAAGGAAATGAAATCACAGTGTTAGCTGCATCTCCAAAAATGAGAAAACATTAGGTACAAGAGATGCAGAGAGAAGGGGATAAGTAAAGACACGGTTTTGCTTCGCAGAGCCAGGAAGCACCCAGCTGAGTGGGATGGGGGGAGAAAAGCTCACAGTTGGGCATGGGGCACGGCACAGCTGGCAGCACTGCAGTTTTCCTGCTGCCGTGAGGGCGTTCCCAGAATGTCTGAAAGCAAAACTTGGCAAACCAATATGGGAGCTGGATGGAAAGGGAGAAAGACTGGGGATTAAAAATGATCACTTTCCAGAAGCAAAAACAAAAAACAGTCACCAATTTCTCCCTTGCATAACAGAAGACATGAGGATACCAGCAAATATCAAGAGTACGATACTCCCACTCACTCCTTCATTCATGTTAGCTTGCACTGGTTTCCTCACTATTTATCAGAAGGAAAAGGAAGCATTTTTATTTACAGAGTGATATAAATAACAAAGCCTGAAACGAGGAGCATGATGCCCCAGCTCTGCATTAATGACAAAAGCAGCACGGCTGGCTGTCAGGCACGCTCCTCTATCTACTGGCAGCACAGAGATCCAACGCTGTGCTACCCAAGGCTGCAGCCACCCACCACTGATGCAGGCACAGAACACGACCCTTTCCTCCATGAATAACAGTACTCCATCCAAGTGTCATTATTAAATTCTTTCATGTGTGATGCAAGCCTTCCCTGGGAATAAATAGTCTGGTACGTGATTATGCAGGACGGTTTTATAAGGAGACAGTTTAAAGAAAATACTGCCCACACCAGACTAGACTTGGGCAATTCGGAGAAAACTACAAAATAGTATGCGCATTTTTTAAAGTGTCGTGTTAAACACACTTCAAAATCCCAAATTCTAATTATTTGTATTCTTTTATCTGATGCTACACAATCCCTAGCCTTACGTTGCAGCAACTGAAAGCACTTGAGCCTCAGACAAAATGGTGTCAGCCTCACCAAAATCCCACCACGTGCCCAGTCGGAGCTGACTGGGTGAGCGTGTCCAGTCAACGTGAACTCTAATCCCATTGGGTCTGGCCAAGGACTGCTCTCCCATAATGAACAAAAGCATGAGTTTGCCAAAGTGCTGGTTTGCAGTCCAAACCGATACTCAGACAAAAACAATCTCAAAATAGAACTAATGTCTTAATTATATCTCCCCTGAATATTAATAGAATATTACAGTCATTAAAAATAGATCTTTCAAAAAAACTCTAGGCTGTTCCAAGGTCTTCAGTCACCAGCATCTCTCTCCCACACATTCATAGTGTTCATTGCTTTTACTCATCTGCTGTCATCATCAGTCACAAGAGGTCACACTTTGACCCTCCCAGACCAGAAGAGGTACAGGGAGTTCTCCACCCACAACCAGGAGGGATCTCAGATCAGATCTCTTATTTGGGGAGGAGGAGGGAGTCTGAGCATCCTGAGAAAGAGGCTGCGACCACACTGGCATTGACCCTTCCCATTTTTTTCCCATATTCCTATCTTTAAGGGAGATTTAGGCAGCACTGAGCAACTCTACTTCTTACCACGTAATGCATTATCCGCATGTCACTCTCTCTTTTTTGTCCAAGCTGGCTATAGCTGGCTGGGCAGGGAGGGAAATTCTTTGTTTAAATCAAAGATTTTCACAATTTTCAGGGTCTCCTTGATGTTATTCAAATAACAAAACCAACTTAAAATTCTACTTATGGTTAACCCTTGTGTGATGACATTGAGGTAATTCACTTCTTGCTGCTCCCTTGCACTAGCACAAGAGGGAAAGAAGCCTGGTATGAATGAGTGTAGCCCCTATGATAAGGGACAGTTTGCCTTTTACCTTGAGTCCTCTCACTTCACACGGTACTTTCATTCCACCTGCAAGTGTCTTATGGGAGTGAAGGACAGAGAATGACACTAAGGAACAGGCAGTGCATTACTGAAAGATGTTCAGATACTGTCACCTATAGAGCTTGTATAAGAGAGAACAGCAAGTGGAGAAATCATCTTCCCACTTTCCTCCTTCCATAGGGACAGATGACAGAGGAATTATGCTAACAGCATTTGAAGTAGTGTCGGTATTTTATTTGAGAAGGAAGCCTGATCAGAAAAACATAACGTTATACCTAGAGGCAGTTAGGGGTAAGAGCATATGCAATTCAGAGGCTTCAGACAGACATTCAAAAATCTATTGTGGCATCTCTCTAGCTCATTGGTTCATAAATTCCAATGGCCCAGGGAATATTTTACAGCACTCCTGCCCCCTCCCGAATAGAGCTTGAAAGAGTGTAACATCTTGATGTCTAAGCTATGCTGGCCCAAACATCTGCTGAAGAAAAATTAAGAAAAGACCAGCTGCGCAAATGATAAACAACACAAACTTTATCATCTCTTTTTTTTCCTCCACTAATATTCTGTTTATTCACAGAACTACTTTATTTTCTTGGCAATTCTGGTGTTCAGCTGGTCTCAGTCTACACAAAGTCTCTTCTTCCAATGGCACAACGCTGATCTGTGCCAGCTATGGATCAAGCCCTACGTGTAGTAGACATAACGTGTTTCCTGTTTTCCAGCCCTTGCACTCTGGGTTATTATCCATCAGAATTCTGCCAGAGGTGGTCCGCTTGCCACATAGCAGCTTCAAGCTCAGACTGGGCAACTGCTTGATGGAGGATGCTTAACACTTACGTTCATGGTCTTCGTCTTCTCTTTCACGTGCATCTTTCACCCTCTCACCTGTTCAGGACTGTGCCCATAAATCTCCCCTGGGACACACTGTGCGAGGCCACAGAGGCATCTGAGCTTGTTCATGCAGCAGCAGTGTGCTGGGAAGGCAGTGGCTGACAGACAAGAAACACTTCTCCCTTCAGGTGGCCTGCTCTTCCTTGTCAACCGCACACTGGGGAGAAAAGTAGCTGAAAACCAGCTGTCCTGCCAAAAAGGACCGAGGAGTTTCTTGCGGGTAGCGTGACGGTTTTACTTATTTATTTTACTTATTTACCACACGCTAGTCACTAGCTTGATTTTCCTTAATCTTACAAATCGTCTGCCAAGGACACAGAGCATCTGGCTTTCTTCAGCAAATAAACTGTTTGCCATGTGTCTGCTGTCCAAAAAGACATGCTGCCCCCAAGTTACAATCCTGAAAAGGACTCTGTCAACATGTTTTATCAACTAATAATAATAATAAAAAAAATCTCCTGTGTTTTTTTCGCAGCTATTTATAAAATGTCTCCAGCAGCCAGACAGTGAATCAGCCCCTTATCCAACTTTTGTTGCTACCAATGCAAATGCTCTTGGGTTTGTTATTGGAGGGTTGCTCAAAAACAGCTGGGCTGCTGGCATTCAAGCTATTCCTTTATTTAAGGGGTTTTTGTTCTGAGTACAAAGACACAGATTCAGACATAATTCATGGACTTAAAGTCAAGCATATACTTAATTACTTCGATGCACTGAGGCCTAAAGCATTTGCATTGAAGCAAAACAATACACAAGAAGCCTTTCCAAACAAGCACACACAAATGTCTGCGACAGGCTGAATACTTGCAGAGCTGGTGCTGTGGTAGCAGAAAAAGGGTTGTAAATTCCCCCCACCCTGGTAAACTGGAGTGAGTCGAAGTAGTTAAATAGATTTGGGCGAAGACTGCGTATGCACGGCTTTCACTTGGAAGGTGACTGGGGCAGAAGGTGGAGGGGCTTGAATCCTCAGAGATCTCCACGCAGGGGCTGGCTGCACAGGTCACGCTCAGGCAGAGGGCACGGGTAAGGAATTATAGCCTAGCGTGCCATACACGTGTCTGCTCCTGCTGCCAAAAAACCAGTAGCAAACCAGCATGGTTACCTCCCTCCTTCCATCCTCTGTTCTCCCACCGACCAGGGCTGCGTTTTCCAAGGTTAGTAAGCGCTCACTCACTCACAGAGTGAGCGTCCCCGTTGCATTTAGCGAGGTTGTTGCAGGGAACTGCTCAGCCATGAATCTGCCGTGAGCTGAGTGTACTGGAGTGTAACAAGAACTGTTGCTAAGTCTCATGAAATGCTATACGAGGACCTGATCCAACCCACACTGAAGTCAAGGCAAAGACTCCCACAGATTTAAATAGGTATTAGATCAAGAACTCAGACTTGTAAAATCTTCAGGGCAGGGGCCATGGCTTTGTTACAATGCACAGTGTGCACTTAATGTGCTCTCTAAGTAATAATAAATAAGAATTTGGAGCTAATTTGATGGGGGGGGGGG
>Ga0065711_1001457_pt1 | contig 43116 bp, 18 predicted proteins | sample Hoacrofraction12_FD_59098 | JGI IMG/M metagenome (GOLD analysis project Ga0065711, IMG submission 59098) | Hoatzin crop microbial communities from Cojedes, Venezuela - Epithelial fraction 12 v2 (version 2) | ecosystem: Host-associated > Birds > Digestive system > Esophagus > Crop | place... | reverse complement strand
AAAAAAAAAAAACCAAACAAACATAAAACCCTAAGAAAGCACTTAAGATCTTTATGTCACATGACCTAATTGGAAGGCAAGGCATTGTGACTGCTGACAAATCTTTTACAGCAATTGAGGATTCAAAAGTCGGATATCCAGCAGAACATGACATGCACCGCACACAAGGATGCATTGCAATCAACATTTCACTGTATGGAGATTCTTCATTTTTGACATTTTGGTTACATGCGTGATGTAGGAAATAAACTTTACACTGAATAATGATGGATAGAATAGGTCTGTTGAAATAGGAACAACTTTTGAACACAAGGATTTTTCATATTTTCAAAAGGTAATGTCCGCAGGAAGAGATTTTTTTTTATTCCCCCTGCATTAGATATTTCATATCATGTTCACCTTAGCTATCACATGCAGCGATAATACAGTCCTACAGAACAATAGGTCAAGATCTGTTCCACCACAAAAATGAGACAATCTTGAAAGTCCAACTTAGGAACATCTTTCATATGGAAATAGCAAGTCTGGCCATGGAATTTTGTGTTTTAGTTTGAAAAATACAGGTGTTGAGAAGTTGTCTCTGCAATTCTAATGAAACCAATCTAGCAAAAGGAAAAAGAAAATGAAAATTAGGCACCACAGCAGTGCACTACATCAAAATTCCACATTTGCAGTAAACATGAATCTCATCCATTAAATAGCTGATGTATTCAAATAATGTACACAAAAAGCAATTTTAATCTATGCTTCATTTCATGACATTATCCACTAACATAAGCTTCCGTTTGCTCAGGCTCTCAGACAATGAAGAAATACTTCCATTAATACTGTTCTTTCATCTTGCACTCTTAATAAATTAAGAATGAACAATTAGGAGAAACTAAAATAAATACATGGTAAAACTTCAGCAGATGGTCTAATTATTAGACTTGGAAACATAATACAATAAGGTCAGACATAACCCAAACTAAACTGCCTGGACTGTGTTGATTATGTGTACTTCAACCCCACGGAATTATTACTTCCTTCAGTATCACCAAAACTGTAATTGAATTTCTTCTTGGATAAAACTATTATACACTCCCGCTCTGGTACTATGCATGTTTTGAAGTAAAAGACATGGATATTAACTGGACATGAGCATTAACTCTTGTTGTTGTCTATACTCTTCTACACTTTCTTGAGGAACACTTCTGGACTGAGGCAACTTTAGGCAACAAATATAAAAGACAGCTAAGGAAAACATTTTTGCAGCTGGGCACATTTTTGTGTATAACATGTTTATGAGGAAAACAGGAAAGATCAATTACTGTGATAATTTGGAAGCAGGATGTTGGAAAATTTAGATATATAACAAAAATTCACATTTACTATTTGTATGAAGTGAAGTTTAGATATAGTATGCAGAAACATGACTGAAGAGATCAAAGTATAAGCTATTTTAAAGACATTACTATGTACTGTATAATAACCGAGTGGGAAAAAATATGGATATCTTTAAACTCAGTAAATACATAATTATTGAATAATCAGTAATTACATAACAAAAGATCAGTTGACTCTGATTTTTTGCTTAAAAATAACTACAGTTTGAGGGGGGAGGGTTAGAGAGGGTAAAAAATGGTAATGATTGTTCTTGCACATTGGACTTTGGATACAAAGTGTGACTTGCACCAGTGAAAGGTAGATGGTAGGAAACTGTCCTTTTCCCAGTAGAAATACTTAACAGCCAAAGCACAAAATGTATTTTCTTTTCCTCTGGAAAACAAAAATTCCAAGTGAACATCACAAGAAAAGGACAAGTTTACCAACCATGAAAGCAAATTATTTCTGTCTAAATTAGAGAAACATTAAACACTTTCACATGGAGGTTAAAAATGCCACACTTTTATTCTACATATTGGATTTCCTAGAACTTGAAAAGAGAAATTTTCAAGAAAATCTTTTCTTGAAAATTTCTCTGAATTTTTCCAGATGGAACATGTCAAATCTAGTCCTATGTGTGAACCGAGTCAAAATTAGTCAGCTAGTTTATAACAATCAGCAGAGACACGAAGGCATTTCATAGGTGAGTGACTCTGAAATAGATGTAGGATTCATATAATGTGGAATGAATTACCCTATGGAGCTGCCATTTCTCTCTGCTAACAACACAGGGAGTATATGATTAGTTTAAACTATAGATCTAATGTCAAACTTAGACTTTAAATAATGTTAGGTGAGATAAATTTCTCCCATAGTTTCTAAGTACTGATTGGGTATTTCTGCAAAATAACATAACGCTAAAACAGGAAAAAGAAATATTTCTTCTTGCTGGGATGAAACGATCAGAGAAGCAACATGGAGCTAAGTGCCTGCTGGCAGAATCCTACTGCTTTCTACTGTGTTGATGCCAGTAAAGCATTTACAAAGGGGAGGACAAACAGTCCTCCCAGATGACGAGAATTAATGATAGCAAAACTTTCATACTGATAACATAAATGGAAAATGAAGCATAATTTAAAGAAAATCAGACTTGGAATGACAGCCTTCACATCAAGATTTGATAAACAGCTTCCATAGATTATCTCTGCATGCTGAAGTCCTGCCTCTCATGATGGCATACACGAGATTATCCAAATAGCCATCCCTTTTTTTCTCAAGCAACGTAATAATTACAGGATATTAATTCCACTATTCAGAGTCATGAGAGGCTGAAAGACAATCTAGGTTTGTATTCAAATTAGATGAATGATATTCTTAAAGAAGGTTTTCACAGATGAATTTTTTCCTACCTTGCACTTTGCCTATTAAATACACATAAAGTGCTATTTTACTGCCTTATTTAATTTTGTGTTTTGTACACACACAAACAAATGCATGCCACACAGATAAACCCTCAGCTAATAAACTCCAAGAAGTGAAGGAGAAAACCTGGGAGAGTAGAACTGTTATCTAATTTATAGTTTAATTCCGTATGCAAAATATCTTCATAATGATTAATACAGATATTATTAAGAAATTGACATATTGAGTATTAAAGTCAATTAGAGAATGAAAGAAAATTAAAAGGCATAAACAAGGGAAAATTTAAATCAAAATTAAATTACAAAAAAATATTAAAAGTAATTGACACAAAGGCCTATAGTACTGGAAAGTTTTAGACATAAATCTTTGCAGAATTGAGTTCTACAAATTGAGATGAAACAGCAGATTTCTAGACAACACCTTCTGAAACTCTGTTTTTTAAAAGTCTGGCTAGATTAAATGGACAAGGAGGAAAATTAAATATAAAAGTGAAGGGAATGGAATCAGGGAATTTGTCAGGCAGAGTTGAATGACTAAATTCTACTACAAAGAGAAGCATTGCATAATGATATGCTTTTGTTCATCAAGCTAGATTAAGGAAAAGCCATTTCTGTCACTTGCTAGAATCAGATTTATCTCTCTCTTCAGCTCTCTTGTTATGAATTCTTATGACATCTTATCATGACTTGATAAATTAAAGAGTCTCCCACTAGGAAAGCTGCATCTGTTATGGAGCCTGCTTTTATATGTTGTCATCACAGAGCCATAGAAATGTGGACTGGAAGAAACTTAGCATGCTCACATTGTTCAACTTCCCACTCAAAGTCAGGGCACGGTCAACTTCAGGTTGTCACAGTCAACTGTCTTTTTCCAGATAAGTTTTGAAAACCTCCAAGGATGGACATTCCACAGCCACGCTGGGAAACTTGTTTCAACGCAGCAGTGCTAACATAATGAATTTTTTCTAATGTTCTATCCGAATCTCCCAAGGTGCAACCTGTGACCACTTTTCCTTGTTTCACCACCTGAAGAATTTAGCTTCATCATCTCTGTGACTCCTTAACAAGTAATTGTAGCCAACTATCGGAGGCTCTTTGCCAGACTTAACAAGTCCAAGCTCCACAGCTTCAACCTAGTTTGTGTGCTTTAGGCCCGTAAAAACCTTTATGACAGTTCTTTGATATCCTTTCTGAAGCGGGACACCAAAAATTGGAGTCTCATTCCACATGCAGCCTCACCACTTGGGTATTGCCTGAACTGGAATGAGAGCATACTGTTGGCTAATATTCAAGCTGATGTTGGGTAATTCCACTCCAGTTAGGGCTTTGCACTTCTTGTCAGACTTGACGAGGTTTTTGTTGGCCTAATTCCCAAAATTCCTAAGGTCATCCTGAATCAAAGCTCTACCGTTTGATGTATCAAGCCCTCTCCCACTCAACATCAAGCCATCTTGGTCTTCTGATAAACAGAACACGTTTAACGCTGGCATTTTTAAAGTTAAAGTTAAATAGATTCTTGATCCTTTTCACATCCCTGATGCATGTGTCTCTTTTTATCTGTCGAATCTGGTACCAATAACAGTCACACAAAGGATAAAACAATGACAACTGCACGCTTGTCTTCAACCCTCGTAAAAAAATCCACGGTTCTCTGACCTACAGTGCTACCCTTACAATTCATGTTCAAACAAGCGTGTGTTCAAGTCCATTTCTGATTCACTCCTATTCAAAAAACAATCTCCATTCTGACAAGGTAATTTAGATTTTTTCCTGTCAAACCTAAATTAGCTCAAGCACAGACTGGTGATATTGCATCTAAAGAGTGTGAAAAACTACCTGGGTGCTGCACAGCAATACCTTCATTCTCATCTCGTGTAGCATGATTGATGGGCTTGCAAAACATCAGGAACTGTTGCCCATAATAGAGAGTCCTATTCAAACAACTGGCAGGCTACTATGGCTCTAGAATACCATTATATGTCAAAGCTGTAAATTACATTTATTCAAAAAATAAACATAGGACATCTCCAACTTTATACATTGCTTATGATTCCACACAAACCAGTGGCCCACACTGATTAATTTCACCCCTTGAAATGCTGCATATTTCTGAGGAAAAATGGTTCGATAAAAAATCCTGCATTAAAAAAAAAACAGTAACATGACTCTCCTATAACACAGCAAAACTAAAGTGCTATCTCTTCTCCACCTTTCTCAAAAGACAGTCTAAAAGATACCTCCTCAAATGCAAAAGCCTCATGTGATGTTTTCATCAATGTCAAAACGGAATTAGTGGTGCCAGTTTAAATCTGCTGGTGCTGGCACACTACTATCATATCACTCTGTCAAACTGTGGCTAAGTTGATGAAGCAATTTGGATTTCTTCCAAGATTCCTCTGTCCAGGAAAATGCCCAGCCACTTCCACTAAACAGCTAATTTTTAAGTCACATTTCTGTAATTATTGATATGATGGGATGGCTATTTGAAATATATATTTTATAGAATCCACATATATTGTTAAAAGAAAAAATTCCTGGAGGATGAAGTCAGAATCACAGAGTCAATGCTACTGTGTCAGGGTATATTTAACTTTAAAAAAGTTGTCTGATGAATCTGAGCATATCTTACTGAGGTGAAAGGGTCACTTCACAACAGCTATCATAAAGCACAGAGGGTGGCTCAGAACTCTACTACACGAAGAGTTAAAACAAAAACACCTCTGAAATTCACGAAATACAAAGTTCCAGTACACTCCAATCAGCACCGCGAGACCTCAGCGCTCTTTAGTGAACTGCAGACAGAGCACTGCAGGCACCACTAGAAAAGCCACTGAGCTCTATCTTCTGAAGCCAGGCAAAAGTTTGTGTTATGGCAGCTAAAGCAAGCATCTGTAACACCCGTCTTGCACTAAGTCACTTCACCCACACTTGACTTGCCCACCTGAAACCACCTATTCGCTGACCCTTGACTCAGGGAATCCTTCTGGAGCACCACGCGCACCTACCACCGCCCTGCCATACAGCATGTGCGGACCCAAAATTCTACAAGAATAGGCTGTTGTGTTCCTTAGTTCGCACAGTCTACAAAAGTCAGCACTGACGCACACCACTTATATTTTCTGAATGGAAATGCTCACAGACTGAGCATTTCTGTTGCATCACAGAAGCAACCTGTAGGAAGTGCATGCAAATGAAAGGGGAAACATAATTCCATGGAAGACAAAATGTCTCCTAAAATGGCATGCTGAGGTAGTCATTCCCAGGTCTACCACAACGCACCTCTGCTGGAAAGAGGACTGATTACATTAAACCCCCCCGCTTGCTCATTAATGCCTATGGGAGAAAATTATCCATTTGGCGATAAGGCCACAGACATCCCAACTCTGTTAGGTCTGTAGATCCCGCTCTTCTGACACAAGCAAGGGGTATTAGATGCTGCAGGACACACAAGTGTCAACATGTTATACTTCTTTTAAACTTGAAAGCAGTTAATAACCTTGTACATGGCTCTACTAAAACGCATACTGTTCAAACGAGTTGATTTACAAAGATATCCATACCACTTAGCATAATTGACCTTTTATTAATTATCAATACGTAATTTGTTTACTGTTCTGGACTATTAAACAAAATAAAATTCAAAAGTAATCAGATCAAATTAGAAAGCAAGAGCGGCTTTTCAGGGGCAGGGAGCTCCCTTAAGAGCAGTCAGAGCAACTGATTCTGGCTTTTCGTCTTTAATGACGGGATTTCAGTTTTACTGCGGAGTAGTAGACCAGAGTTCAGAAGCCACATTACTCTGGATAGAAATCTAAACAGTGGCACTGCAATCACACCAAAAGTATTTAAAGAGTATCTGAGATTCAGGTTAAAATGTCTGAAGGAATTCAAAGCAAAGATGTATTGAATTATTTTCTGTATTTAAAGAGGCTGATAGCTGTCTTGTTTCTACAAAATATCACATTTAAACCTAAACCCAAAATATATTCTTATTTTGTGAAGAGTCAATTTGTTGTTTGTGTGAGCATCGGCTCACAAAAAAATGGACCCTGATTTTATAGTAAAAAAAAAAATAAAATCAGATACATATGCAAGGAGATACATCTACGTTATACAGTTAATCTGGCAAGGACAAACCTAACACCCTGTAAAACATTATATTGCTCAAATTACCAGTGTTTAGATTTCAGTCCTTTAGGCACTCAACGCAAAATCGTAATTACTGATTACAGAAACTAAAAAATAATCACTTTTGACAGGTATTTCATATGAACTAAGGAATAAATGATTTCAGAACTAACTGATTTTTTCCTCCATTTTTAAAGTAACTAAATTTTCTTTAAACATGGATTAGAAATGCGATTACTCAAAACAAGCCAAGTCAACGTGAGTATTGCAGTATCTGGGAACTAAAATATCAGTTGAAGAAAACTATTGCTTATTTTTTGAAAAGACTGATTTTGAATCACAACTGTTTTTAAATACAGCATTCATTGAGGATTTATTAGTAGAAAGAAATTGCACCCCCAAAGAAAAGCAAAGTTCTTGTATGCTGAAGTTTATACACAGGAAAAATGTTCTATTTTCTTTCCTCCATGGAAGATCTATTTCACCTTTCCTAAAAAAAGTAAAAATCTACACTGAACTATTTGAATGACTGTAGAACTTAATATGATGGCTATGGCATTTAAAGTACATGCCTGTGTGTATGTGTAGAAATACACAAAACAGACAGTGCAAATGTGCTGCTAAAAAGGATAAGGCTTCTTTCAAAATCCGCTAAGTCTTTATCTGCTTATATACACAGTAGAGCTGGTTTTGCCAGACAATCTATTAGTTAACCCACTGGTTGGTCTCCAGCCTAATAAAAATGATAATAAATTTTTTACAGGGCTACAAAAGCTAAAATTTTAAAATTTACGCAATGTTTTGTTCATTTTAGAAATCAAATACGTGGTTAGAAAAGGCAAAACATGCACTGAATTTTGCATAAAGATCATGCCATTCAAAATAATGCATGTAAAACTCATTGATGAGATGCCAAGAAAAGGGTAAAGCATTTTCTTAAACATGAAGAGAGTAATTTCCCAAAGTTTATTGTTATAAATGTAGAGCATGCTATAAAGCTGTTGGAACTGTGGAATAAAAATTTTGTATTTGCAATAGCACTTTCTTGATTACTGTGGATTAGCATATTTATGAGGTTATTCAGCCTCAGGTTTAAACCCACAAATCAAAGGTTTATTTCAGCATGGGTAATGGATTACACACAAGTCCATGGCCTATGATATCCCAAAGGTATCTGTCTTTCAGAAGATTTATGTATATAATACCACTTTGTAGAAATTACATTTTCTGATCTTTTGTGTGGTGCTTGGTGATTCCCCTCTCTAATGTGCAAAACTACCAAAAAGCAGCATTCCCACTCAGCAGGGAAATTCATTGCTGTATCTTCTCATTCCTCTCCTCACCTATTGATAAGGCCATGAAAGACAGAGGCTTTAATTCCTTGATGTAAATAGCGCTACTGCAATGAGAGCAGAAGTCATTGTGACCACATTTGATGCAATTAAACTTCTGAAAAGATGAAGGAATCTGTATTCCATGAGCTGTTCAGAGAACAAATACTTCAATTTTGTTCATCCTACAGAAAGCACTATCATAGAATAAACCTACAATTTAAAAAATAGTCTCACTTTTTTCCCTCCAAAGGTGAATGCTGACTACATTAGTATTAATGGTAAATACCTAATGACTTCCTTTTGGCTTCAGAAATACCAGGATTTCAGAGCAGAATCCTAAGACAAGAAATAGAAATGCTTAGTCCTGCTTCTCATTAAAGACTATAACTAGTCAAAAGATAAGTCAGGAAGGTAACTTACGCAGAATGGCTTTTTCAAGAGTCTGGGTACCCACCTGTCCATTAGCTTTATTATTACTTCAGGATTTTACTGAAGGTCCACAGTTAATAGTAAGAGAAACTGAGGTACGCAGAGAAGGGTATGGGAGTCAGTTACATATGTATGCATGACAGCAAAGATACGAGGACAGATAACAATCTATATCATTTAGAATGTCCAACCTAAAATGAAATGAGGAAAATACAAAACAGAATAAGCCTTCTGTATTGTATGTATTTTCCACTGAAGGAAAAGTGTGGGGTTTTGCAAGTAAGGGATGATGTCCACTTATCTATACAACGGACAAGACTATTCTAACAGATCTGCTGCTGAAAGAACAACAGATCACACTAATGTGAAAATATTGTTTCATATAAAGTGGAAGTGGTTAACTGACCTAAAATACTTTCAGCATATTAAGAAGAAAAATATATAACATGTAAGGAAGAAAATTAGTTTAATGCTCTTCCTTGAAGAGGTGATCAAAATCCAGAAAGTGACAACTGAGATTTTTACAAGATAAAATGAAAATTAAATGATGAGGATTAACAGAACACATTGTGATCCAATTTTGTTATGTTAATTTCACTCTCATTAATTTTTATCCATCATTTGAAACTCCTATTCTATTGCAAGCTGTAATAAATTCGGAAAACAGCAGAGACAACTGACAGCTCTAGATTTTACTCAACCTCATAATATATTCTACAGAGTCAGGGTGATATATCGTTGATATATCATATATCATATCATTGACTGATACGCTGTCAGATCCAGGAAAGCATTTGTAAAAGATGTAGAGAAATGTGTAATGCTAGTAAGCAGGAACCTTTGATGTCATATTTTTTAATAACTTCCAGCAGTTGGGTGGGGGAAAGGTAAATGAGTAACTGGGTTTCAGGCAGATTCAGAATGATATAAACCAAAGAGAAGAGCAGGACCTGCTCAACTGAAACTGATTTTCAAGAAACTAGGCTAGCCGTGCTAGCCTTTCTGCAATGACACAACAAACTACACTGAGAGGTACTGGCAACAGCCATTTCCATGAAACAACATTTGTAACAAAAGCTCTATAACTGAAATGTAGAAATGACAGTGTAATATATGAGAAGTATCACCTAGAACTGTGATCTGGAAGGCTACTTGAAAATTTCAGAATGGGCTGTTCCCACCTCATGGGCAAACGGCAAGGCACTTGGTTCACAGTCACTTTAATTCATACAGGTCTTAGTCATTTAGAAGAAAAAAATACTCAAAGTTGTCAGCACTGAGAATACTTTTTATTCTCACTTTTTAAAAACTATATTTTCACATATATTTTCCAGAAGCTCTAATTGTTTAATTAGGCATGTGCAAATGAACAGTAACCATTCAGGTGTTGAACAGCTTTAACAAAATCCAACTCCAAAGAAAATAAACACGCTGTTTTTCTGCGGCAGTACTTTATGCTTTCAGAGAGCAAAGCAAAATACTTTTCAAGAGCCCTACATAATTATAATGCTGGCCTGAAGTCTGTCGAGACTTAGGTAGTGCCTTATCCTTTCTCACGTTGAATATTTCATACCAACTCTAGACAAAAATACTAAGATCTGCTTTTGGGGTATCTGCAGCTATCTAGATTCTTCTCATTTGAGTAGGAGTACAGAGGGTGTCTGCAGAGCAGGATTTGATCCCAAAATAGTGAATAACATCTTCTGAATAAAATAAGTGCACGAATCAGGGCAGAAATCCCGCATGAAAAAAACTTTCAGAAAGATAAAAAATACAGTTTCTGCTACAAAGATACATACTTTGGAATTCTAAAACACCTCTTTTGCTGTACCAAATCTACATGGCAGGGGGAGTTCAGCAATGAGTAAGAAACCTATCTGGAAGAGTAAGTCAAGTAAAGTTCGGGTATCTTCCAGCCTTCCTCTACGCTTCAGTAAAATAATTTCTACTTTTAACTAGGGACATGTTTCAGAAGTGCAATACGGTAATTTCTAGGAAACCCTTTCCCAAAAGTTTGTTTCCTAAGAATCAAAGCTACAGAATGTAGCTTTGCCTATCCTGCATGAGCAGCTTTGGACTCAAGAGATTGATTTTAAACACACTGCAAAGAAGATTAAGGGTCTTAAGAATTCAGTGCCTACAAGACTCCTAACAAGAGTACAAGAGAGATGGCCTTAAATCTATCAACTGAAGGAAAGACATATACAGAAGTGCACACATTATCAGACGTCACAGAAACAAACAGGAGAAAACACTTACAAAAGCATAAATTATTCAAATTCATTTTAGACAGAATGTCAGGATGAAGTATCAGGTTTTCTGCAGAAACTTAGGAAACTTGAGGTTGTTGCTTGCTCCCCTACCTACTAGTTTCAACAAGGTTGTTTTTGGCTGAGCTGGACCAAAAAAAGGTAAAACTTTTGAACAGCCTTTATAGGGAGAAATTACTTTACTAAAATGAGAGAAGGAAAAAAGTTTTTGCTTAAAAAAAAAAATTGAAGTGAAAACTTGGTTTAACCTTGAAATATTTCCTGGAAAGTTTTAGAAATAAAAAAAGTAATTTTCCCCCAAATTTTTCCTAAAAAATCATCATATTTCACAAAATCCAATTATTGCTTTCTATAAGTCTGAGCAAGCTTTTCTAAGAGTAGTATTGAGCAGGACACAGAGGAACAAATATTAATAAAATCATACCCAAAGAGATGTATACCTTAAAAGACAATCAACTATCTGGCTTCAAGAGCAGGAGGGTGTTGAAAAATAAAGTTACAAAATTAAAATCATACTGTTTCCTCCCTGCAGGGTGAACTTTCTCATGTACAGATTTTAAATGTATCTTTCTTGCCAAGAGCCACACGTAGCAGATATTCTCAGAGTATTCCAGCAAAGATTTTCAGTATGCTTTCTGGGACAAGAATACTGCAGAAAGTTATCTTCAACTAAATGCATTGACAACACTCAAAAAGAAGGGTTGTTTTTTCCCCTCAATAGTTACTGAAATTCTCAAGATCATTCCATTGTAACCCACACCTTTTTGTCCAAATGAGAACTTACTCGTGATTTTCACTGAGACAAGAACATACTTATAAAAAAATAGAGAAGATATTGTATATTTATTATTTCTGCGAACTAATGCTAATTGCTCTCTAGCTGTAAGTGAGTTTGTTTTGTAATTGTTTTATGTATCTGTAGAGGGCTTAATGCTGATTTATGTTGTTTACTGAAATCTTGATTTAGCCTGTTGGGAAAAAGTTCAATGAAAATAAACTATGCGACCATATTCAAAGGTTACAGGGGATTTTCACAAATGAGATGTTCTATACAGCAGCATTCTTTCAGTACAAATACATTCCCAATAATAATTTCAAAAAATTGGTAAGTTAAAGTGTTTTATAAATCAATTGCCTTTTTAAACCTGAACTTAAGTCAGATGAAATTGAAATGAAGGAAATTCCATTTAAACATATGAAATTTTTTTACTGCAAGGATGATCGAAGACTGGAACAGGCTGCTCAGATAGGTTGGGTATTGATTCTCCATCCTTTGAGACATTCAAAACCTGACTGGACAAAGCCCTGGACAACTTGCTTTAGCTGACCCCGCTTTGAGGGGTCAGAAATCTTCAGAGGGTCCTTTCCAACCACAATCGCTCTGTGATTCTATGATTATTTCCATTCTCACAGGTTATTAGTATGGGTTATCAGGCCCCTGCGTCAGTAGCAGGAGACAAAACAGAAAAAGGATATCTGGGAGATTTCATATTTCCTACATTCTTCCAAAGCTGACAAATGCAGAGTCATCCACATTAAAAGTGTAAATTTAAAACAATAAATACTGTCTAATACAAACCAAACTTAACTTTCTCCATGTATTTTACCAAGGACACCTATGCTTTTTATTAATTTCAAAGCAGTTTCATAAAATAAGGAACATCTTGCAAATGTCTATTGATATCGCAAAAGAAAAAAAGTACCAATTAATATTTTGATAGAAACACAGTGACGATTCAAAGATTGCTGTATCAAAATTTCCTGAAAAAAATGCCCTGATCCTGGTAATGACAACAAATGTCTAACACTGCGATGTAATCTAGCACATATTTACTGCAACATGCTATTGCACAAGCACCAGTATAATGCTTATAGTTTGTAAAGAGCACTTCTACGGTTTTTCATTATTGGTCTGAAAAATTGCATTGTGAAGCGATATCTACTCAATGATGCCATCTTTGTACAATATCATTAATTTAATTTTAACCTATCTAAAGAGTTAAAATTGTTTTTCCTAATAGACAAGCTGGACAGCTCATCACATTTGATGACAATTGACTGAGCCCACAAGCCTGATGGCACCCTTTTGTCCCCTTCTGCTGTTCCTTGATTAGGGATTTATTAAACTGCTTATTATTGAACTCTTGTAATTTAGAACGTTTATAACAACTGTGTGCAGTAATTGAATGTTAAAGATGTCTGTTACATGAATTAGGTGAAAGTGATGGCAGGTCTAATTTTACACAGAGAAGAGTCAGAATGTTCATATTTATGTGACATAGGAAAATAGGAAAGTGGAGAACAAAACAGGGTGATCGGATCTAGTCCGATGTGAAAGGAATTCCATCATGATAGCTAGTTTACCAAGGTCTACAGAACACTCAAAACTCATGCCATAACTCAGACACAAGCTGCATTTGCTGATATTCAAAATAAAATCTTACATGGGAGCAATTAAGGAGGGGAGGAAGAGAGAGAGGGAGGGAGGGAAGATACCCGATAGATAGCCTTGGAGGTATTAAAAATCCATCTGGACGTGGTCCTGGGCAACCTGTTCTAGCTGACCCTCCTTAACCAGGGGAGTTGGACAAGATGACCTCCAGAGATGGCTTCCAACCTCAACCACTGTGTGATTCCAAGATACCAATAAAATTAAAATTGAGACAAGAGCTGAAATTGCTGTAGTAAGCCTGCCTTTCCCTATCCTGATTCTTGGTACACATAAAGTCTTAACTACAGTATTAAAATTCTTTGCACTTAATTTAGAAACTCAATAGCTGCAAAATTCAATATACAAACCCTTCACATGTCTGCATTTGTACTGTATCAGACTTAGCTAAAATTTCTCTGTACTAAAAACTGAAGTCTTAATTTCATCATCACCAGTACTGGAAAATGTCTTGTCCCAGTTCAAAGACTGGATAAAAAAAACAGGATAGAGAATGTACCGATTAAAACAAAGACTGACTACAGAAAAAAGCAGAAGAGCTAACACAGTAGGTCTGCTTTCTATGGAGAGTCTTTATGAGTACACACACATGCATTCTCCTTTCAAAGAAAGAATATTTATGAATTATAGTCAAATTAAAATTGAAGGCTATTCAGTATACAGTGTATAGGCATACCATAAACAATTATTTTCAGACCAGACCTAGAATGTCATTTTTATGGCAAGAAAGTCTCACGTAGCTTAAATACTAAAATGTCTAGAAGGCAAACGATCTAGAACTATGTTTTATTTCTTAGAATGAACACTAGAAATGAGAAACTCTAAAAAATGTAATTTGCTTGTGTTATTTTTTCCTTTTTTTTTTTTTTAATTTATATTGTAGGTTATCTGAACCAGGATTGCCTTATCCTTCCATAACAGTTAAGGATCTTGCCTTTTGGTACTCTGGTATTTTAAATATGTATTGATTTTCAATTTCCAACAATGCTAATACACAATAATAAGCCATAGGCATTAAAGCTTTAAAATGCTTTAAAAAGATCTTAAAAAAAAAAGATTTATTCATGTTTAATTGATATATTTCCAATGTTATTCTTAAAAAAAACAGAAAAATATAACTAATCAATTCTGCTTAATATCCTTCCAAAATTAATCAACCCAAATGAGGGATTTTAAGTGTTCCGAAATAAAAGATTAATGGATGTATTACCAATAAATCTTTGCATAGCTTTTCAGTCAAAACCATATAAAATACAAAATGCTGCTCTGTTGTAATCTTTACGTCCTTTGCTTGTTTATTTTTTAAGAATTTATAAACTTTACCAAGAAAAAAAATCTTAATTCCAAGGATGAAATCATCTCAATATTGAATCCTATCTCTGTTACAAAAATTTCTGATCCAATCTTCTTATTAAAGGAAGAATTTTTCCTTGTTTTCCTTTGCATCTTATCTACTGAAATTCTATCTGTAAATTTTTGGGACTCTTCAAGTTCTCCACATATTCATTGTGCTATAATTTAAAAGCCTGACAGAAATCAAAGATACCAGAACTCAAGTGCAATTTCAGGTCAACTCCTTCTTTATTGAATGCTGATAGATTTTGATCTGTTTCCTAGGCGAAGTCATTATACCAATATTCCATCTGACACATCTGTTGAAGATGACTAAAGTGACAGGCAAGTTACAGCTCTCAAACCAGAACCTTAATCATTTTCCATAATTTCTTTAACACCATTTATCATAACTGTGTTTTCTATTTTAAACTCCAAACCGCCCAACAAATTTCAAGATCAAATATTTAGGCAACAATTCATCTATTCTTTGGGACAGGTAACTTTGAACAGATAAGATGATGATCTTAAATTTTATTCAAAGTAGTTATAATAAAATTGCACAATACACTCCCTTAAAAAAACAAAACTTAATGTGTTATCTTACGAAATAAGTGATATTCCCAATTTCACATTTTTACCGTAGAAATCTGAGCTTATTTGCTACTTTTTGTCTTACATTTTGAATTTGTAAAACCTGATACTCAACTGCGGATTGTGGCCAATTACTGTTAATCTCTGTTGTCTTTATATGAGCCTCCAAATTCCAATTTGTTGTCTGAGTACCGTAGAGAGAGTAAACTGGTACACTCACGCTGAGCTTTCAAGAGGAAAGAGAATAAGCTCTGAATCACCAGACAGCAGACAGAAAACAGGGAGTGGTGGTGACTTGAAGATACTGAGAGTGAAACGCCATGGAATGGACAGTTGCTGACAGAAGATGAGAATCAGAAGATGTGATTCTGTACTAAGAAAGGACAAGTTATGCTGCTAAATGGAAATCTGCAAGAACATTGACAGTGTCAGGTTTTTAGGGTCTATGGTACGAGTGTCTGTTTGGCCACAGACCTCAGTACTTGTAATTCATCCATAGTCAAGACTGATCTACTAAAAAATAGACAATCTCTCAGAAAACTTTACTACTGTGGATTGCACTGTCATAAAAAAAGCTGATTGTCTGGGGGAGTAGATCTTCCACAACACTCGAATTGCAACTGAAGATGAGCTATTAGAGGCAAAGTCTGAGTTCAAAGACGAGGCTGCAGTCTGTAAACAGATCAAAAATTAGAAACTGAGGCCAGAGTTAAAAACTTGAGTTCCAGAACAGTCAGAAATTGACTTTTTGAACCTGTGGTTTGTATAACCTCCAGAGCATCAGCAGCTCTATCAGAGTGGAATAATCAGAAACTGCTTCAGACTCACCAAGAGCAGACCTTTCATCTATCTGCTTGGAAGTAAAAGTCACACTTGATGAATCAAGAAACACCTTACACCATAGTATTTATTTCAGATGCAAAATTGTTGGATTTATATATATTTTTCAATTAAACATCTAAAGGAGAAGCTCCCTTTTATAAAGAACAAAGATAATAGCTACATAAATGTTACAATATTTAACTTGTTGCAAGAGAAATTACACTTATATTTTTTGAAGTCTGTTCCAATGCTGCACTTATATGTCGTATAACAGAGCTTGGTTTAAAATATAAGTATCCATAAAAAGGTGATATGATAATATCTTGCGCTAATGGTGCCATTATCAAGCTATAAAATAATGCCGTTATTTTGCCCAACTGTGTGGCTTCATGCCCAAGGCCATTGTTCCAGCTGGGAAGAACAAGTCACAATAATATGGCATATTATGAAATTTCCCTAAATAGGAAAGAGGTTTCATAAATGGAGTGCATTTATGCAAGCCACACTATTATGTAATAAAACAGTCTCCTGATTTATATCTCAGAGTAGGAAATTATGTCAAACCATCCTAAGATTCCAAAAAATGAAATAAATATTTTGAAGAAGGATAACTAAAATGAAGAAAAAAATATAAATGGACCTCATCCTCAAATACCTCTTATAAAAATAATTTCCCATACATCTGCAAGTAAGCCAGCCACCAGAATTTTGGGTGATGAACTGCAAACAGGTCAGTGGCTAAAAGCTAAAAATTCCTTGAAGTTTACAAGACAGTGTTTAACCTATATAAAAACACTCCTGCAACATTTCTTGTACATCTTGAATCTTGTCTGGTTTACGTACACAAACCATAACACACCTTTTACTTTGAGCATTCTCAAGAGTCACAGAGTCCCAACTTTGTCTCTCCATATCAAGAGAATATGAGCTGAAAGACCTGTAATGGCACCTTAAAATATTCATTATTAACATCTGGTCAGCTACTAGTTTTGTACTTCAAACACGATCATTAGCAAAAGTACATTCCTCTTCATGCGCACAGATTGAAACTGCAATGGGAAGAATAATTTTTGGCATCGTTCTCACATAAGAGGCAAATCTAAATTATGACATCAATTGCAGATTGACTCAATAGTAAATTACCAAATCCAATTTACTCAGGACCTTGCAATTTCATTTCAATCTAATTTAATTCAATTTTAGCTGTGATATACAAATGTTGATTAGAGACTAGTGCATAAGAATATGAGGTACTTCTATTTCTTAAGTTACTGCTGTTTAAGCTACAGTAGTTCTTTTTTTCTGTTGTTGGTCTTTCAAAGACAGAACTGAAAGGTATTAGGAACCACAAAAACAAATGTTAATAAAATTAAATCTGGAATCCATGCCAATTAACTCTACAGCATGTTTTTGTCACATGCAGAAAAAATATCATCTTCTGCAAACAAACTGAGCTACAAATGCACTCCCTATTTTATACAATAGGCCACACTGATGTGGGCTTATACCAGTGAAAGATACAGCTACAACCACTGCTCTTCAAAAATGCAGTATACTAATGTTTGAAATTGAGACTTTGAGATCATGTGTCCATAAAACATATTTTCAAACTTAATTAAAATGAAATATTTAATGTATTTTACTTTTTTGTCAAAAGAAAATTTTAAAGGAATAGAAGAATCTTTCAAATGATTAGAAAACACAGGAGATTTTGAAATAAAATAGGCCAGGGGTCCACCCAGTTTTTGTAGCCTACCTCCTGGGAAGACTAACTTGCAAAAGTTTTTTCAAAAACCTTTTTCATACAATGACGAATAAATAAAAATCAGTCTCAGCTCTAAATTTATCTTTTAGAACAATCATCAAATATTCAGATTCATCTTACTTGGACAAGGCTTCAGATGCCCGCCTCTGGCTGAAAAAAATTATTAAAGAATTAAGTTAATTCAAACACTTCATAATGATCCACTATAGTTAGAAAAGAATGAGATGAAGAGGGAAGGTGATTCATCTTTAGCTGAGCACCTTAGCTGAATGAGATGAACAGCAAAGATCCACTTGTTGTCATCATCCTTTAGCAGTCTATAAATACCTGGCTATTGCAATGATGTTTGCTGCCTTTATAGTCTGGAAGCTTTGTCATAGAAAGCCTGAAAAATTTATGTTCTTCCCTTCTGCTTAGAATTCAAAAAAATAAGAGAAGCATGGATCTCACAACTCTGTATCATCTTGAGAAGAAAAGACAATGCAAACCAAAGACTGCAAAAACATTTTCACGTTAGAAAAACAACAGGACCTTCTGGAGCACAATTCCTTGCCGAACCTCATCACAAACTTCCCATACATAGCGTTGCAATGTATGTACATACCTTCACTGTCTACTCTTTAGTTTACTATACAAGAAAAAAAAATCGAACACAAAATTGTTTCATCCCTGAGCAGTTCTATTCAACGGTCTCTGAAAAACATGTTGCACTCCTTATCCAGCAATAGTATAATGGTACCGAGGGATAACAGTACTTCTGTGTAGACTTCAGAGTAGTGACCCAACGACCTTTCACTGACACAATTGTTCATAAATCTACAAGTACTAAAATGCACAGACCAACTTGTACTCAAGTTTTCATACTTAGTCTGCCTGAAAACACCAGCACAAGAATATTTGCATCTTGGATGTCAGACACAGCAACCGTAATGCCACTGAATCGCAACAGCACATACATAGGTTTAACATTGTGATACATAAACATTTTGCTAATTTGTACTGATGACAATTATATATTGGTACGTGTACAAGACGGAACTTCCCCTTTATTCAGAATAGAGGTTTTTATTTGTGACTGATTTGTTGTTAACCAGTTATTTTCTCAAAATGGTTTGAAGGAAACAGACAGGAATGCCAACAAGGACTTTTCAGGAGAGATCTTCTCAGAGGCTTGCCACTGAAACCACCCCCTCGGGAACTCTCCACAAATAAGCGAGTTTTCCCAGGCTTGCTGCTTGCCGGAGGGCCTTCTGGTTACCCAAAGACAATGAAAGAGCCCCTTGTTCCTCCCAGATCCATGATACCAGCCCTCCCCCTGGATGATAAGAATATGCTTGAACTTTGAAATCTTCAGGGAGTTACTCACAGTGACCTTACAGAGTTCTGTGACCTTTCGCTTTTGAGATCTTCTAATACTACTATGAGAAAGTACAATGAAAGGAAACAGTATGGACATATGCCAAATTGTCAGCTATTTTTTCCCCACAGTATTGCACTTACTGGTCTTTACTTCAAGACAGATGAACATCAGCAAAAACTAAGCCATGACAAGCTATATCTAACACATTTTCACAAATAAAAGTAAGTTAAAAATGAGGCTAAACCCATCAGGAACTGTCACTTGCTATTTACATAGCTGTATTTATGCTAATTCTATAAAGAGCAATTAAAATAATCAATTTGGCAATTTAGTTAGAATTTTATTTTGCAATATTCACTAAAAATTAAAAACTGCCATGATAACACTCAAGATACATGATTGGAAGCTCTGCCTCTGGGACACAAAAGAATCACAAAATGTGTCTACACAAATACATATTGTACAACAAAGTTTTTTCAGTTTCTACACTAAGTGTATTAAACATTTGATGCTTAGGGATATAATTCCTTTCATTGTTTTGCTCACTGTTTGACAAAATATTTTGCCCTCAAGCAATGATACATTTGTCTGCAATATATTTGTAGCACTTGGAAAATAGCTGCTTTACTTGTTGAAATATATTTAAAAAAAAGTGAAGGATTTTATTAGAAAAGCAGCAGAAGTGTAGGACAGTCAAAGAGGCTGTAAGGAGATGATTTTTTTTTTCCCCCCTCTTACTGTTTCATTGTTATTGAACAATACAATAAGGTAACTGGATGTTTTAGTGGCAATATCACAGGACATAATCTGAGTGTTGCAGTGGTGACTAACTGGGCAAAAACAACATCCATCTCCTGTTAACACATTTTTACTGTATTCAAATTTTAACCTGCTCAGCTCTTTTTATATACATCAGGGTTTCGCATAGTGGGTGTGGTCAGAAGGAACCTCCGGAATTGTCCAAAGCCTCCTGCTCAACCAGGGCCACCTAGAGCAGGTTGCCCAGGACCATGTCCAGACAGATTCTGAATACGTCCAAGGTGGGAGACTCCACAACTTCCCTGGGCAGCCTTTTCCAGTACTTGACCCTCACGGTAAAAAAAGTTCTTCCCAATGTTCAGACGGAACTTCCGGCGTGTCAGTTTGTGCCCATTGCCTCTGGCCCTGTCATGGTCACCACTGAAAAGAATCTGGCTCCATCTTCTTTGCACCCTCCCTTCAGGTATTCACATACACTGATGAGACCCCCCGACCTTTCTCTTCTCCAGGCTGAACGATCCCAGCTCTCTCAGTCTTCCCTCATGGGAGACATGCTCCAGTCCTTTCACCATCTCAGAGACCCTTTGCTGGACTCTCTCCTACAGCTGTTGTCGTGGGAAGCCCAGAACTAGGCAGAATACTCCAGGTGTGGCCCCACCAGTGTTGAGCAGAGGAGAAGGATCACCTCCCTTGACCTCTTAGCAATACTCTGCCCAGGAATTCAGCCCAGGATATCATTGACCTTTGCCACGTCACTGGCTTTTGGTCAGCTTGGTGTCCACCATGACCCCCAGGGCCTTTTCTGCAAAACTGTTTCCCAGCTGGGCAGCCCCCCAGTATGTACTGGTGCACGGGGTTGTTTCTCCCCAGGTGCAGAACTTTGCACTTCCCTTTGTTGATCTTCATGAGGTTCCTATCAGCCCGTTTCTCCAGCCTCTCCAGGTCCTACTGGATGGCAGTGCAACCCCCTGGCATATCAGCTACTCGTTACAGTTTTGTGTCAATGGCAAACTTGCTGAGGGTACACCCTACCCCATCATCCACATGAACACATTAAAACACAAAATACTATTCCACAAATTATGATTTTGCTAACAATGCGTACCATAAGGAACAACCCAAATGGATAGATTCAATTTAATCTCAGGATAAATAGGATTGTAACAATATGCAGTTCTGACACTGAAATAATTCTGACTTGTATATGGAAATGCATGGAAAAGAATTATGCCAAGGAACATACATATATATTCTTTTATATACATACATAAATGAAAAGTAAATGGCATCAGGAAAATCTACCCATCAGGCCACATTCAGCTTTAGATATCTGTACCTCCCATTCAGTATCTCTCTTCTCAATTTAGCATCATCTTATGCCTATCTCCAATTCCCTGACATACTTTATTTCTAGTACAACAGAATAGGTGAGGGGAAGGTATTAAATAAAATTAAGTTAATATTGTTGAACAAGTTTATTTGCACACTGAAGCAGTACTTGTGAAAAATTAGTTTAGGCTTATAGTTAAAATCTGGTTTGTGACTAATGAAATCTGTTTCTGGTGAAAGAAGGATTAGTAAATTACTACTGCAGAAAATTGATGGTGCTTTGCAGAAAACTGTTATGGTTGTGAGTGTGATGAGGGAAAACAGCTTTAAACCTGAAACTATGTTTTAATGTCATATGAACCTAATTTTTCTGGCAGTCATGTCTCATACAAGTTAAAAAAAAAATCTTCTGAAAATGTCTGAAAAAGTCCTATATGCATATATATATAAAAATGTCCTATAATCCACACAATTTAGGTTTTCACAACTGAACAAACAATTCCTATCCTTTTTCCCAAGAGAATAAAAAGACCAGTAATTCCTTATACCATTTTTTTCTATTAACTACACTCATTTCTTTATAAAAGACAATATATCTTGTTTAGGCAATCACGAAGCAAAATTAAGGAGTTCATATATAAAGCAATTTCTGAGCAATCAACATGCAATAGTCAGGCTATTCATCACAGTCCCCAACCACAGGAAAAATTTGTTTTCATTGAGACGTGAATACCAAGTTAATGATAGGGGTTTGAAAAGAAGGTACTGAAGAGACACGAAAAAATGACTCTAAACTAACAGAAGATGACCTGACTAATTCTAAAGCTAATTTTTTTACAAAAACTGAGCTTATTACATACTGCAATATTTTTTAAAGCTGATTTAGAAGGTTTGCATTACACATTTCTTAAATGAGTTTCTACTCTAATTTAAAGAGGATGTTTAGCTCTTCCAAATTTAAGGAGGAGAAGCTGAAAACCCAGGGATCCAGCGACATTTCAACAGAAGCCAAAACAGAAGAGACTGTCCCACAGCTCCTGTCAGTGATGTACCTGCTACCACCATGAACAGCGACACTGCCAACATGACAGCCACCACCCAGCACGGCAGCTGGTGAAAGCCGTTTTGGATTTTGTATATAGAAGACAGCTGAGAACGAGGAAATAATTTCCTTTTGTTTCCTGTTTACGCAGCCCACCACAATGAGATTTAGATCCAGGACCGGCATTACATCACAATTATTCTTATTAATAGAATAATACTAATAAATGTCCATTCCTTGTGTGAAAGGGGAATTTTTTAAAGAAAATGGACAGAAAGAAGGTGAGACTATTGATAGAGTGGGAACAGAAAAAGGCTTATCTGACAGCAGAAAAACAATAAAGACAGATGTTATGTGATAAAATAGGTTCAGACCACAGACATAGAGAAACAGGAAAAAAATACCCGTCTAGCAAGCACACAAACACTATGTGATTTCTTCAGAAGAGTTTAGCATATGATAACTATCGTATTAGAAAAAGAAGATATGTAACTACAAGCAGTATAATGATGCTTAAACCACAGCAATTACCAATACTGTATTTACAGAGACAAGGGATGATTCAAAGGAAAACAAAATAATAAAAAAGGATTTTTCTTTTTTACACTAAACTTCTACCAACTTCTACCCAGAAGATTAAAGAGACCTTCATTTTGGAAGACGAAATGACTGATGAAGACAGAAAAGTCTTCTGGTTTTTCTGCTTCTGAATAATGGAATTCTTCACTAAGAGAAATAATGTGTACAGAATATGGGACCATATTACAGAAATGTGGAATTAGAACATAAAATTTAAATTGGTTAAACTTTGCTCTGAAAATTTCCTTGATGACTACGAGGTACCAACAGATCATTTTGACTAAGGTGACAGAAGATCATCTTGGCAGATGGAACTCAATGGTACAAATGTCTTTACACTTGGCATATCTGAAATAAAAACAAAACCACAGCCCTAATTAAACTTAAAAACCTAAATTACATTTTTTTAATGTACCACCCTCAATTGTATAAAAAATAATATTATCTATGTTCTTGATCTCAAATAATTTTCATCCAGTTGAAGGCTCTCCACAAGGTATTTTATATGCATTTCATACCAGCTATTCTAGGAGAAAGAATGATGAAACAGAGCAACAGTTTACACTGTCAAGCAGCAAGACTGTCAACATTCATGAAAACCAAAGCAGACAAGGACATAAGAAGTATGTTTTCTCTGAAAGTCATATTTGGTAGAAATACCATGCTCCTCAGCTTATCAAGCACATTCTTCCAAGCTGCAGTTTAACTAACCTCAAAAACTTAATTCCACCACTACATAGTTTAACAGTTAAAATTAAATTGGATTGCTACCATATTTCAATTAAAAAATTGCAATCAAATTATAATACTTCATATCAATCCTTGTAATACTTAATAATTCTTCTCGATATTTCTATGTCTTTCCTTCACTTCCATTAGTCTCTCCAGGACAAAAGTAATCTCAGTGTACAACCTGTAGTTGTCTCCACTGCAGTTCTCTTCCTGAAGCCTCTTAGCTCTAACCTCAGTATGAGTTTCTGTCTCTCTTTTGAGTTCTAGCATGCAGTTCTGAATCTCTTTCAACAAGTTTGTTATCTTCTCAGAGCACAGTAATAGCCCAGTGCAGCAACAACCTGCATACTACCAGGTTCTGAAAACAGAGAGAAGCTGCTACAGAGCTCAATGACTTTTCTACCTGGAAATGTCCAAGTCATATTTCAAAGGACATCAATCTTTCTTGTATGTTACCTATTACTATTCGGGTTACAAGTACAAAAAATCCCAGGGACAATCTTAACAGCATCAAACATTAAGCAACATCCACACTACTTGTTTCAGACATATAATTCAATGCAGTAATAGAACAAAATAAAAAATCTTTGTGATTAAACTCTATAAAACCAGGGAGATAATTAAAAATATATCACACAGTGTTTGACTGAATAATATTCAATAGATTGATTCAATCTTCTCTACTCACATGATGAATGAAATGAGGGCCGCTCTCTTTTAATGAGAGATGGATCATCACCTTTATGAGAAAGTCATAGGAAATACTTCTAGTATGCCTCCTGGAACAGGGTAATTCAGCATACACACAAGCATGGTGAAAATCTAAGGAAAGTTTTGGTTAATGGAAAATAACCCATTAAGTAGCAGCTCATCAACCACAGCTAGAGATGCTATGTATTATTATTTACTATAATCTGACATCCTTCAGAATCTTTTATACTCAGTTGAGACCAAAGTGTGCCGTTCACTAATAAAATACACAGAACCGAAGTAAAACCACATGGAACACTTCTCTGATTTTGCCATGATGACCGAAAGCTGAGGTTAGTATTACTTGAAGAAAAAGCAGAAAAATCTCTGAGGAACTAATATAGTTTTATAAAAATAAATGGCAAACTCCCCTCCTGCATGAGTAATACAAACTACACTAAGTTAATGCAGTCATGCCTTAAAATCCCAGTAGCAATTTTGATTAACTTCAGGACTACGATTTATTTTATTACACTGATAGCAGGGTAAAAAAAAAAGTTATGCTTATCTGATGAATAAGCAGTTGCTGAGCATCTCTTTAGACTCCTGGAACTTTTACTGAAAAGAAATAGTTTAACTAAGCTTCTGTATATCCTGATGGACACAGTTATCTTTGGTCAGGGATTAATCAAATATTATCTCTTTCAGCACTGGGATATTTGGCAGTTAACTCCCCAAAATATCTGAGGCCTTATAAAAGCACAAGGGCAGTACAACTGTTTAATAAAAATACACTGGACACAGTTCCAGGAAATACATAGTACACTGCATCTGCTAAAGGTCATGTGAGTGTTTGAAATGGAAGGTATAAAACCACATTTTTAGTGCCTTTCCTACATGAATTATAATCATTAATAATGTCCAACACGAATCAAATGAAAAGGCAAGTCAAACACGTCCATAAACTTCCCAACTATAGCATAATGATATGCTTTTCTTTCTATACTAGTGAGAACTGTGATCTGTCCAGGGCAAAACAAGGTAAGTTTAAGTTTTTCCTCAGATCAAATATCTATTTTAACATTTGCTGAAAGCATGTTAGTACATACAAAGACAGAGTAGAGTGTACTTACACAGACACCAAAAAACCACACCACCGAAACAAAAAATACCAGGAGAAACAGAAAAGGAATGAAAGCTATCTCTTAATTTTCAGAACATAACATAGCTTCCTCTTCTTTGAGAAAAGACTTCTTTGTATCACTTGGTAAATCGTGTTTTCATCATGTTGACTCGGATATGATTTTGACTGACAACTAATAAATTATTGACACATTGGGATTAACGTAGGTTAAGAAAAAAATCAAGCAAGATAAAGATAGGTTTGTTTGTAAATTTTGTAGTCTGACATTTAATCCCCCAATATACCCAGCCACGGATTCAGCTGCAGAGGATGCACAAATCCAGAGAGCTCTCCAAAACCCATACGGTGATTCCACGAAGCAAACAAAGGTATGAGTGGATAAACGGGTAACCTCTCCACCACACAGAATGGAATGACTTAAGGGAAGGACATGAAACTGGTAAAAACAAAGGGCCTGTAACAATCCCTCCAAAGCAGACACTACTTGTATTTTCTCTCTTCTCTCTCCCTCCTTCCCCGCCTTCTTTGATGTGCTTCATGAATAAAAGGCTGTCACTAAAGAATGATCTGCTGCTTGTTATGCTTGATTAGCATGTGGACCCACCCTTATTTACTCAATGCATGTCTTCAGACAAAGCAATCCCTTTAATTTCCTCCATTCCTTCATAACTGGAAAGAACCTATTCATAACAGGATATGAAATAAAATCAAAGATAAATAATGGCTGATATTTCTAAAGTCATCGATACCACCCTAATGCCCCAACCTCTCCAGAAAATGAGCATCCAAACACCTAGATGACTTTAAAAAATGCTACTTAGTGATTATCTGTGACTTACAGATCCTGAGAAGCAGGAAATATGCTTGTGAAGAAGGGGGCAGGACACTAGCAATTATCAATAAAAATATTGATTTGGCTGGCGAAAAAAAAAGTTCCTGTCATATTTTCTTGATTAAATCACTACTTTGGGAACTTCAGTTAACCTACTTAAAAATAAAATGCCGTTCAAATTGTGTCTGCAGGTCAACTGCCTTTTACAAAAACAATATTAATATTCACCTTATGAGGTCAAGTAAAACATTCTCCTTAACAATATTTTCAGGTCAAAGACGTAACTTTGCTGTTGAAAATTCATAACACTCAGTTATATTCTACCAGTAGCAGCATATTGAATATGAAAGTTTATTTTATCTACATGATTAAACCAGAAACAGAAATGACAGTAAACACTGATTAATTCCTAAATATTTCACAGAACTAAGACTGCAACGATATCATTAGTCAAAACGAATTCAACAATGCCTTTAGCCAATTCTGAATGCTTTCTATTCCTAAGAAAAAAGACACAAAACCCAACTTTCAGAACAGAAGGTTCTAGCAATTTATCAGTTCCCTGAGCAGCAGGGCAAAATAGTCAATCCAATTAAAGAGTATGTACTAGACCAATTGTATTATCGTTCCTCGTGGAGCGAAGGGCTCTAAGTGTCAACAAACTGGCAGTGAAAGAAGAGTCAATTGTTAAAATACGAATTTCATTTGTTTTTAAAATGTTCAGACAAAACTTACAAAGCTGAAAAATGGACCAGTTTAATCCTTCATTTTTGAAGCCCATTAACTGCTTTCTAGCAATCACTGTTTAGTTGTATGAAACTTTTTTTTTTAAAATTGTGAATTATTGGTCCTTCTTAACAGCTTCCGAGACAACTGTAAACACTCTTCATCCACATTACCATTTTCCCTCTACTGTTCCTAAGAATGGCTGGTAGGGCACCTGTCTGTCATATCACGAGAAGGATGATTTCATACCTTTACTAAGATGACACGAGTGGAGTCACTTCACTTTTGCTCATACAAACTACTCACATCAAAAGAAGGAAGAAAAAGATATTGAAAAAAGAAAATTGTATCTCAGAAAACATAACAAAAGCACAGCAAGTACAGCAGATGGGACATACCTGCTTCCTCAAAGGAGTATCAAACCTATCCAGGTACATGTTTATATAATTTACTTTTAAAATCTCTAATTTTAGAGATTTCAGAAACTACCTGTGCCACCTTTCCTTTTAGCATGTCTGGACTAAATACCACTTACTGATATTTAGGCCAATTTCTTTTTCTACCCCTCTTTCTCCTTACCCTATCAGCAGTCAGACATCTTCAGCTGCTTGACTACAGTATCACCCCTTAAATCTTCCCTACATGAGACTAGCAAATGAAATCATTTCAGTATTTCCTCAAGTCATTTTTTCTAGACCTCTTTGCAATTTTTACTATCCTCTCAACTCTCAAGTTGAAACTAGAAACAGCTGAGTAAAGGACTGCTTTACAAGTTTCACTTAAAACACTGATTAGATAACTAATCCTGTTTTATGTCTTTGAATTAGTTTTCATTTTGTTCCCTTTGTACCCTGAGTTACTGTTTGAACAATATTAACACAAGTGTCAGCTTATCAATACAATTTAAAAAGTATAATATTACTTGGTATGATCTTTTAAATAACAACTTGCTTTTGCTTCATTGTAAGTTTAAAAACTTAATTAATATTATATATCATTAATAAAAATGCCTCTGCAAACTCCAGAAATGTTATTGCACTGATGTACCATTCACCACCAAGTTTCTTCTGATTAGAAAACACAATTAACTTTAGCACACCTGCTATCACACCTTTAGTAAATTGGCACTACTGTATCTTTTACATGCTTCAATTTAAATTGAAAATATCAAAATAAAAAAATTCCTTCCTCCATAATTTGCTTGATTTCATCACACTGACTGAGGTTAAACACAGGTAATGTGAAACAAACGTAATGTTTAAATATCGTGAAAATCAGTTTAAAAAATATGAGTAAGAATTTAAGCAGTAGGGTATATCTTATAAATTAAAATTCACACACAAAGCAATTCATCCCTAGTGAGTGCAGCCCCAGCAACTCCATGTTCATGCTAATGGAGAGAGCATGTAAGTGGACCTGAACAGAGACTGATGGTTTAATATCATAGTATCATGCTGTTTATCATTGTGAATCATAAGCTACATGAAAGCATACCACAGATGAAACTCCACTTCATGATCTGATTGAGCATTTGTAAATTCAGGAGTATACATTCACATTGGTAGTAGTATGATAAGGATTCCACACAACGCAACTGCACACACTGTTTTCCACTAACTGCTTTAAAATATTAAATTCTGTCATACTAGAATATCATTCAAACTTGTCATTCAAATGAGATCAGTTCATTAATTAATGTTAAATTTTCATGCCATTTTTTTTTTCCTTTTGTAAAATATCGTATGTCCTAGCTCTTTTACATTTGGCTGCTACAACAGGTATAGAATAATCACCACTAAAGCAAATTCTTCAAACTACACCAGGCAAGCATAAAGGAAAACACAAACGCAATGTTAGGCATCTTAATGGAGTAACCAAAATTGTAACGATAACAATTGTACTGTGCAATTTAATCTTCTAACTGCAAAACGATGTCTTGACAGACTAATAACTATATACTGTACTGTCACTCTACTCAAAGACAGATTGAAACTGAAGGTGAAGAACCATTACAGTGGCCAGGAGGGGAACAGAAAATGAATCTTACCAAAGGCAAAGAATAGAGCTTGTTTAGCCAAGTAAATCAAAGGCTGATAGGGAATGTGATTGCTGTGTATAAATACACAAAAAGGGGTAAATACCAGGAAGAATGAAGAGCTACTGAAATCATAGAAAATGACTGCACAGTAAAAAATATACATAAAATGAACTATTACATTTGTTGAAATAAGGGCGCTCTCTTAAAATATTTTAAATTCAGTAGTGAGGAAATTTGCTTTTTAAAATGGATGGATGCGTTTATGAAAATGTTTGCTTGCAACGTCAGGTAACATCATCTTGATGATGGAAAATGTTCCTGCCGGCCCTAAGCCTATGTTTCTAAGATGTCAGAAGACCACTTTAATGTTCCACGTGCATTTGCAAGACTTGGAGCTCAGCACATAAAACTTGCAGCCCTTCACTTTTTGTAAATTGCTATACTCATCAGCAGTTAGTAAAAAATAAGTAAAATTTATTTTAATGAAAAGATTAATAATGGAATCAAATCTTGGATAGAATCATGCTTAGTATGCATGAAAAACAAGGACTGAAAAGTTATTGTATTAAACACCTAATTTAAGACACTGTTCAGCTCACAGTAATTGACGAATATGTCTTTTAAATATGCGCACTTCATAAGAAGAGTCAAAATTAGACCAAAGACGACAAGGGACTGTCAAAAGAACAGGCTGATTATATTCATGTTCAAGATGTTTTCAAGTAGCCCTTATTGATATGAACTCTAAATAAAATTCGAAGGAAGTGGATGTAAAGAGACGAGTATCAGTCTTTACAATGAAACAAAGACAAGATCAAGCATATTAGATTAGTGTAATTTTTCCAGCTCCTCAGGATGCCTCTTCTAGTTAAAATGGAGAAGTGAATTGATTACTTTGCAAATAATACAGCTGCAATTGATTTTTTACCACCACTACCCTTACCACAGATGAATAGAGCTTTAAAAAAGGATTTTCAAAACAAATGAAGTTCTGTGGTTAATGCCCACAGAATATAAACAAAGCATTATTAGTTCAGGAAAAAAAAAATATCGGTGTAATCATTCTACAAAAAAAGTTTTATCAGCTTCCAGTAGTTAATACAAGTGTGATGCGAATGAAATAACTTTTCATCTTTTCTAATACCCAAAGAGAAGGCAACAGCTAAGGAAAAATCTGTTCTTACTGATGCACATGGGACTTAACCACAAGAGTATTAATATACCTGTTATTTAGGGCAGAACACACATCTTTTGCTGTATCCTCACTGAAGAGCTGACACAATCACTTCGAAGAATGCCACTGGATGCCTTCACTTTGGCATGGACACAGTGATACCGCTACACCATGATCACGTTAATGAGTGATGCTCATCCTCAATGAAAAAGCAGAGCCAAAAAGTTCCTTTTAAACCTTTTGAATATACTTGTTATGAATACTTTCTCCACTGACATCCCGCCACCAACTCTGCAAAGTGTAACAGTAATAATTAAAAATTGTAAAGCTTCCACCCCTTACTTTTCAGTTTAAATGCTGCGTCACACGTCCTATTTTTTATCCTTGCTGCTACTGGAGACATGTACTTCATCCTCGCTTTTCCCAATCTCTATTGTGTACACACAAGCGCTGTCAGATTTTCAATACAGGAATGTATATTTAAATAAACATTTGACAGAAAGAGGGAAAAAACCCCCAGAGTTTAACAAGGACAATGATTATGTGACACAGGAAAGATATCAGTTGAAAAGAAAGGTTAAACTGGAAAGGCACTTCTTATGTTATGCTCTGTGCAAGGGATGTGGCTTGCAACTAGAAGCGGTACAAAGTTCCCTCCATGGTAAAAGTTACAAGTTTCTCAGGTGTTTCTTTGGAGAGAAACATCTGATCATACCACTTTCTAGCATCACATGTTAATTCACCTATGCAGGCATGCTAAGCAATTTATGGTCATGAAAGAACCCACTTGCTGGGAGAGCAACTCCAAAAGGGAAAAATTAAGATCCAACAAGATAAAATCTAAAAACACATTTAGCTCGGAAAATGCTGTTCACACATTTTGGTTTTATGATTATTAGAATTAGCGTCTACAAAAGCCACATCACATTCGATCTTAGGAGACTCTCCAGACGCCGTTTAAGTAACACTTTTTTTTCTTCAAGAAGGCAGATATAAATATGGAGTTCAAAATCCCTAACAGCTGGATAAATACCAAAATAAACTATCTTGTATTTACATTATACAACTCATTATTTTAAATAATGACCGCAAGATTTATAACAGTTTTCATTATTTCTAAATCCTTGGGGTTGGAGGGACTTTCATGGAGAACGCACTGCATTGCACTGAATTCCTGGGATTGCTCTTAACCTCTTCCGTAAATTCATTGAGCTCACAGTTTATCACATAGTAATAAGTCATTAACTTTGAATGTCTTAAGGAGAGGGCAAAGAGGGGATCTTATCGCTGTCTCCAACGACCTGATAGGTGGGTTGCAGAGAAAATAGAGTCAGAGTTTTCTCAGAGGTGCACAGAAAGAGGCTTAGATACAATGGACATAAACTGCAACATGACATACAAGTGAAAAAATGAACTGGACAAGGATCTGAGCAATTGGCCCTGCTCTGAGCAGGGGGTTGGACTGGAGACCTTCAGAGGTTCTTCCAGCATAAACTATTGTGTGTTTCCCAGACTCAGAACTTCTGTATCCACGGCAAGCAAATTTTGTGCTATATTTATATTAATTTGATCAAGAAACCCAGTATGAAACACTACCATTAAAGATAATTAATACAATAACTTTGTTATCAGTGAAAATTAGTAATTTCTACAAAACTCACATATGAACACAGCAGAGAATTTCTCAGACACTAGCACTGAGAATAAATCAGAAATAAAATTACGTTAAATGAAAACAATTCAAAGCCTGCACAAAGATGCTATTATGAGACAAAGGAGTAATGATGATTCTATATACACACAAACAGCTTTTATTTCACTCATTTGAGAATATCTGACAGCTTGAATGGTTTTTCACTACCTGGACTGGTAGTTAATATGGCAATTTTAACAAGACTGCAATCTGTAACAATGTCAGTCTTGCGTATTTTTCTTGTCACAGTAACGAATAAAAATAAAAGAAAAAGACAAGAAAGTAAAATTAGGACATCATGACACAAGAAGAAAAGAGGAAGGAAAGAAAGGCAGATTCACTTCCCCTCTTTTTTTGTAAGGTATGTTCATCAAAGGGTAACAGAACAAAAGATTAGAACCATGAATAAAGTTCAAATAAGATAAATACTAATGTAGGAATAGAATAGAAAAATTTGTAGAGCATATTAGCCTAAAAATTCATTTTATCAACTTTAAGAACATATGTGTTCAACACAAGTATTCGATAACCATTCTCACCAGAGATGACTACTCTCCAATTCATGCCTTCACAGATCATTTCCTAACCCACTCTCAACAACATCCATAGCAATACAACGCAAGTAACAGAACTTCTATTCCTCGATATTTCGCTGTTCATACATACAAAGAGACTGTAGTAATCCTTCCGGTAAAAGCACCATTTTGAGAAACTAGAATACCACCAAACCAACATGGCACATATTAAACTTTAACTAAAGTGAAATGTAATTTCAAATAGAGATTTGCATTTGTACAAATGTATTTCTAATGCAAGGCACCGCAAGAATCTTGGATCTTCATTTTCTAGTGTATTTAAAGCTTGTGTCAATAACTGGCAAGAAAACATTATCATTATTAATGTATTTTTATTTGGCATGCTGAAGGAAGAAAGTGAAAATAATAGGTCACTTTTACCAAGCCATTTGTACAGGAGGATAAGGGGAAGGTAAAAGTAATAAAAATTGTCTTTGATAGTACATATGTGGAATCAAAGAATGAAGATCATTCTCAAGGATGCTATTCTGGACTCAGTGACACTGAAAAACATTCGGGCTTATGGCAGATAATCAGTAAATTCCCAATGCTGTGATGAAAGGGCTATGGTAATCCTGGATGTATAGAGGAAAATACTGAATGTAGCGAAAAGTGTGGATTGGAGTCACAAGAAGAAGGAGCAGGAAAGGTGGTGCTAAGGTTGCTCTGCTTCCTTCAGCAGCACAGTGTGGCCAACGGGGCAGCTGCTGAAAAGCACCCTTTTTCTGCCCCCTCAAGCACATCATTAGCTCTATATCTGAAATCAATGTAATCACACTTGGAAAAGCATATCCAGTTCTGGCATCCATAATTCCCAAAGGATACTGAAATGCCACAAGAATGACAGTAAGACTGGAGAAAAACTGAAGAAAAGGTGATGGAGTACACGGCAAGTATTTACAACAGCAGCACATCCTTTATAGGAGGAAGCTCTTCTTTCTAGCATAAAACTATATTTCAAGACTAGCCCATGGAAAGCTACACTTGCCATGAATCACATGTTTTTAAACAGCGGCAATAATTAACAGTCAGAACTGTTTAGTAGGAGTCTAGTGCATATCCCATTTCTAGAAATACTTACATCAAGATTGGATCTTTTTTTTTTTTTTTTAAATATACGGTCTAGTTCAAACAGCAATTAATTTGTGAAAGCCTATGCTTTAGTTTATGTCTCATTTCAGATTATATGATCACAGCAGCCCCTTCTGGATTTATCATCTATGAGATATAACACTAAGGTAGCAATGAAATCAAGTGCTTACATGAAAAAGTAATGACAAGTAACTAATGTACTTAAAGCCAGATTTTAAAAAAAGCAGATGACCTGCAAGCTTTCCCCCCTCTTGTTTGATACGCTTATCTGGCTGTCTGTGCCTGATAGTTATTTGTACTGCTTCCCTGAAGGTACAGAATATGTTTGTCTAATGCAGACCAAGCAGTTTTGGGTTTGGGTTTTTTTTTTTTCTGTTTCTTCAAAATATATGCAATTAGCTTCCATATAATAACGAACTACAGAGATTTTTATCACACTACACCATTACCACAATTCAAAGGTCCTTAAAGCATTTCAAAATAAAATAAAGCAATCAACATTTCGTAATTAAAATCGAATCACAGCCTAGCACTCTTTCGCAGTCTAAAGAAGGGAGCATTCACACTATAACGTAACAAAGAGCACAGTAGCTCCCCAGTTAGCAGCCAAGTGTGCAGATCTGAGCTGATCATCTTGCTAAAGAAAGAGCTTGCAATTGCCCAACTTCATGCTATTCTTTCCTTGTTTCTCAGGAATTATACTTACAGACTGTGACTTCCTTACATCTTCACATTAGTTAGCTCTGCTGAAACCATATACGCATGAGTTAATCCATGAAGAACCCTAGAACAGCTCTGGATTTGAAAACTCTGGAGTCTCGCTAATATTTTCATTTTGTTATTTCATCGTGGAAATTAATACATTGACCATATGGTTAAAAAATTAATACCTAGCTTTGCAAAAAATAGAGGTCTACATGAAATATCTCATCGCAACAAAAATACCTTAGAAGAGGTCCCAAAGACCAATACAAAAAAGCTATTTTCCATTCTCAAGGATTTTCTTCTAGCAGCATATACAAAGTTTAACTCCTCACATCTGTGACTGCAATAACTCCTACACATTGTTTCTTTTAGTGAAGAAGTATTTTTGATGGCACTCCATTCTTAAGCATGAATGTCTGCTTAATCCAATGCAAGACTCCTCACACTAAAGGTGCTGATGCCACCTTAGCCCACTCCTGAGAATGGTCCTGCAGATAAACAGCCTCGACTTCTGAAGCCTCCGTGCTTCGGGAAAGCTGAGAGCTCTGCAAACCCAGCTGTAAGCACCCCTACAGTTTCTAGCTAGTTTGCCACAGCCTGAGGAATTAAGCTCTGAAGACCTAAGCAAAATCCTAGAGCTGTATTTCCCATCATTGCTGCCAAGTTTACCTAGAGCTGGAAACTACTGTTTCCAGGCTCGCTGGCTCAGAGACGGTTCACAATGACACACTCTGTTGGTTCAGTGCTCAGAGGTCATGTTTGGAGCCTTCATTTCATGGGACAAGTGCCCATGTGCTGCGGGGGCAGGACAGTCCCATGATGTAAATGTTTTGAGAGGGGATCCAGTTAGTCCAGGTATCTTGTAGCTCTGAGTGACAGTTCAGAGCAGCCTGATCAGCAAAAACACCTGTAACCAAAAGCCTTCAGGAAACCCAAAAGCTACTCTAACTTGAAAACCTGAAATTCCTATTAGTGTCAGGACCATGATCATGTTGGTGAGACTGACAAGATTGTCATCACTACTCAGCAGATGTGGGATTCCCAAGAAGCCTATTTCACAAACACCTTACATTGGAGTGTTTAAGCTGATTTTGGACCACTGACATTTTGTTTATTCAGAAATCTTGAAACACATGGATTTAGTCCAGTTTGGCACAAACCCAAATTTAAACAGAAATATGAGAAACAGAAATCCTGTACACTGTTTGCATTTATCTATAAAGTCCTGGTTAGAGAGGGTAACTAAGAGAACTGACGGTCATGATAAACAGGGTGAAAATATCCATTCCCTACCACCATCTTTCCATTTCCATTCTGATTCCCTATGAGCCAAACATTTACTTTCACATTATTCTGACTGCAGGAGCCACTGTGTATGACCTTTACAGGCTTCTGTGGTTCAACAAGGTACGAATGTTTTCCTTAGAGAGAATCTTCATCTTTGAAGGGCTTTTTCTTATTGTTAAAAAAACAGGTTTCTATACTCTGTAATACGTTCCCTCCCAAAATCCCAAGATGAATAATTAATTTTCCTATAGCTAATCAAAAGTCCTGAAAAAATAAAAGCTATCTTTGAGCAATATTTTCTATTCCATTCTAAATGTTCTAACTACAATTTACTTAATTAAGTAGATAAGGAAAATGGAAATTACAGAAAAAAATCTCAATATCTACTTGCTAAACATCACAGGGAGATAATTTTTATTAGCAAATAATCTATACATCTCTATTGTGTTATACAGCTACCAGTAGATGGTGCCTTGGTCTGTCTGGAAAAGAAAACGCTACACAATTGGCAAATCAGTAACAGGAGTTCTTATCTCAGACATTCAAATTATACACCAATTAAAACTATGCATAATTGACGACTAATTATCTCTTAATTAGGTGTTTTGGTTGCCTTAAATCATCAGCTGAACTATTAGCAGTATTTCTGCTTTCTGAGAAATATCTCAACTATGTTAAATATTTACAGATATTCTGGTGGCTCATATTAAACCTTTTCTAAGGTGACTGGAAAAAGAAATGTACCAGGGAGAGTCATGAAATTAACATTTACATTTATCGGAGTGGTGTAGAAGTTGGCACAAGATGGTTAGCAACCTTGTTCCAGTATATTTCAAGACAAATGTTAACAGCTCTATCACTATTTGTGAAAGAAAAAAAGTATAATGTAATCATCAAGAAACACCTCCTCATTTTAGCAATACTTCAGGATTCAGGGGAAGCATTTCGGAAAATGCTATATTGGATTTGGGCAGATTAACGTTTTTGGAAATGTTCTACAGTCTTCTGATTTATTCTGCACACATTTGGCCTTGCAACTGCAAGGAAATAAATTATAGATGCTGTAGAGAGTCAGTTTTCCAAAGCAAGAACCACTAGGTTTCTGGTATTAGATTTGATTACCTCAGAAAGTAAAAAGGTAATCATAATTACTGTAGCAGTCCACAATGGGGTAGTAATTTTCAACTACTTTACATAATGTAATAATTACACATGTAACAGATATACCTGTAATAATGCAATATGACATAGAATTTTTAATAATGGTATTTAATGTATTGAAAAACAGAATGTAGTTTTAGAATCTAGTACTGCGAGAAATGAATCTTTACGTCCATGCTGCTGTCCCGCTGACTTCAATTTTAAATTAATTTTTAATTTCTTCACTTAGTGGAGTTGTGTTTTCAAAAAAATAACTCTAGAGCAAAAACTCTATTTACTTTGAATTGAGAAATAATGAAAACATCTTTTCATATATTTAAATCAGATATAAGAAACCATCCTGTGCAAGATATAAATCTGAATATCTGGACTTTTAACTAGCAAAGAAACTAAATGTTTCCACTCTGCCATTCCCAGAAAGGTAATCAGATGAGCCACTTTGACAGAATATCGAAGTGCAAATGTATCATGAACAGCTATGTGACCTGTTACTGAAATCTCTGTTTCTTTACATCTGCATTCTCCTACTTTGCAATGTCAGCTAACTCTCTAGTCTGTCCAATTTAATGCCTACAGTCAACACATAAAACCTGACAAAATACTAAATATTATACTACCACCTTCCTTCAAAATATTTTCCAAAGCACTGTATACTACAAAATCTGTTGTTACCTGAATCACTTCTTTGCTATGTCAAGATAACAAACCTGCATTTGCTTTTCTCCAATCTTATGGTCCTACCCTCCTGCTTTTGGCCCTGCCATTTCAGATGTCACTTCCTTCAGATTCCAGGATGGATATTACCCAGTGCCTAATCAGAGCACATTAAGTTCGTGTTTTGCGTCCAAATCTGTTGAGGATAATTTTCATAAATATTTGTTAATTATTATTATTAGCAATCCTGACTTTATGCTATGATCAACATCATCACCCCTATTGAAAACTGAAGCTAGGTATATATTTACATTTTTGGTTATACCTCAGTAATTTATAAACTATCCCACCCCGTACTGCTAGATGCCTTCCTGCCCTGGGGTTTTTTCCATTCCAAAAGAATTTCCTGCTCCTTGCAGAATTGTAACTACATGGTGACTTGGTGGATTTCCCAGGTTTTTGTTCTCAGTATACTCCCTTCAAATCTCTTTTTAAGAGAGATTTTATATTTACTATAAGAAAACATCAAAGTCATTTTAGAAGCTAATGTACCCACTTCATCATCAATACCCGTTTAGTGTTTCAAGAATTACAGTGTCTTCACACATAGCTATATGCAGTTACTCAGCAGCCTCTAAGAAAACCATTAAGGCACTTAGAAACTGAATCGTTCACCATAAATCATAGAGATTAGATTTAGGTATGCAGTCCCTGACAGGAGGAGGTTCTGTACAAGCCCAGCTACATGTGGATAAATACACATTTTCCAAGCAAAGATTCCAGAACCATGACCTTTGCAAAATTTGGAAAGGTTTTAAAAAACAAAAATCTCTGATCTTTATTTGTTAATCTAGTAATTAGGTTTGTGCTGCTGTTGTAACTTCTAATGGCAGCAACTGACAACTTTTACTTCTTGGAGTTTTACAAAAGTGTAAGTCATTCATGAATGATAAAAATTCAAAATGAACTCAACAATAAAAAAAGCTGAAATAAATTATGCTACACAGTAAATTTTATTACAAGGGTACACATGCTTCTTGATTTACATTACACTCCTCCTTCAGCTGCTACAGGCAGAGTATTAACAGGGGAAAGAATATCAGTTCTGAAACAGGGGCCAGTAAACTGAAAGAACAGTAGTTTCCCCTTTAAAAAAAAAACCACCCTTGAAAATTTATGTATGAAGTACCTTTGATTATTTGTTGTGCTACATACTAATGAAATGTAAATCTTCACCATAATTCATAGTCTGTTCTGGCATACAAACTAATATAGGGTGCCAAAAATAGTTTTCCTCAGAAACAGCAGTGCAGAAAAAAAAGAACCCAACCATATACTACTAAAGTTTGCAGTAGGCTTGTTTAAGAATAAGTAAATTTCTTATTTCAAACACATTTAGGCATTCCACATGTACACTAACATCATTTCTAACTTCACTGCAACAATAATTGTTCTATGCTATGGAAACACTTAAGGGATTAACTAGTCTATGATCAAAAATGAATAACAAGATTTTTTTTCATTAAATACAAACCAAGTTTTTCCAGGCAGTGCTTTGCTGCTGAGGTTGAACCTTTTAAGTTAAACTGACCTTCCCAGTTAAAGCTCAGACACTTGTGAACCTTTCATTTACACTTTTGGGAGGAAAGGAAATAACTAGTAGAACTGCATTATCTCCAGATACAGCTTTAAAACGGGTAGAAAATTTTGCTGCTCAGGCACAAGTTGAGATCAGACTTACAAGTCTGACAGTTATAAAGAGATATAGGTGCGTGAAGGCAGCTGATCCAGAAGCAGGAATGCTGTTGCTGTCCTTAGCGACAGGGTACATCAACAGATAGCCAGGACAGTGTTTTAACGGTATTTGCTCGTTTCATCTGCACTTGCTACTTCTCAGAATATGGGAGCAACTGATGAAAAACAAAGACATCTGTAACCAGCTTCAATGACAAAAATCCCTTACCATAAAATTAGTTTCCTGAGACCAAAGAATCTGTTGTTACTGCAGTTATTAATATTTGCATAGCTGTCAGAGCTGAAGCTTTATGACTGTGTACTACTTCAAGGACCACTGACCATTATTTGAGGTGCTGGCTACAGTCTGAGTTACTGCTTTTCAATAAATGTTACAGCCTTCAAACTCCATTACCAGTGGAGTCTGAATTACATCTACTCTCAAAATAAAATAAAAATGAGCAGAAACTAGTTATGTGGCTTTGCCACGTATTCTGTTTAGAGTTCTAGCCTATTTAAGACAGCAGCATTTTCTCATGGAGCCCTACTTAACAGATACATAAGGCAGGGTAGACCTAAAGGGTTGGAACTCTCAAAGACACTCAGTCAAATGTAGAGGTGGAAAGTCTGGATGATAAATCATGTCCTTTTACTTGGACACTTGAACCCTCCAATACCAAAGATACTACAGACTTCCTCTGAGAAGATGCATAAACTGCTGTTGCCTGTGGAAGTCTGGAACAGCTAAGCTTACAGGTCTGTATACATCTTTACTTTCCAGTCAACTTTACATTACACAAAATGGAGAAAAAGTGTGGTATAAACTATTCCAATAATTCAACACGAAAATATCCAACATTTGTGTGCCAGCATGTAACTACTACACACTTCTGAGAAAAACTGGTAGCTGTCCATGTCACGCCCGATAACAGGTCTATTTGTGGAAACAGCTCTAAGCTGTAGATGTCCTATATCACCATCTTTCTAATGACCCCTTATGCAACTGTGTCAGTTTTCTGATTCTCCTTTGATGTCAGGGAAGAAGAGATCCCATAGCTAAATAAAATGCTTTTAGCACCAGGAAATTTAAACACAGTGTTTTCCCCTGAGGGTTGCAGAGCTCTCTTCCTGACTGAGCACCCAGCTGTGCGCCCGTAGCCATTGTGGACAGAAGTAGTGTGCTGACTAATGGGAACCTAGAGTACAGTTCTATAAAGAAAGCAGGACTTCATCTAAAACTGAAAATTTCCTACATAGTTTCTATGATTGGCAAGTAATTCACTGCTATCCAGTGCTGCAGAACTTCTATTCCAAGGTCATGAGGCTCACCAGTGAAAATGGATCACTGGGTAGTTGCTGGCAAAAAGTTACCGGAGATCAGCACATCTTCAGGGATTTGTTGTATGGACACAAACATCACATATCCTTTTTACAAAGTCAGGAAATCATATTTCAAAAGAAGATCTTTTGTGTTAGAATCACCAGGGATTTATTAAGATTCAGTGGGAAAAGCCTCTAAGCTTGCTGAAGAGGTAACTTGCATAATAAAAGTATTTGAGGAAGCAACTGTGAGCCATTGATCTAAATAAACAATCACCTGCTGGGATGTACAGTTTCTCCTTGCAGTCATGAAAATCTTGAAGAGAACTGCATGCAAAAATAGAGATAATATAGGTGACTGACAGAAAACGAAACTAAGCATCTTGTATAATGAGGAGTGCTGCTCCTTCCCCTATAGAAAATGAAAAAGTAAGAGCAGTAACTCCAACATCAACAGCCAAACCTTCCCAATGAAAGACGAGTAATCTTAGCTCCAGTGCCAGCATTACAGGAGGCATAAAAGGAGAGTAGTGAAATGCATATCAACAACAGTACTTGAAATATCAGCTACAAGGGAAGTAAGGTCACTATTTCTGCTTCCTTAGGAACTCATTCTTTATATTATCTATTCTTGACAGGTCACAATGAATAATGTAAATACAGGAGACAGGTACTCGGATTGTATTTGAAAAATGCTAGATGTTCTGAAGTGAGTATTTAGTCCTCCACAAAAGTATTGTGTAAAAGGCATGTGCCAAATTTCATGTTGCTATCTTACTCCTACGAACAGAGTACTTCTCAAAGAAGCCACAGTAATTTCCTTCACTCTAACAGGATTAAATGAAACCTTCAGCAGTGAGTTGACGTAAAATATCACTGCATTTTTAAACAACACGACCTGACGAATGCAGCATGACTGCATTTGTGGAAACGACTACGGTGCAGATAGTTTGGTGTCCAAGACCCTTTGTGCATAGGCCAGCTTCCGTGATGTCCAAAGCCCTGCACTAGAAGACAGAGCTAACTCTCTAAGCAGCACACAAAGGCAAAGGTGGCTAATTCAGGAAACTGATTTCTAGACCATTTGAAAATTAATTCAGAGACCATCTAGAAGAGTTCCCCATTCCAAACTAGAACGCAAATCCATCATCAGTATCTCAACTCTCCCAACGAGTCCTTTCATCAGTATAACAGTAACTTCATTTTTGTAAGAATTATCGTCCTTTAAATGGACACTGTCTAACAGAGTGATAGCCTGATATCAACCACTTTTGCACTTTTTTGTGAAGGTGAAAACTAGTATGCTAAGAGATGTAGATGCAGAAGATTATAAATATTAGAACTGTGAGCCCATTTAGTACTGGCCTTGGAAACTTCAGCCTCTGGATAGGGTTGAGCCATGACTTCCCTCTCTTAACGCCAAGTCCTAGGAAGGCTCATATATTTTTAAAATTTCTGTTGCATACTGAATCATAAAGTTAACATATAAAACTAAACTTGTTTTCTCTGAAAAGCTCCCCACTCCATCTAGCACTTGAAGGTCTTACCTACTGCTAGAGCATCAAAGATTAGAAATCTATACAGGTAATGGGAACTTCAGGTGTTTCCTTGGAAAAGAACAAATCACAGCATAAAAAAAGTTGAGAGCTAAATAATAATCTTACTGATTTAGGAAGGCAAATACAGAGAACAATATTAACTCTTGAAACAGTTTCTATAATCGGACCTTAGCATTCCTTTTCCACTGCATAAAATTAGAGCGACTTCCTTTCTAGATGGAAGAAGTTTTTTATGAAAAATTTGCAGGACAGGAAACAAATACTCAAGCACCATCATTTCCAAGACAGAACTGTCTAGACTGATGAACTTCCATGGGCCTCTAAAATAAATAAAAAAATACTTGTGCAACTGTGGCAGATAAGTAAAAGTCTGATTAAAAAAAAAGGCAAAAGAAGGGATGTAACCAATGATCAAGGATTCCCTTTATCAAGCATTAAAACATGCTGCCACTAAGGTGTTATACTGCAGTGGAAACAGCACAGGAAGGAGCTGCAATCTGGCCACATCTGACAGAGTTGCACATCTTAGGAATACATCACCTTAATAGCGTTTGTCTTACAATGACGATATAAGTACTTTCCAATCTCAAAGGTGAAAGGAGTGTGTGATGCATTTACAGCTTAAATTGCTTCATGGCTTTGTTTAGGAAGGCTATTTGACAATTGAGGTTGTTCTGTCCTTAGAAAGTGGCATTGGTGAGTGTAAAAAATACCCCTAATATAAATAGAAGAAAGTAGTTAACCTTCAAGGGTTTTTTATATAAAATAATACATGCATACATGTTAATAAGATCCACAAATTCATCCTTCGACACTATGTAACGCTTATATTTACAGTTTAACATTCATGTATCATTAAGAAAAGTCTAGCTTTACTTAACACAACACAGTGATAATATTGCTCTGCTAGTTTACTTAGAAGATGACTACTTTAATCCAGGAGGCTCCCCAGCAGATGACTTTATCATATATATATATGTGTATATATGAAACAGACTCTGTATTTTATAAAAAGGATGGGG
>Ga0065711_1001456_pt1 | contig 43117 bp, 38 predicted proteins | sample Hoacrofraction12_FD_59098 | JGI IMG/M metagenome (GOLD analysis project Ga0065711, IMG submission 59098) | Hoatzin crop microbial communities from Cojedes, Venezuela - Epithelial fraction 12 v2 (version 2) | ecosystem: Host-associated > Birds > Digestive system > Esophagus > Crop | place... | reverse complement strand
CCCCCAATTTCCTGCTAAGAAATCTGTGGCGCAGTCTTGCACAACAGATTTAATAGAAGTGTTTTGGTTAATAAGTCAGATCTGAAAATACTTGATTCAACTGCTTAGTTCAGTTCTTTTCCACGACTGCTTATTTATTTAAACTTTCTCTTGAGATTCAGCTTAATCTGCGTGGAGATCACCGTATCGCAGAAAAGAATGAAGTGATTAGTTTGGATTTCCATCAGTTATTTAACAGCCTGTTTTTACAGCAACAAATGGTATACAAGGAGCATTCTCAACCTCATCCTTAATGAGGTTGTCAGATTTTGGGACTGAACAACCCATTGCTTCTGTCCGTACAAAAGCTCTGTTTGTGAAACTAGAGCTGTGTCAGTTGATAGAAGTTTTCGTGACTTATTTAAAATATCTGCTTCTTTTATAAAACTTCACTGAGCTTTTGATCAAACAGCTTAACTCTCTGCGCAGTCAACAGCTGAATTTGTCATTGGGGTGCTGGGTTACCTCAGGATGGGAACTATTTTCTAGATAGGTGCCTGGTATACAGGAAAGGCAAACATACATATGTCTGTGTGTATGCTATTTGTTAAGATGAATGTCATGTGAGAAAAATATTCACTGACACCAATCAGTGTGACAGTAGCGTGTGTAGATGTCATGGAAGCAAGTTAAGGTGGTAACTTTAATTCAATTTTTTCTGAGTCCTTGGCTTTTGCGATTTGAATTGGTAAGTTAAACATAACTTCAATATACAGTTCCTTATCTTTTAACTGGTAAAAACATATTCCATAATCACTCCATTTTAAACCTCAGAACAAGAATTCCAGCTCTTAAGAACATGCTATGAACTTCCTGCAAATGTCTGTTACTACAGAAGGACAGTTGGGCTAACAGTGCTGCTACTAACATGTTGACTGTGCTTGGTCCTCTGGTCATGTGCTGTGGTCAAACATCTTGATACACACACAATTTTACATTTTCTACATGGGAAGCTAGGAGGCTTATGGATGTATATTGCTGCTGAATGTAAACAAAGCCTCAGGGCAAGCACAAAATAAATCTGAAGTCTGGGGCTTTCATTTAATTCAAGGATTTGCTGAAAATAGTGTTGAGATTCAGAGCTGTGGGATACTGCATGCATCTTTTCTAAAAGGACAGAATGTTAAGCAGTGAAAATTACAGGCTCATTACCAGCTGCTTCTTTACTTATTTGTAGGAGTAGCAAATATTTTAAAATACTGAAATGAAAGAAAACTACATTGGATGCGTTATTTTATGCAAAGAGCTAAAAGCAATACTGGAATCCTGGCAGCTTACAATCTAGCTAATGGGCATCAATTCTTTCCTCCAAACTGAGAGTGTTTAAAATAGGTGTAATATAATTTTATCGGAGAGAGTTTTGGCCAAAGATCTTATGAAGAGTCAATCACTTGATCTAGTGAAGTGTTTCTTTTTTTCTCAGTGAAAAATGTCAGATGCTGAAGAGAAAAACAGAAGAGTGGGGTGGCATGGGGGGGGAACCCAGACAGAAACACTTAACAAAAACAACAAAAAACAACACACCAAACTAAAACCCTGTGTATGCAGCGCTCCAGTAATCATGCCTCTTTCTCTGTCTTCTCTCTTCAAGCCAAAGTTTAGCAAGCCCTTGAACTACGAGATTCATTTTCCTCATTGGTATTCAGATTGTTGGTTTTGGGTGCGTGTTGGTGCAGGAGTGGTGGTAACCGATAGGCAGCTCTCAGCTGGGAGTGCCTGCAGTGCCTTGCTAACGCTGCTGCTTTTTGCCTTTCCTCCTTTCTAGAAGTTTGTTATGAACTGGGGGTTTTGTACGTGCTCCATTGCTGAGATCAGAGGGCCTTTCAGAAGCAAGTACTCCTGCCTCTGCCGCTTGGTTTCTTTCTGGCAAGGTGGCAGAAGCCAGTACTGCCAGCTGGTTGTCTTCTGCCCACAGTGCCATCCTGCTGATGAGGCATAAATATCCGAGGCTGTGTTTTGAAGCAGAAAAATATACCATTTTGTGTGAGGGCTTTTCCTGCTCTCCATATCGCTGCAATCCTCCTCTTATTTCTTGTTTATGGTTGTTCTTCTGTTGAAATTGCTGTCCTGTGTGCTGGCAGGGACCTGGCTGGTCTTGTGTGAGGAAACCCTTTCTTCTTTCTCCTCTTTCAAGGATAAATTTGGCCAGTGTTGAAATACCTGGCATCTACTCTTCTGTAGTCACGGATGCTGGAAAGCCTCATTCAAGACGGATGGACTTTTGACCTTTAAAGTCAGGGAGAAAATCAGTGGGAGTCTAGTGGAACGATCTAAAGACAGATAACATAAGGCTGAAGTCCGGTAGGGACTGGAAGGGTTTGGAAGGATCATTTTAGGGTGGAAAGTAATTTTGAGGGAATACAAGATTCTAATCAGTACTCTTTTAGTATCTTTTTCAACCCGGTTGAAAGATCCAAGTGCTCTTTAAGAAGTTTGTCTGCTTTCATGTGCTATTCAACCTCTGAGTTAAAACTCACTTGGACTATACCAGTCAAGAACTCATCATCCTCCTTCTCACATTTTCTGACAGAAGAAGTGGAGAAGATGATAAGGAATTACATATTGATGAACAGGAAAAAAAAATGAATGGGTATATGGAGAGTCTTGGCAGACGTTTCTTACCATAGGTGACATAAACTAACTGTGCTGCAGATGTATGACTAAATTTAATTTGTAGTTGTGAACATACTCTGTTTTTCTGGTCAGAATGATAAATTTCAGATGTGTATGCACAATGCCAGTTAAACCATGCTCTGTTGTTAACAAAAGAGTCCACGTGAAGACTTTTAGTCAAACTGATCCTCAAAGATACTGGAAGAAAATAATTCACCTGTTTATGTGGCCCACTGAGGCAGAACATGAAACTTAAGTTCTTAAAAAATAAGTAAGAATTCAACATTTTTTGCCATCTTGTCTAGTGATGGAGAAGCCTTACGTGAGGTTGGATCTTCAGACCTAAGTCATTAGGGAGTCTTTCCTTTAATTCCTTTGCAGTTTGAGTGTAATGCGTCTTGAACAAAATAAACAGGAATATTCTAGAATCAGGTCACTGAAACCTGAAGACTCCAGATTTAGCAATCCAGGTAAGTCATACTTCTGAATAACAAGGCTAAGCACTGAACTCTTCTGAAACAACATTCTTCCCCCCTCCCCCCCCAGCGCAATCCCTACCACAAGAAATAATTAGTCCTCCACAGCTGCTTTCCCCATGCATACGGTAAAGGCTATGGTTTGACAGTCAGGATGTTACTTCTAAAATATTCATAAAGTGTTGCTTTTTTTTTCCCCTTTAGAAAAAAAATCACTGCTGTATATTATAATTGGATTAGTAACTCTTAGAAACACAGTTAAGACATCTACAGAGCAGTTGTTCTGCTGTGTACCACGCGATAACCGGTGCTTTCAGACACGCTTTGACATGTGCTCCCCAGTGAGTTCGATCTCACTCTAATACAAATAGGAGATTTGTCACGTTTTGTGGTTTTTTTCTTCTCTGGATGATGTTGTAGGAATAGCTTAATCATACTTTTTGCTTTTAGTCTGAAGGTTGGATTTCAGCATAATTAACTCTGAATTTCAACTGTTTGTAAGGCATCATTCTGGAGGATGACTGCAGTCTGTAAGCTAAAAACCTTACCCTGGCACCCATAATTCCAATATACTGTGACTCCTCCTAGTTTTGAAAATCTTGTTAAACTACTTTGCATGGAGAAACACTGTGTTAGAAATTCAGTTTCTGGTACAGGCAGGAGAGATGAGATTGTAGAATCAATGCATGCACTTTTAAGGACATTAGCACAGGATCTCCTGCGTGTGGTACCTTGAATGTGACATCCACGTTTTCTGCTATTGCCAGGATGGTTGGGGATGAGGAACCTCTAAAGAATGCAAAGATGTTTGCAAGGTAAGTTACCCAGAAAAGCTTGAATATGTGCAGTATCTCTCAGACAACTAAGTGCTGCTGCTTTTTTTTTTTGACAGTGCAAGTGTCCCTGTATCTGCCAATCATCACATGTGCAGAAGACACATTTAGCTATTTCCTGATGTGTCTTCCTCCATTCTACCTGGATATCTTCCAGTCTTTATCTTTTTTTACGAATAACTTTGCTATTGATATGTAGAGAAATCATGGACAATGGTCTCAAAAGCGATTTCCTGGCAGCTTTTGCAGAGGTGGGGTCAGTGGTATAGAAGAAATGGAGCCAGATTCTTCTGAGAGATGGACAGCTAAGAGGATAAGACACAAAAGTGGCACGTTGCAATAAAGGAAAAAAACCTGATAGTGACTGTGGTTAAGCACCAGAACAGATTGCTCAGAGGTTTTGCAGAATCTACATCCCCGGAGGTTTGCAGACCTGGACTGGCCAAGGCACTGAGCACTGCAGCAGTTGTAATACAGCAGCTTTGCTGACCTTGCTTTGAGTAAGAGTTTGGATTCGATGACCTCTACAGATCCCACCCATCCTAGATTTTTCTGTGATTTTTGTGCATGAGCAATGCACAAATGGTGTGTACTTGCACAGTATACTTGATGCTTCCAAGAAATTTTGGATTGATTTATTTGGGCATATGCATACCAACTGTATGATGTGTTCAGACACGGACAGGAAAACAGATGTGTCTCAAAAGCGTGGGACATACTGAGCTTTGGCGACGTTGCCCAGAAATAAGGAAGCGTTAGGAAAATCCTAGAAAGAAGTATGCTTAGGTGTACCAGTTAGGGAGGGGTGGGGCAAACTTATTTTGTGAACATGATCTAGAACCATGAACTGAATGTGACTGTCAGAGAAGAAGGAGTGTGGCAGTGTCACATGCCAGTGCTCTGGAACATTCGGGCTCTTGTCCCAGCTGAAGTTGCAGAGGTGCTGCTGGTGTCATAGAGGATGTTGGAAATAATCCTGTACTATGGGAAATACTCATCGTGACAGAGCTGACTTTTAGTGATGTCCCTGGTTAATCTCTGCCTGCTTTCTAGTGTATTAACCAGTTAAACGCAGTTGTTAGAATTTAGCCTAATTGCTATGTATTTCTTTGGAATACAGCCTATTTTCTTGACTTGAAGTAATTGTAACCATATGGGAAACTACCTGGTTTTTTGGAGTTCTTTTTAACAATATTCTTAAAGACTTAGGCAGAAGCTGTACCTCTGGAAGGGCTGAGTTAGATGATTAATGGGTTTATTTGTGATTCTCAGAAAGCTTACTGCAATTTTGAAGTAACAATTTAAATATAAACTTTTGGGCATTATATGTAAAGCGGTTAAATTATTGCTTCATGCACGAAGTGTTGCTCAGCCTCAGTTATAGAGTATTCACCCAGATCATTATAGTAAACCCTTGAAGGCTTAAATTTTTGCTTAATAGCTTAGTGTGTTGAAGGCAAATCTTATCCCAGTTTTTCTTTTGCTTAGTTTAGCCAGTAGCTTTAGCTGTTGATAGTCAGCTAGGCAATTTTGGTATGGCCGTGCTTACTTGTTTGCATCACATCTCTCTGCTCTTTTAATAAGACAGAAAACAGTTATCATTGTTATTTAATTCCTTTTTTCCCCCGCCTTTTGTTTAGGAGAACGTTGCTCCTTGCGCGGGTGGAAAAATTAAGAAGAATTGTAGAAGATGAAAGCAATAAAATGCATATGGAAAGCCCTTTTCATTGTATTATGTGCATATTGCAAAGTTTGTGATCACGTTTGGGCTTTGGGAATAGAGGGGGTATCTAGAATAAGATATTTTGGTATAACTGATTTTGAAAAGGGACGTCCTAGAGGTAGAAGATATAATTCCTGTTACGCAGTGCATCTCTCGTATCACCTGGAACAGCTCCACTGACTGACAGGAAAAAAACCCCAACAAAAAAAAAACCCACTCATAATCCTAAACTCCACATATTATCTGTTCTCCAGGTTTTTTGAGATTTTTAACTAGATGAAAAGCAAAGATGTGATTTTTAGTTTAAACTTGAAGACGTTTTTTATGATATCAACAGCAGTGCCAGTGTATGTTCCAAGAGCTGTATGATGTGTAGTTTCTTGCTTCTCTTCCTAGATTACTTGGATACCTAATGTTTATATATGTTAGAATGGTAGCAATTTAAGTGGGTGAACTGACTCTGAGACCCATAGCTTGTTAATGTGTTAAACACATTGTACTGCAAACACTTGTCAGCGTGGAAGTACAGGTAAATTGAGAAGAGTTCACTGGTTCCATTTCTACACTTCATAAATTAATTTTAATGGCCAAAGTGAGAGTGTTCCCAGTAGATTTTTAACGAACATTCAGGAATAACTCAGCTAAGTAGGAAGCTGCATCTCCGCTCACTTATCCGCAGCCCATGTTACTCTGAGGGCTAGTCTCTGATTACTGTCGTATCCAGTTAAGGTTTTTCTTAAAGCTTTTTGCTCCCTCTTTGCTTCCTTTTCCCACTTGTCGATGAAAATCTGGCACAGGACAATGCCCCTTGGTGCTTGGATGGCTTTGAGCATTGTCCTTGCCTTTCAGCTGGCCAGTTTGAATGCCAGATACCCTGGTGAATCTGATACTTCAGACTTGAATTCCGCTGTTCGCTCATGACTAACCAATTTCACTTGTGGATGTCTTCCCCTGCCCCCATCATTGCAAAGTAAATTTTTCCAGAGTAAGCAGAAGCTAAGCACAATATATGATTAAGACTGTTATTGTCTTTTCTTGAGTTAGGATGTCTGTAGTTAAGAGATTTCATGAAGAGTAAAAGCCAGTTGACTTAGACTCTGTCCTCTCCTTCATACCGTCAGACCAAGTTTTAAAATGAGTTGTGGTTTCACAGTCGTTTACTGTATACATAAAAACCAAGCAGTTTAGTAACCAAGCAGTTACCAAACTGTATTTATAATATTATTTTTCTAGTCTGTATTTCCTTGATTGCCATTTTCTAAAAAAAATCATTGAAGTCTAATAATATTTCTTACAACTAGATTTCCTCTATGTGGTGCTTTTTCTTGTCTATTTTCCATTAGCTAGTTTCTAATCAGAAATGTAAGACTTCTACAATGTTGATTTAATCTTGATCTGACTCATTTTCTTTTCCTCTGCACTGAGTTTAACAAATGCACGTATCCCAAAATACTCTGTCAATCCAGTTCCCTTTCAATCTTAATGAATAATCTGTGGCAAGCTAATTAGGAATATTTGTAACAGTTCTAGACTTAGTAATATATTTATCTGAAAAAGTTATTAGATGCTGTACTGTCCTTTGAACAAAGAAATGGTCCTGTATATATTAAAATTTTGATGTGGTAAAAATGGAATTAGTCACTTGCTGTGTCCTGTCATTCCAGGAGAAACCCTTGCACTGGTTTAAGTGGTTTAATCTCTCGCAAACATTAGAGAAGAAGAAATGAACGTGATTGCTTGTTGGCTGATTCCTGGGTTGAGCTCAAGGTCAACAGAACATTGTTTCTGTATGACGATTTCCACATTTGGGTTGTTTTATCAAGTCAAAGAATAGCTATTTCTGCTGTCCAAATGGTTCAGCAAGTGACAACCTACTGCACTTGGCTCAACCTTGACTCCCTCACTTGCATCTCGTACCATCTGTCCCTGCTCCACCCAGCTTACATCTAATGCTGTTGCCTTTGCCTGCCAGTCTGTTGTTGGGTTTTATCAAACCTGATTCTGCAGTATGCCCTGGGAAATGTTGGAGCCTAAATCAATAGTATAAAACTCCCAAGTTTTCTGTCACTCTTCTCTTCCTGGCCTCATTCCCACAGGTGTACCACACTTTCAGTTCTGAGCAGGGAAGCGTGAACTGTTGGTATGAGAAAGGAATGCCGAGGTTTCATTTCACAGGCATCGGCTGTTCTGGCAAAGACTCGTGAATTGTACCATGAGTACAGAAAATAACGTCTTTTTAAGAAGTTCATCACAGGTATATCTTCAGATGCACGTGTTTTTGTGTTGAAAGTACTTGCATTTGAAGTGACTTTTTGCCTAACCTGATTATTTGGATTGTTACAATGGAGAATGTCTTTGAGGCCTTTGTTCTTCATTATTTGATATATGTAGGCTGTACAAAAAGAGGAGGGAAATAAAACATACTTGCTGTATGCTGTACAGAGTAAGAATGAAGACCGTAGAGGTAATGTTACTGGCAGATCCTCTTAGTTATATTGCAAATAGAAAAAAAATCTTTCCTGGGGAATGAGTTTTAGTAACTGCCTATATTTATTGTTGAGTTGAATATACATGTGTGGAGTAAACAAATCTGTAGTATTATACCATACAACCTCGTTGTTTGCTGTGATTCATATGATTTACTCATTGAAGAGAGAGCAAGTTATCAATACATCCAGCATGGTACAGAGTCATGTTTCAACTGGCAGACAGTCAGCTTTTGTTTTCAATATTCTGTCCTGTTTAGTATTCAGAGCATGGAGAAGAACGTGATGCAAGGGAAATGGTTTGCTGTTTCACTGACTGACTCACCCATTTAGCTCTGTTCCCTCAAGGCATCAAAGACTACAATAAAGGAAATACATTTTGCCAGTAACTTTCTATGGAAATAAGTGCAGCTTAATAACTTTTTAAATTAGTGCTAACATTATTGCACAGTGGAGAACACCTTAATTAAACTTGTCGTTTGGTTTTTTGTTTCCTCTGAGTCTGTATTACTGATACTGAAATCTTATGTAAATCTAACCTCTGATTTATGATTGGAGATGAGATTATCATTTTTTTTTAAGTTGAAACTTCAGTTGAAAGGTGATTTCTTCCACCTTTGTTGTGGGAAAGCAGAGTTTTTCTATGACTTTATTCCTCCTTATTTTTAAGTAGAATAAGTGATAAGGTTACGGCCAGACTTCTCGAGACTTTTATGCTCTATTTTCACAGAATTAAATTTCTCTCAGTGCTTTGTATTGTGCATTGCCATCTGTCTGATGGTCCCCGTTTCTTGCACAAAAGGGCTCTATAGCAAATGAGTTACTGGGATACAACTATAAAAGATGCAAAGTTTTTAGTTAAAAGTTGTTTTGAAAACCTAATAAAATATCCTAATGCAGAAATATTACAGACCTAAACCTCCAAGTTTCTCTATTAATCAATTTAGAAAAATGCATCTGTGTAAAACTGGTCATATGACTGAATTGTATCTTAACTGTCTACCTTTTTATCATTGCAAAAGAAAGGGGCAAGTATTTGCAGTGGTGAACAATCACGTCTTTGGAAGACAGTGGTAGTGTACTTATTTGGTAGAAGTTGAAATAATAACTCAAGTGTAAGTAGCTTGTGTTGAATGTAGGAAAAGTTGGATGACAGAGATCGCTTAGGGGAAAGCAAAAATTCAGCCTGGAAAAAGGACTGAGCTGAAGCTGATGAAAATTTCTAGTCCTGGTCAAGAACGGCAGTGTTCATCCAAGGAAGGAGAGGGGGACTCTAATGTGGACAACATTGTGAGCCTCTGAGGAGGAGGACTGTACTGGAACTGGTTTGACACCTGGGCACCATGGGAGAGATACCAGAATGCCAGTGTAACACTAGTCCCTTCTTCTAAGTGAAACTTGAGGTGAGGGAAGAAGATAAGAGAACTGTGGGTTGTCTGCTTAGATGAGCCTGCTGAATGAGAAGTACCTGTGCATGTGAGCTGGGATGAATGAAAAGGTGAAATATTCTGGATTCTCTCTGAAGCATCTATGAGGAAGAAGATATATAAGCAGAAAATTGATTTATGAAAGCTGAAAGACTGCAAAATTTTGAAAACAGTACAAAAATGGGGATGGCAAAGATACAGTGTGGGTTATCATTGGAAAGAAAAGACTGAAGATCTTGATGAAAGCTATTCGGATAACATCAGTGTATATCTTATATAGTTTACATAGGGTGGACATAGAGATCTACAGGGAGGTGTTAGAAGTGGTGTAGTTTCTGCTTGTGTTTTGAGCAACGTAGATTCGAACGTTAAAAGTACATTTTTGCTCATGAGGGTGTGGGGGATGGTTGTTTTTCAGGGTTGTCCTCTGCCTTTCTGCTGATAGCATGCCTGACAGAAGAGAAGGAGAAGTGAGGTGGGGAGCAGCGTGCTGGAAGCTATGTGGTCATCAAAGCTGGAGGGGGGAGTAAGTAAAGAGGAGAGAGAGCGCAGATGTGGATGCCCCAGGTTATTGCTAGGAAAGGGGCAATTTTGAGGGCAGTGGGGGGAAATGAAAGGAGCACTGGGGAGCAGTAGGGGCAGGCCAAGCCTTAAGGGGAGGCAAGCTGGGAAGCCAACGGCGTCCGGAGTCAGGATCGTGTCTGGAGGCAGTGTTCAGGGTCAGCCTCTGTCTGGTGGTCCCCTGGGAAGGCTGCGGTGATGAGGCAGGTCCAGGACCAAGCCAGGCAGCCATGTCAGTGGGTGAGGATCGGGCTGGAGGCAGGAGATGGAGTGCTGACAAGCTGACAAGTGCCACACAGGTAGCATGGGGGCTGGGACAAGTGGCTCCCAAGGCAGGAGCGTCAGGACCTCCATGCTGCCCTTTTCCACCGCAGCTCTTTGACACGAAGGGGCTGGTCTCTGACTCTGTCCACACGTTGTACAGCAGAGGTGACAAAATCAGGTACTTTACTCAGAAATGTTAGCGTACTAATACTGTTCATTATTCCCATCATCTGGGGTGTGAGCACATATGTGCTGGAGATCAAATGAAAGCTCAGCAGTTACGGGCATTCCGGTGGCCTGAATTGTGTACATCAGAAGGACTTGGTGAGAACCAAGGATTATCCGTGTTGGATTGCTTTATATGGCATTTTCACAAGGGAAGACAGAATTAACACTTAGGAATGAAATTTGTAGATGATAATTAGTAGGTGTTGTGATAGTAAATGCTGTGACTTCATTTCAGATGCTTAAGAGGGAAGTATTTCATTAAGTAAAAAAGGAAACAGAATCCAGAATCTTGATTATGAACAGAAAAATCCGAACAAATGTTTTCTTTTTAATGTGTGAAGCTAGTTCTTCCCTCCAAAAAAAGCACAGGAACAGGGATTAGATGGGAAAAAGGTGCTCATAAACAGAAGTAAATTCTAAAATGCCTGGATGATGTGAATACGTACCAAGCAGAAGAAATCACTTAGCATAGCAAAAGGCAGCACTAGAAATAGGATTAAAATGTGGCAAAAAAAAGAGACAGTTCTGAGTCATTATCAGGAAAAGCCTGACAATAAAATCTGTTAGCTACTGTTATAGTTTCCCAATTTAACAATTATGAGGATCCCATTGCTTGGAACCTCTAAACCAGAATGGACAGCCATTTATTTGTGATATTCTAGGGGGATTTTTTGAGTACTTCTCCTTTTAAGGGAATTTTAATCAAGTGTTTTCTTGCGGCTCTTGGTTATATAAAGATTGCCCAGGGAAATAAAACTTTGGATAGAATTAGTATACCAATCTCTTGGCTTTCTCTTAAGAAATGTGTGAAGTCTGACAGATTTCTTTAGCATGTGAAAACTGTACATTTAGATTTATATACTGTGTTTTCCTTTTACTTTTTAATGTTGTAGCTTACATTTCTGAGACAAGCTCGTTTTTAGAGAGGTGAATGAATTTGCACTAATTGGTAATTTACTTTACCTGTTAATAAAGATCGTAGAATCATAGAATGCTTTGGGTTGGAAGGGACCTTTAGAGGTCATCTAGCCCACCCCTCCTGCAGTGAGCAGGGATGCTGTGGAAAAGTTTGAGTGCTGTGTGTAAACTTTTCACAGACTAAAATAATGCTTCAACAAAAGACGACACCGTAGTCATATATGGTATATGTATGTACAACCAAAATGAGATTGACTGTGGAATGCTCGATCTTACGTTTCAGATATGTGGGTCACTGTGACCAAGTGTGTAAACTTGGATAGTATGTCTATGTATTTTGGTATAGAAAGGATTAATGAAGTCTGATATACACAAAGATCTAACAAAACATGTTTGATTGTAGTACGCTCGAAGATTATGTTATCTCTAGGTCTTCTAGGTCTGTTTTGAAAGGCTTTTTTTTTTTTTTTTGGTTTGAGAATTCAAAAATAAATGGAGTACTGCTTAGAGCTGCAGTCAGATGTCATTATAAAATCTGTATTGCTCATACGGTAGTTTCAGCTGTGTTAACTAAGCTGTGGGAACTTTCTGCAAAGTGACCAGAAGGACTGGGATGATCTAGTCTGACTTCCTAATTATGTGCATTTAAAAATGCATCCTGTTGTTCCTTTTTTCAAATCCTTTCTTTCTGCTGGAACGTTTGGTTCAGGAAAATGTTCCTGTGTACTTAAGTCTTCAAATGATGGAAAGTCTCCTACATAACTTGATGAGCAAAACCTAGTGGTATATTTTTTTTTTCTTTAAGAATTTTGTATTTGAGTGTATTAGACTGCTGATGTTGAATAATGCTGTAGCCATCATGGAGAACAAGATTTGTGGGGGAAAATTTATACCTTCTATTAGACTGGTCTGGATGACTGGGGGAGGGCAGGAAAGGGGAGGGAGTTTTAGGCGTGAGAGGTATTCAGGTCTGAGATAGAAGCATAAAATTTCAGAGTTAACTGCTAGCTGGGGATAATTGTTCGTCAATGAACCACATTACAGTTGTCTTGTCAGACTGTGATAGAGAATAGATAGTTGTGGGAAGCGTACATGGGCATTGAGGAAGATGTGCTAAAGCTTTTACCTCCTTATTTGACATTTCTCTGGCATAATTTTATAATGCAACACACAACTAAGCTTTCTTGGGTTCAGGAGTACTGCAGTCCTCTAAGTTTATGAAAATTAGTTCCCAGAGATAGCTCAGAGAGATAGGGCTGGGGGGGTCAGAGGTGGCACACTTTCATGAGAAGTGCTCTCTTTGCTGTTAAGGAAATGTTTGAGAGAGTTGGTTGCCATGTGCAGTTGCTTAGTTTCATCCCTGTGGTTTTCATGAAATCATCTGCTCTGCTGGTTCAAAATCATATTATGCACTGAGAAATAAATGTGTTCGAGGATTTGGATGTGTCTGTCACAGAGGATGTTTATCATGATGGCTATGCAGATGTTTGTATTTCTTGTTTGGATAGTGTCTAGATGTTGTTTGTGATAAACAGATTCCTGAGGCTCCTTGAAAAGTAGGAGATGTAGAAGTTTGAAGGCTCATCTTGAGAGGATGAGGAAGGATTTCAAAGCAAAAATTTCTTCCACTACAGGTTTCCAAGGTAGGAGAGTGTGTGACAAATGTAAGTGTACAAAATGAGATGAGGTGACACCTGGATAGCTCAATCAAAGCTGCAGTCGCTTTCGCAGTAGTGGTGTCCTTGCCAGACAAAAATGAAGGTCACTTGGGATAGTACTGTATTTTTTGTTGTTTTTTTTTTCTACAGTCTTTAATATTATGCCTCTTTGAGCATCCTAGTTCTACCATACCATAGCTAAATTGGGTTGTGTATGGTCATGTGTGAAGTATGTGTGTCTGTATGACTTGAAGACATAACTGTTAATGACCTTACAGACCAAGCTTTACCTCTATTTGTTTGTGTTCTTTTTTTTGTTAATTGGGTTGGAAAAACAGTCCATCTAGCCAGCAACATTATTTCTGACAGTGGCCTTAATCAGATGCCTAGGTGGAGATTGAAAAATGGAGTAAGTGTATATGGTAGTTCCCATAATTATATTAATCTCAGGAATTTCCTGTACCAGTTGGAGGGGAGTAGGGGTTGTGTTCAGCATGTAGCATTTCTGTGCCCATAATCAGCAGTAGATTTCTCTTCTGTAAGCTTGTCTAGTCTCCCAAGGAGATTTTTGGCACCTACAATGTACTTTGGCAAGGTGTTGATACATGTCTGTTGTCCACTGATCTTGATAAAGTTTCTTGACATTAATTTGTTAGATGAAGGCATGTAATTAATGAGGTGATAGCTTTTAAGTGTGAATTTATTGCCCTTAACCTGAAGAATGATTCAGTGGTGTGGACTGTCTGCTCCTATCTAGATCTAGGGAAGCCAGAAAGCTTTAGTTCAAAATAACTATGCTTCAATTTATGTATTGTCAGTTTTATCTTTCTGATCTCAATAAAGAAGCGGTAATTTCTTGTTTCTGTTGGGATGGTGAACTGGGGGAGTGTACTAGTGGGTTGACCAAGAGATGCTGATGTACAAGTTTAGTAACCAAGCGTAGATTGGCTTGGAGAATAGAACTGAATGCAGCCTCGGCGTATCCTCCGATGACATCAAATTGAGAGGAGCACTTGATAGCGGAAGGGCAGGGCCACTGCTCAGGGGACTCCTGACTACCTGGATAAATGAGCCAACAAAAATCTCCAGGCATTCAGCACAGACAAAAGCCAAGCCGCACTTTCGGGCCAGAGCCCCATTCTTTACAGGCAAGGGACTGACTGGCTGGGTCTTCTGCAGCGAAGAACCTGGGGATCCTGATGGAGAGCGACTAGAGCGTGAGTTGGGGGAAGGAAGGCTGGCTGCATGTTCAGCTACATTAGCAGGAGTGCGGCTAGCTGGTAAAGGGAAGTACATTTATTTTCCCATCTGCTTGACACCGGTGTGGCCACGTCTGGAATGCTCTGTCCATTTTTTAGTCCCTGAGTAGAAGGGTGGTATCAACAAACTGGAGCAAGTCCATCAGAGTCCCCTCAGATGCTTAGAGAGGCGGAAGACATGATATTAAAGGGGAGGTGGAGACGTCAGGGTTGGTTTAGTCTGGAGAGGGTTAAAAGGTTCACTGCTGCCTTATAGTGCTAAAGGGGGACAGGGCTACAGAGAAGATGAAGCCACATTCTTTTTAGAGGTGCATAAGGAAAGAGCAGAAAGGAATAGTCAGAAGCCACAAGGCAGGAACTTCTGACTAGATACTAGGGAGTGGGGGAAGAACTTCAGAAAAAGCATTGGACCAGGTTACACAGAGAATTTGCAGTGTGTTCAACCTTGGAGATACACAAAGCTTGTCTGGCTAAGGTGCTGAACAGCGCGATGTGTCTTCAGAGCTAGCCTTGCTTTGAGAAGGAGATTTGACTAGACGAATTCTAGAGATCCCATCTATCCTAAATTTCTCTGTTTCACAGCCCTCACAGAGAAGGTAGATGGCGTATGGACACAATTCTGCTTATTAATGAAACTAGATAAATTTTTGTGGAAAATATTTTGTAAAATTACCTAGTTTGGTGATATAATTTTTTAAATGTTATCAGAACCCAGAGTCAGATGGATACTTTGTTCTGGATTTTGTTCCAACTTTTATTGTTATCCTTTCTATGCCTTGAATTTAAGCCAAACTGGTCCCAAAACATGTTTCCACAGGGTGTGATGGCCATATAACTTATATTTGCCAGATGCCAAGTAGAAATTAAAGTCTCTTAGGTTTGCTTGCATTTCCATCATTGAGAAGAATAATTTGGATTTCTTTTTAGTTACATTTTTTGGAGAAGAGAAAATGTTGTTATCTGTGAAACCTCCACACGTTTGTGGTGGTTTTTTTAATCAGAACTGATAGAAACTGAGAAGTGCATGCGGAAGTTACATGTGCAGGGAAGAGGTGATGTTTACACAACCAAGGAAGGGTTGTGTGATCACAGTGTCTCCTGAGAAAGTGGTCTAAAACGGAACATGAATGTGAACCTTGGAAAAATGAGAGTAGGTTGGAGGAACATGTGTTTTTCTGATGCTTCCGTTAGTTCAATCAAGCAGCTCTGCCTTAGCCTCCTCAGCTATGCTTAGAGATCTTTGCTGGCAAGATGTCCTGGTATAAAGTTGTTGGCAAACAAAGCTCTCCAGTGCAACATTTCTGAGGTGTGAAAAAGCTGTTTCTGCTAGCTTTATTTATATGTGGAGAAGTGTTGCGAAATGAGAAGGCTGGTTTCTTGGAGTAAACAGTTCTCTGGACAAACAGTGTTCTCCGGACAACAGCACCTGGGGGTGCACAGTTGGCATGGGGTGTCAAAGACGATGTAGAGGCAGAGGAGGGAGACAGGAGCTGTGCTGTAGGAGGTGATGCAGATCCATTCAGTCCAGCACAGTTTGAACTGCTGACGTACGCGGTGAGTCGGAGCTGTACATCTATCTACGTGTTAGCAGCAGTTACCTCTAAAACTTCCTCAGTTCTCATTTCTGGAAAGGCAGTGGTAGCTGAGTTTCACACCATCCTGTGTGCTTCTCTGCTAGGCGTAATTTTCATGGTGACCCATGCGAGCTGTCACCAGCTTTCGTGGCTGGAAGCTTTGCTTGCACAGCTTTCGGTCATGACCGGTCTGCTTGGGCCTCTGGCAACCTCCAGGAAGCAATGCAACAGTGCCGGTGGGTGCTCTGGGTGGGAGATGGCCCCGAAGAGTGGTGGCACAAGGGACAGCAGAGCACAGCTGGCCTCACTGCAGCGCATCTGTGTAGCCGCTCAAGACTGAGAGGGGATCGGTGAAACCTGCCACGCAGAAGAAACAAATACAATAAAATAAATCTAGGTGAGGACTGTCAGCTGAATTCTACAGCAAATCTCGGGGAGTAGGAGTCGGTACAAAGACAATGATTGCAACTGTACTGACAACCTCATCTCAGAGGAGAGGGCTTTTGTTGGGGTGTGATATTTACTGCATTTAGGACAAACATGTAGCAGATGCTTTGTTTCTGAGTGTGACATAGTCTGTAAAAGGTTGACAGTTTCTTTCAACAGTAAAGAAATCTGCCATAGCCATGAGGCACTTCTGAGTAGTTAAATTCTGCTGCATTTCTTTGTATCTTTTCTTTCTTCTGTCCAAAAATTAGGAAAGTCTGATTTTACTGTTTTTTCCCTTCACAAAATATTTGTTCCTTTTCATTATCAGAATACTTATTTTTCTTTTCCTCTCAAGTGGTCAGTCTGACCATTTTGGAAGCTGTCTTCAGTTCTATATTTTGCCAGTCACTGTGGTGCACTTGAATTCCTTCACATAAATCAGACTTTGCCTTTGTGCATTGCCTGTGATTTTTGTCCTATCCCCTCTATTCCTGAAGAAAACTGATGCCCAAACCCTCTGTTCCTCAGGAAATGTTTTACAATTCTGACAAAGAATCTTGAATGTGCTGCTCTGGACAATGAAAATATTTAAAGTTTCAGAGTTAATGATACAGAAAACATTTCTAACTTAGAATGAAATACCTTGTAAGTGGAGTTGAATGAGCAGCACATTGTTGGTAGTGTTTCTGGTTTTTAAACAAGTGGTGGACCAATGAAAGGTAAATTCCATGTTGTGCTTGTTTGGTTATAAAGAATGAGACATTTGTTTCGTAAATGTATTGGTTAATTTTGGAGATCTAATATTTGATTCTACGAGGTGCTGCATTGTTGCACAATGAGTATGTACACAGAGTAGTCTGCACTGAGTAACAGCAAATAGAATCCTTAAAGACACTGTTTTACCTGGAGTAACTTCAGCTTTAAGAAAACCAAAAAATGGCTAAGGTTGCTAAGTGACAGCAAAATATTTATCCATTATTTAGAAAATCAAACCAGTTTATGCAATGAATAGTGAAGGACAGCAGCATATATTGTGTGCCACCCACGTGCTGTGTAGGACCATTATTGTACACCATGAAGACCTGCATAATTCAGCACAGTAACCACAGCTATCATCCCTCTCTGAATCTCTGAGATTGTCTGTAATAATATTTATTTAGTCTTCTTCCTCAGAAAAAAAATCTCTCGAGTAATTCACTATAAATGAACACTCTCTGTCTCTGCTCTGAAACATAAGTAATATTCTTGTTTGTGTAGGCAGATACTGGAAGATGAGGCAAGGTGGGGGAGAAGGAGGTGAAACGGAGTGAGAATCGCTGTTTATAACTCGCTCTTTGCTTTGCGGGTTTATTCTCATCACCGAAGGGAGATCAAGCTCATTAAGAGCCAGTGATGTAGCACAGGAATTTTGTTTTTGTGGAAGGAGAGAGGAACGATGGGTTCAGCCTAAGGCTCTGTGTCCTGCCCTTGGCTCTCACAGAGGAGGTGTGCGTGTGGCTTTCCAGAGTCTGGCCCTGGGGATGAAGCCCTCTCCACCACCATGGGTGGTGGTGGGAAGCTGGGCTTGCAGCAGGGTTGGTCTGGGACGAAGACTTGGGTGGCTCTTGTGTCTCACTCCGCAATGGAGTGAGAGTTGTTGCAAGTATTGTTAGATGCTGTCCTGCCATTTCTAAGGCTCGTTTGGGAAGAGGAGAGCCCGCTGTGGTGGGTTGACCAGTAGCACTGCGCCGCTGAGCTGGGAGACCCTGCAGAGGAGGTGCAGGAAGGAAGTTGCTGAGCTCAGCATCCTTGAGCACACTACTGTGGCTGGAGGACTTGGGAAGGTAGGGAGACCAGGGAGACAGAAATTAGATCGGCACTTAACCAACTACCTTGCATGGCAGAGTGAAATCATGTGAAACAAAATCTAAAAAAAACCCAACAAAAACCATGTAAGGCACATGTTATCCTTTCGTAGGCGTGTGGAGCTTAGGCTGAAAACTTGGTTTGATGTGCAAGTGGACATGTTAAGTGTGCAGGGCCTTGAACACACTGTCTTTTTGAATTGCTAGGAAATTAATGGTAGTTGAATTTTTATCATCCTGGAAGTGGTGTGTTAAATTGAATGCTGCTGTAAATGTGTTGACCTATTGTGTCATCCAGGTTTGGTTCTGGCTGAGGGTATGGGCAAGCGGGATGAATTATCCTGTAGCAAAACTCAGTCTATGAGATCAGAAAGTTAGTCCTTGGCAGAATTTCTACTCTTTTTTTCCTTTTTCTTTTTTCTTGGCAAAGACCCTGGCAGGACAAGAAACAAAGTTACGTTCAAAGAAGTGTGTGGGAAGTTGGATGGAAAAGGATTTATTTGCACCTTCATTCCTGTTTGTTCAGGAGATGCAAATTTTTATGTCCTGTCTGAAATGGAAGGGAGAGGCAGCTGTTTGAGGGGGAATGCTCACCAGGTTATTTCTTTTTCCACTCTGCGCTCAACAAGTATAGTTTTGGCTAAAGTTGTCCAAAAGCAGCTGCTGCTGTGGAAGGCATTGGACAAAATAGCACAGTTTTGAAGTAACAAAGCTTCTTATTTTTAGGAAGTGTTCAGGGACTCCAGTCATGTTTGGTGCTACAGATCATCTACATCGCAGCGGAGAGTTCGGGGAGTGGCTCTTTGGTCGGCTCCTCCCTACCCCTTCGTTTTTGTAGTCTGCATAAGAAGTGTTTTATCTAGCTCTCTCTCTGATTGCAGTCATCACGTCCTGCTGTTTTCCCAAAATACCCATACGGTCTGAGAAAGGGTAATTTCACACTGCAGCGTGGGAGTAGAGAAGAAGCAATGCTGTCGCTTGTGTTAAGGTCAGGGGCTGACTGATACTCGCGCGGATCCCAGCTCCAAGTGTGAAGACATGCAACCTGCTGTTATTTCTTTGCTATATTTCTATAATTGCCACAAGGTGGCAATGGTTCAGAACGTTATATCCCTCTGGTGCCGGCTCTTTGGCTTGCGGGGAACAGGGTCAGTGGTTGCCAGCCAGCATCCGTGGCCTCTGGGCCGTGGGCCAACACACAGCCCACCCTTTCAGCTTTTTCATTTTGAAGTTTTGCAGGGGTCAGTTGTGCTGTGTTACGTCTTTGCCAGCTGCTGGTGGCTGCATATGTTTAGGGCAGTAGTGAGCGGCTGTGTGTACGTAGGCAGTGAGAAGCAGGTGAAAATGCTCTAACTCTAGCATCAAACTCTGTGAAGCGAGGGGTGGGGTTTTTTTCCTTCTTTCTTTCAAAGAGAAGATAAGCAGTATGACTGCTACAAATACATACGTGCTTCATTTTTCCTTCAAAATGTTGCAGTTTATTATTTAGTGAAATATAACTTGTGACATTGGAACAACTCCCTGAATGGCCGGATCTGTTTGAAATGCAACTTCTTACAAAAATAATTGAAACTCTACGTAAAATCCATTTACTGAAATTGTTTAAAAGTATGAGTGAAGCTAAAACAGAAGTGCCTCTCGGTTTTCATACCCAAGTTTCACTTTAGAAGGGAAAAAGCAAATCTTTAAATTAGAGCTCAAAGAGGAATATATTGGGATATATAACACTTCTTTGAAATGTTAAATGCAAGGTGAGGAATGTGCTTGAGGCTCTTGATACCTTTGTATTACTCTCTACTTTATGAGAAGTTAAATTGCTACTGCAACTTGAAAAGAAAGTTATTCTTTAATTAAATAGCTCTTTGAGAAGTTTGTTCTATCCTAAATATATGTTTTAATTTTTTGATAGTCTGCTAAGGTTAGCAAATATAAAAAAGAAATGTTACCTGTTGTGAGAGGCACAAGGATGGAGGGGAAGAGAGATTTTTATCTGATGCGTGGCTGCAATAAAGAAAAAGCAAATTTGAGGGCAGTTAATCTGGTTTTCCCTTAAAGTTGTCTTTGCTTATCTTCGTTCATTCTGCAGAATGCAATCAAACCTGATATTCTGAGTCGCTGGAATTTAATTACACATTCTTCCATGAAGCAGCAGGAATTATTTATGAAGCATCACAGAGAGTTACGACGACAGATTTCGTATCACTGAGAATGCAAAATCCAAATACAAAACTGAAGCAGGTTAATGGAAAGCAACAGAATCAGTGAGGCTTTGCTGTACGCTTCAGGTGATACTCAGAGTTCAGTGTATGTTTGGGGATGTATCTAGTAATGTCAATTTTTATTTTAATTTTGCTGTTCATGGTTCTTTCTATTACAATTAAGATGCAGACACAGAGGCACTGGCAGAAAATATGTAAAGAAGTAGTGAGGGGCTGAAAGCAAAGGTCAGATGTGTATGGATCTGGCACAGAGGACGGGCACGTGCGATGGAAAGGTAATCCTACTGCAGAAGGATTTTTGAGCTCCTTTATGTGAACTCCTGCCAGGGAGAAGCTGGCCAGGTTTATGCCCTTAAGTTTAAGCATTTCACTTGAGATTCTGGTTATGCATGATGTCCTTATTGCTTGTTCCCTGTTCACCAAGATGGACAACTTCAAACATAGCCCAGACTTGGACAGGCTGAGCTGTTTGGCAGCGTCCGAGGCTTAATGCTCTGTGCAGATGCCTGTTTCTCTCCATTTGCTATTATGGCATTCTAATGTAATGAGACTTCTCTTTATTCTCCATGTTTCTAAGCTACTACTTTTACTGTTAGTTTTGTTTTGTTTTATTTGTAAAGGCACTTGGCTGCAAATTGAAGGGTGTTAATGAATCTGTGAGAAATGACCAACGTCAAGAAAGAAATAAGAGGAGTGAGAATTCACTGTATGCTCAATATTCTGACAAATAAAAAACTCAGAGGAACTGTATACTGCAGCAGTCTACTATAAATTACTCTGTATCTTGGCCGTTAACACAACTGCGTCTCTATTTATGACAGTACTTGGGACTTGTAAAATAGACTTCAGATCATCCTTACTGCAAGTTGTAGCTTTTCATATTTTTCCATTGGAATTATAATTTTTTTAGTTTTGCAGTTTTTTAGTTTTCCCCTGTGTGTCCAGGTTTTTCACTAAAACATAAGAAATGTACAGTAATCCTAAAATGCCACTCAACCCTTAGAATTACTACTTGAAGTAGTGAATATGAAAGCCATACATGAATATTTTGAAGGCATTTCAGTTTGCTCAACTATGATGGTTAGAAATGAGGAAATCAGCATTAAATTTATATTCCATTGCCTTATTCATAATGTTTGTGTTTGATATGTGGGTAATAGACAAGCAAATCACCTAAAGAATGAAGTCTGCAAGCATGAAAACACATTTCCATAATTGCCTTGGCAGGAAGCCTGCATGTTCTCATGGCAGAGCTGTGAATATTCCATGGGATGGAGGAGCTGCTTGCTCAGCAGTGGCGCACCGTCTGCGGGAGTGCTTGGCTCATTTTTTAAGTCCCCTATGAGAACAAGTGTGCACTGAAAAAAAACCTCAGCCCATCCTTTTAATGATTTGCATTTTCCAGTATCTCAGCTTGTCCAGTGTCTTCAGAAAATGAGAGAAAAATAAGGGGAATCAAATAAAGGGGAAGACCTGTCCTGCGTATCTGGGAATAAAGTTTCATTTGTGTTAGAAACGGCTGACCTCTGCGGTGCAGATTCTGTGCAAGGAATTGATGTCTGGCAGACAGGTGGATAGATGCCATTTTTGGTGTATGGACAGGCATAATACAAGTACTTCTCTTCCGTTGATTTATAACTGGCAGTTGTACAGGCTGGCAACATGTCGGTGTGGGGCTGCTGCTCTCAAGGGCTCACGCAGGAAATTTTTTTTTGTGAGTCACAGCAACCTCTGTTGCAGTTTACTTACCTCAACGGGAGGCCTTTTCTTCTGCAGGGGTTTCTTGGGGCTTGTTCTGTATTGCTAATCATTTTGTTAAGATGAAGAACAGAATTATCATGTGTTTTTGACTAGCTTGGATTTTTTTCAGAGGCATAGATCTTTGGCTTTGCATTGCTACTGCCTACTTTTCACCATTTTGCAGAGGATTTCTCATATGCAATATTTAGATGGCACCTATACTATTGACTCCTGTGAAAACAGAACAGCTTTCAGGTTTGCGTTCAATTTGGAGAGTGTTTTGCAGTAAATTGCTGCATATTGCATAGAAGCACATGACTCGACAAACTTGGCAAACTTTAGGTAGGATGAAAATCCTCCCTTGATATGAAGGAAATAGAGGCTGGCCAAGATAGGCACATTATCAGGGTAGCAGTAGTTTTGCTAATCTTAGAACAGTGTTGTAGCTTAAATGGCTTCAGTGTCGACACTAGAGACCTGAAAGGCTAAGGTCACCATACTTACTGTAGATGCCAAAAAGTTCTTCTGTAAGAAACAATGATGCTATCAGGGTAATGTTATTTGTTGCAGGTTAGCCATTATAAATATAACTTTCTACCCCCTGGGAAAATATTGTGAATTTCTGGCTATACATTTATTTATTTGTTTATTTTTAACTAAGGAAAATACAGGAAGGTTAAAAAAAAGTTTTGAATCAGTTGTGGTTGAATTTTTGTAATGGGAAGTTTAAAGTTCAAGAATACTCATTGGAATAAAAGCTTTACATTAGTGTTAAAGTCCTAAGAAAGCAAAACAACTATTTTTAACTGTTGCTTTGTTACGTTAGTATTTTAGTGGCAGTCTCCTTTGATGTGACATTCTAACTTCTCACAGATTTGATAAGGAGAAATATCTTGCCAAATATTTCGAGAGTTGGTAGGAACCTTGGCAAAAGGCCTGTGTCTGGATCCCTGGAGAGCTTTCATATTTTTGCCTTTTCCCATAACATTAAACTTTGATAAAAATGGGTTGATTGCAGGATTTAATCATGTAATGTTCTCTACTAGGAGTCTGTTTTCAAAATGCACTCAGTTTTGACATGAAATACATCAAAAGTAATCTGGTATCAGTCTTGGAGCCTTGTGGCTGTTGTTAACTGAGATTAGTTGTTTCATGTCATTCATAGTAATATAACATCAGTAGCTAGAAGTCCATTTTCTTCATAGGGAGCATGTTTCATCCATTTTCTTCACAGTGGGCATGCTTGTTAAAGCATGCCAATGGTAGTGCCTAGAGTACTCCGAAAAAGGGAGGCATCTCAGTTGTTTTTCACTTATGTGAAGGCTGAAAAAAAATTGAAATATTTGAGGACTGGAGCTAAGAGCTACATTTTATTAGCTGGTTCTGCTGCCATGAGGAAGGTCAGCCCTTTTATTTAGCATATGCATGCAAAATGCTGCTCAGATGAAACACGCACGCAGACTTCCCTGTAGCATCCCGAGGACCCAAGGGAAAGAGCAGAGGTTTACTTGTGTGCTGAGTGCATGTGTGACTTGCTGCAGCAACCTGGCTTGCCCAGGGGACTCGGGAGAGCTATGGCTCCCTCGGGAGCTAGCTGGCCCAGGAGCCTCTGCCTTTTCTTCCCTGTTCACGTCTTCCAAGTGTGTATAGTGCCGCATATTTTTACTTCGAGACTAACTGCATTTATTATTGTTCTCTCCCCTCTCCTTCTTTTTCGCTTGCATAGCTCAATAAGCAGCAGCTACAGATACTGAAGGAACGTTTCCAGGCCTTTTTGAATGGGGAGACGCAAATCGTAGCAGATGAAGCATTTTGCAATGCTGTGCGAAGTTACTATGAGGTAAGTTATGTGCTTTGTTTTCTGTATTGTTCAAAAAGTTCATAGAATCTCTTCTAATGCAGATACAGGGAAATGAATTTTAAGTTTCAAAGGCTGCGAACTTCCAAACCTTCTAGAAACAGCTTCCTCCTACGCCAGCTTTGCTGTTTTGAAAGTTGAAATCCACTGCCTGGGTACAAGAGATAATTGAACTGGAAAACATCCACCCTTTTTGAAGAAGGAAAAAAAAAAACCCACAAAAAACAAAAAACCCCTGCTGCTAAAAATCTTTCTGGCAGCTTTTGATACAACTAGGCACTGCTATCTTTATCTCCATATGTCTAAGTTACCTCTTTTAATCAGCATTTCAGTTGTAAGTTACCATCTTGAGAAACATGTCTTCTGATTTTTAGTTACTGTGCAGAGTTTTTTAGAGACTCCTATGCCCATCTTCCCATGCAGCTGGGCCAGCTCTCACGTTCTGCGGTGACCTCCCAGGCGTGTTCAGTGCCTATGGCCACCAGTGCAGATCTGTAGATGTGGTTTTAATTGCCTTAGGGACTGGTCCCATTCCAAACTAAGAGGAGAGTTCACTGTTCTTTTTGTGATATCGGCAGCATATGGCTAGAGAATTTATTTCTTTTTCTTAGGAAATGGTACTGCAAGTTCAATTTGTCTCGCCTAACTTCAAACTCGCTCAATCAGTCACAAGGGCTGTGTGTTAAACTTTTTATTTCTTTTGAAAGGTCTTCCTCTATATTTCACTCTACCACATCTGCTTTAAAATCTTTTTAGCTATGTATTATTTGTCATTTTTCTCTGTCAGCTATTCTTTGCTAGTGAATGAAACTGTTCTTCATGGACAGAAAGATGTGACTTATGTCCTAGCTTGGTTTTATCTTACACAAAAAAAGAAGAGACAGGGTGGACGAATGGTTTCCCTGTTGTACAGAAATGTGAGAACTCAGTGCAAGTTTCTCCAAATCACAGTCTGATCAGTACTGCATCAGTGGAAATGAAGGAAATCTTATAAAAACACGTGTGAAAGGATGGGGATGGGTCTAACTTAGTTTACAAGTTTGCAAGTAAAACAAGAGAGCGTGAACATTCATGAGGTACTAGGTGGGAGTGTAAGAACAGTATTGTAGTGGGTTGACCCAGGCTGAACACCGGATGCCCACTAAAGCTGCTCTATCCCACCCCTCATCAGCTGGACAAGAAAGAAAATCTATAAGGAAAGGCTCGTGGGTCAAGATAAGGACAGGGAGAGATCACTCACCAGTTACCCTCATGGGCAGAACAGGCTCGACTGGGGGAAAAATTGCTTTAATTTATTGCCAATCAGATTAGAGTAGGGTAATGACAAAATAAAAATAAACCTTAAAACACCTTCCTCCCACCCCTCCCTTCTTGCTGGGCTCAGCTTCACTCACGATTTTCTCTACCTCCTTCCCCCCAGGGGCATGGGGGGATGGGGAATGGGGGTTACAGTCAGTTTATCACACGTCTCTGCTGCTCCTTCCTCCGCAAGGGGAGGACTCCTCACGCTCCTCCCCTGCTGCAGCATGAGGTCCCTCCGATGGGAGACAGTCCTTCATGAACTTCTCCTGCTTGAGTTCTTCCCACGGGCTGCTGCTCTTCGTGAACTGCCCCAGCGTGGGTCCTTCCCACGGGATGCAGTCCTTCAGGAACAGGCTGCCCCAGCGTGGGTCCCCCACGGGGTCACAAGCCCTGCCAGCAAACCTGCTCTGGCATGGGCTTCTCTCTCCACGGGTCCAGAGGTCTTGGCAGGTGCCTGCTGCAGCATATCCACCTGCTCTGGTGTGGGGTTTTCCACAGGCTGGAGGTGGATGTCCGCTCCACTGTGGACCTCCATGGGCTGCAGTGGGACAGACTGCCTCACCATGGTCTTCTCCACGGGCTGAAGGGGAATCTCTGCTCCAGCATTTGGAGCACCTTCTCCCCCTCCTCCACTGACCTTGGTGTCTGCAGGATTGTTTCTCTCACATAGTCTCATCTCTTTCTCTTATTGTTTTGAAATAAATGCCTAAACAGCAACTGTCCTGTTAACATTTACTTAGTGTCTCTTGTTAATCAGATTTTTTTGGACACACCTAGAACTATGTTTTCCAGCATATCTGCTATTGCAATGAAGGGCTATGATTAATATTTATCTAAGATAGTCCTATAGAATGGAAGACTCAAATTCTCCAGCTTTTTTTCAGCCATTCACCGCTTTGAATTAAGTGTATAAATGTTTTAGCTGTCCAGTGTCAAACAGAGGATTCCAAAGATCTTGACATCACTGTCAAGGCTATAATGACGCTGTGAGCCAGTGGGATCCTCATCCCATCTGAATACACTGTGAGCTTGTCTACCAGCTATAATTTGGTTCTTTAGTCTTTTTTTTTGTTTATTCCACCCCCACAATTCCATTTTCTGTTCTTTCCAGAGATTTCCTTCCAGACTAGCACAACCTTTTCCAGTTGTACAGTTTGAGTCAGCACTTGCTACTCATTTTTAATTTCTTTTCAGGATTGTGGTAGATAGTTACCAATATGCAATATTAGATTTAATGAATGTTGCAATGGTGGAATTCAGCTGGAGACTTAGTTCAAGCTACTGTTCCTCTTCAATGCATTTTAATCAAATTTTATGCATCTTACCACGTATTTTCATCTCATTGTTTTGTACGTGTCTCTTGTGCCATTTTCATTTGCTTCATTATCCATCTGTTGAAAATACTAATCCCTATTACTTCTTTGTGTGTTATGCTGCTGCTGTGCTCTGATACTTTATCAACTCTGTGTCTTCCACATATGATCCAGCACAGCTCCTGTTGGATGACGGTAGTAGTTTGAGTTATGGGTACTTGCTTGTTTCTGTCATACGGCATCTTGTAAGCCTCAGTGTTCATTTCCTTACACTTTAGTTGCTGAGCTACAGTTCAGTTTTTTCTGACGTGGAAGGGAACAAATACGTGGTCTGCACAGTAATTATTTTACTCTGAAGATGATTAATTTTCCTTTAATCCTATCCAGTAATTATGGTTTGAGACTTATTACAATAGTGCTTGCAAAGCCTGGCTATTCTCATTACTGTAGTTCATATTCCACACCCAACTCTTTAACTTTGAATATGGAAGAGAACTTTTGTTCTGGGCATGTGACATAAATCCTGTATCACTAGTTGCAGGTGTTTTGAGTCACTAAATCTGCTGTAATTACGGGGTTTGTTCAGGATTTGTCCTCTTAAGAGTCTAAAAGTTCCTAGGATTTAAGAAATTATTATAGCTGTGTCTGATTTTTTTTTTCCTATAAATATTTGCTGGAAGAGTAATGTATGTATTAAATAAATAATATGAATTTCACTGTTAATTTCACTGTGTTGTAAGACAGTGATGCTCCTGTGTCAGGACTACTTAGGAAGGTTTACATTGGTCAATTTTAGAATCATAGAATCGTAGAATGCTTTGGGTTGGAGGGGATCTTTAGAGGTCATCTATCCCAACCCCCCTGCAGCGAGCTAGACATCTTCAGCCAGACCAGGTTGCTCAGAGCCCGTCCAACCTGGCCTTATTTTGTTGCCTTATACTCCAGCATTATGTCTTTTCTGATACTGCTGTGGTTTTTAAGACTTTCTGTTAATACTCTGGCATTGTTTTTCATGTATCTTAAAAATCTAATGGGAAAACAATTCATAGGAAAAGTTGCATAATGTCTTTAAGTCTCCAGAAATGGTTGTTTTCGTGTTCTGCATGATCTCCCCCTACCATCCCACCACACTTCCTGAAAGTCTCCCTGAAATTTACCATGGTTCATTTTTGTGTATATATATATAATTAAGATTGTCTTGAGGAATTGTTTCCTCTTCCATCCCAGTTTTAGAGAAGATATGGAAATGTTTACAGTTCACTTTCTGTAATTGTTCTCTCAGAATTAACACAGGGGTTTTTTTTGTGGAAAATTCCATTACAGACATTGAGCCACATTCTGATCGGTAGAACATCAGATGTTGGTGATGCTTTTTGGATAAAGAAAAAAATTCAATCGTGTAGCAATTTATCATGAGTAATTATATTGGACACAATGCTAAGGGTAAAATTAAGAGAGAAAATGACTTATTAAATAAAGTCTTTCTTTGCATATTTCAACCCTTTTTTTTTTTTAAATTTGTCAGTAAAATAGTAGACAATCTTTCGTTCATCAATTCTTTCATGGAGATTGGAAAACGCTATTGTGCAGAGCCCTAAGATGTTCATGTGCCAGCTTTAGTAGGCATGTATATATCTTAGACTAAACTCACAGTACCGATTCTTTAGTCTTGAATGTATGCAGTCTTAGATGTGAGTAAAATGGATGCAGAACTGTAATGAATGTTCGACATATTGTAAAAACTTTTTCAATATTGTGATGATTGGATGTTCTCAAGTTTTCAGCTCTGCTTAAAGCATTGTGCAGCTGTAAGATTTTATGTACTGGTGTTTTTCCTGTTTTTCTTAGTGCTTCATTTTAAATATGTGGTTCAAAACCATAATTACTGCATGCTGCTTAAATCTGAATGTTAAATGCAGGATCTGTAGCAGTTAGCACTATGAGGGGTGTTCAGAATTTACAATCAGACTTAGTTCAACTGTATCTGTTTGCTTGTGATACAGAGATCATATTTAACTTAATTTCTATTTGAATTCAGGTGTTGTAGTCCTTGGCAAATTAAATAGTTGTCTGCCACAGTCAGGCAATAGGAAAGAACTGAGGCATGGCCAATAGCGAAAATTGATGAGGCAGGAGATTAATGTACAAACCTAGCTAACAGGTCAAGGAAAGGGTTTAGGAGGGTTTAAAAAAAAGTGAACTAAAAGGAGAAAACCACCAAAGCCAACAATAAGAAAGAGCAGAGGTCCCGTGTCATAGAATCATAGAATGGTTTGAGTTCTAAGGGACCTTAAAGATCAGCTAGTGGAACCTGCCTGCCGCAGGCGGGGACACCTTTGACGAGATCAAGTTGGTCAAAGCCCTGTCCAACCTGACTTTGAACATTTCCAATGATGGGGCATTGTCCAGCTTCTCTGGACAACCTGTTTTAGTGACTCACCTCCCTTATCGTAATACTTTCTTCCTTCTATCCAATCCAAATCTACCCTCTAAAGCTTTCTAATGGTAAGAGAAACATTTCCCTTCCCTCTCCACCGTGGGGATAGGTGACACCTTACAGCTTCTGCAGCAAGTAGAGCAAGTGTTCTACAAATACCTTCCTCCTTCGGTACCAAATCCTGAACTGCCAGCACAAGCCCTTGTGGGTGACGTGTCGGCAAGGGACAAGCAAGGCATGAAACCTGGCTGCATGTTGCTGGACGTGTCTGTAGGCACACCTCTCCTGAGCCTAACTGGGCTACTTAGGTCAGTCTCTGCTCATGTAGCCTGCCTTCCCTCTCCTCTTGAGTCCCAGGCCACCTTCCTTCCCCGTGCTGTGGGTGGCTTGCAGAAAGGATTCCTTGTGTGGGCTTTGGCAGCTGGGTGAGGTGGGCGTGGTGCAAGGTGGCCATCCCCAGTCTTGGGTGTATTCAGAGTGGTGGATATTGGGCTGGTAAGGAGTTTGAAAGTTCTACAGAGACTGAGAATGGAAGAAAATGATATGTAAAACAGTCCTGTGAACATCCGCCAGTGTAGATGGACCTGTGCAAACATTGGTGTTTCTTTGTTTTGATCAGATCCGTGTGAGCATTTACAGGCATCCTGAAAATGTTTTCCTTCCCCTAACACAGAGCAATTGTTTGGCCCATAGTGGAAGCACACGCTAGTGTGACAAAAACGTTGATTATTTATTGCACTTATCCTTAGAAAAGACTGAACTGTGTTTATTGGAGCTTTTTATGGGAGAACATTCAGATGTTGGATTAGTCTGAAAAAATTGAGGTATTTCTGTAAAGGAAGGAGTGAAGCAATGATGCTATTTCTGCCTGTAATTACGGAAAACTTGGTCTGAAGGTTTTTTTGCATGTATGTCAAGGCAGTGAGGGGCAAAATGATCTTGCTGATGAGATTGCAGAAAGGAGCTAGCTTTCTAGACTAAGTGATATTTTGGTTGCTTTTATGGCTTGATTTTTAATGTTAGCTATTTTAGGTACACGGTTTTTATTCAAGGCAACAAAAGGCATAGTTGATCCTGATGAATGATGGGATGAAGATGATCCCTAAAGCAACTAAGAAGCATTCATTAAAATCAAAACATAGTACACACAAATAGTAATTAAATGTTGGAACATTCTGTTTTGGTATTATCTAGGCAAAATAATGGAATCAGTAGATTAAACATTTATATAAATACATTAGGATAAGAATTGTAGAAGCTAACTGAGTTTGAGAGTATAAATTCACTGGTTCCTGCTTTCATTTGTTTTTTTCATATTTTCTACATGTGTATTGAAGAATATGGATTTTCTGCTCTGTTCAGATCCCTTTCAGATCCCCTTCAGGAACCTGAATACTAGGCCAGCTTGGGATTTATTGTTGATACAGTCTTGTTAGGAAAAGCTGTTTCAACAGGATGTTTTCTTACATTAGCTTTAGGATAATGTGTGTTTTGCCTTGTGAGGGAACCTTTCAACAACACGTTTATAGTTGCACTTACCAGCACTTATGCAGTTAGTTTCCTTCCAGTTGCTTTAAAATATTGGCAAACTTGAGGTCAGTGTAATGTTGGCATGAGGGCTGTTGTTTTAAAGGTCTGTTTTAGGCCAGTTCTTTGAAAAGCTTCATAAAAATATTTTCTGGCCACCTCCAAGAGAGGCATAATGAAGGTTTATCTAGGTCATCCATTTCATTGAAGAAGCTCTAATGCCTTCCATGTTTTGGATCAGCAACCACAATTTGGCGTGTAATGGAGATTGTCTCAGTGTTAGCAGTCTAATTATTTTCCTCAAACAAGTGAGGGATAGATAAGATAAAAGAAATTAAAACATGCTTTACATGAGCTAGACCTCTTCTGTGCTAAGGAGAGACCTGAAAGAGTCGGATTGCAGGCTTTGCAATGCACAGCTTTCTCTGAAGAGTGTGGTGTTGTATTGCTCTTGCATGGAAAGTGTGTCAGTGCTGAAAATGTCTAGTCTCTTGCCTTACAAATAGCTACATGTGACTATATTCTTTGCGTTTTAGAGAACTGGAAATCCTGTTTTCACTTCCACCTGTAAGGTGTCAGAGAAGCAAAGCACATTGCTGTACGTCTGCACAGAACATAACTGCTAGCTCTTGAAATGGTGTCTGTCTTGTCTCTTTCAACACTGGTATCTGTGGATGATTGCTATTAATTTGACTCAGGATGCCATTCGTACAGTTTCCACATTAGCATTACTGATGTAATTATAACAGACCTGTGTTTCAAACTTCTGAATGAGGCAGGTAGTTGACAGATGGAGTTTAGTGCATTAATGGTACCAATCCTTATCTTTGCAAGTGGTGTGTGCTGACAGGAAGAGCAGAAGGAATGGCTCAATGAATTTAGATTAAAAAAACCCCAAACCAATAATGATATCCTTTTCCTTCATTTTGTGACTACTGTTGTTCCAGGAAAATAAGGAAGCCTTGTAGATCTGACACTGCACTGCAGAAGGGGTTGGGTAGTGAGGTGTATCGCTACTCTAGTCAGCATTATGTGATGTTATTTACGTGTTTGTTAGGTAAATTCTGAATGTCTGTTAATCTGAAGAAACCAGTTAGAAAACCAGGAATGGTTCAGATTGTTACACAACCATGAATTTGGTCTGTGTTGCTTAATTATTTTTCTCCTAATCCCAGTGCTGTTTTACTCGGTCTCAAAGGAAATCAAAATTTGTTGGTTTTGCACAGTTAACAGTATGTTGCGCTGAGACGTGGACTATACACATTTTTGTTGATGCTGTTTCAGCAGCTGAAAACAGTGGAGTTTTTTTCAGCTAGCCTGATACTAGTAAGGAATGTTTAACATCAGCAGAAATCTTGCTGGGGATAATAAAATTTTATTATCTTTTTTTAATTTGGAAATCATTATTTGGAACAATTTTTCTTTCACTAGATCTTGAAAGGATGACAACTGTTGGTCTTTCTAAGTTATCCTTCCCACTGCCTTTTCCAGGTCTCAGCACAGAACTGACCTGACGCCCTTTGGAACTGGAAATAATACTGCAAAATATTTCATTAAAAGAGTTGTGTTAATGCCAATGAATTTTCTTGTGTGCCTTTATATTGTGATGTCTGTGCATTCCAGTCAGCCCTATCTCAGGGACTCTCCAAATTAATGGGGAGCAACTGGACAACTTTTTTCTCCTTTCAACAGTCAAACGGATATTCAGCCCAGTCTCTGACGTGCTGTCTGTCTCCATGCCCGGAGGGAGACATGTAGTTTCCCCATCAACAGTACACGTGAATACAAGACAAGTGAAAATTTCCATGAGATGCCTACAGACTCTGAGCCAAAGTTAGTCCAACCAGGATCTCTCTCTCCTGACTCTGTAGGTGCTGGAATTTTCTCACATAATTTCTTTAGGCTTCAAGTTTTGATTAGAGATCCACTGTAGAAAGTGGTGATATTTTTCTAGTTAATCATTCCACTGGATTTCAAGCAAGTAATAGCTAAAGGATTTCTTGATCTTAAAGAAAATAAAACAAACAAACAAACCAACCCCCAAACCCAACCCACCAGGCAAACAAATAGTAAAGGAGAAAATCTCCTACTTTATGTACCATTAAATTGAATTTCTAGGGCTGGTATTTACTCTGGATATTATTTCATTTACTTTTAGATTTCTAGATGATGGGATAAATAACTTTTGTTTGCATGTTTTGATTGAACCTCTCTGTTGCCGTTTTACTTTGTGATAGAAAGTGTTACCTGTCAAATCCTTAGAGATGTGTGACTTGTCAAAAATCTTTTAAACTTTAATGTCTTGCAAAAGTGGCATTTTGTTCTTAATGGTGAATTGATAATCTCTGAGTAAACCGAGCTAGAGACGACATGGCAGTAAGGGATAAAAAAGGTCAGCAAATGCATTGCTGAAATCCAGAAGTTAGTAAATGATGAGAAAAGAGGTTTTAAATTGTCACTGATCTCTCTCAACCCCATTTCATTTCTGTTCTATTGCTAGTTTCAAAAGACAACAAATTCTTGTACTCTGAGAGTGATGAAGGCAGAACACAGAAAATGATGATGTAAATGTTTTCTTAGTGATTGTTTTCAGGTTTTGATTGGTCTACATTTCCCACTGTAGGGTGTTGCTGGAAAGCCAAATTGGAAAATGAGATCCTGCTCAAGCTTCTGTATTCTGAAGTAAGCTTTGCGGTGCCGTAGAGATGCCTTTTTCTATTTCGTGTTGACTTACAAAGGTTTTGCTCCTCACAGAGCAAGAAAGATTTCACCAAAGTTAATTCCAGGTATGAAGTTTAGCTAGCCATTCCCAACAAGAAACAACATTATCTTAAATGGTGCATACTAAGAGAAATAGATTACCCAGTCTGTTCCAGTTAGTAAATGCCTGCTTTGAGCACCACTAGTGAACAGTAACTACCTCATTAAGGAAACTGTTCTTCTTTCGACTTGGCCTTGCCATCAAACAGTTTCCCCTAATTTCCTAGTTCAGTTTTTCTTATTGACTTAAGCTCATTGCTTAGTTTGCTGTTTTTTTAATGTAAATTGTACAATCTCTTCATTTATTGTATTACCCTTTACATAAATGGTTCTGTCTTATGCCTCCTTAGCAAAACAAAAATGCTGAGCAAATTACTTAATCTGTAGTAAATAATTTGATATCGGGCATTTATTATGCTTACTCTTTGGACCTTTCACTTTTCTTACTTCTAAATCAGGGTTCTAGACACAGCCCTGATATTGTGTACTGCTTTATGTTTTACTCCTGTAATTCCCCTTACCCATCTTAGGTGATGGTCCTTACAGAAGTGAGTGATCAGCAGGGATATGAATTTTAGGGCTGATGCAGAGGAAGGAGAATTTGCAAGCGACTGTGCCAGGACAGGAAGCACCGTGGGCCCTGGAGCTACGTCTGCGGGTGTTCTGAGCAGGTGTCTAGGGCAGCTGTACACAGGGCGACGCTGCCTGTAGTACCTCGGTTAGCTGGTGCAGAATGAGCTTCTGTCTGTCTGCTTGCCAGCACGTTGTCATGGAGGTGTGCGCCCACGCTCAGAGCCGAGTCCCACACAGAGTGCCTGCTTGCACAGTTGCCAGTGACTGGCAAGATGATTAAAGATAGCGCTGCTGTCTAGCTTTTTTTTTTCTTTCCTCTGAAATGAAATAGTCAAAAGATGCAGTTCTGCATCTATATTCATAGATTCATATGGTCCTAGACATGCATATGACTTCTCTGGACGTCTTCCTTCTGTTTCTCGATCTTTTCAGCAGTGATGGCAAAATAGATATTAAGATGCTCACCCTGTGGCACACTGCTAGGCCAGCACTTCCCGGCTAGAAAGCTGCAGCTGGGTACTTGGGACTCGTGAGCGTTGCATAGCTTTCAGTGTTTTCCCTCAGTTTGGCATGTCAGCATGCTGGTTCACAGCCCAGCATGAGAAAATAAATAATCTCCTGGGGGTGAGACTATGATGTTTGTATTACAGTTAAGTTTTCTGCTCTTGGTGTACCTTTCCTAAAACTAAGAAAGATTTTCCTTTGAGAGCAGCAGGCATCCTTTGTTTGTATGTGTTTGTATCTGCAGTTTCACTGGGATAAATGTTCGCCATGAATAGCATGTTATTCTGCTTATTATATGCAGATACTACTGCAGCAGAGCCTTCCAAGTCTTAAGGAATACTTTAATCAGAGATCAGATTTTATTTTCAGTGAAATCCAGTGTTTTCTCAGACCTTGCTTCCAGACTAGCATGAAATTAGCCACAAATACATACTTATGTCCTTGCTTTGAGTCTGTTCACTTACAAGTCTTCTATAATCTTCCTTTGAACATTAACAATAAAAGGAGTATACCTTAGTCAGTTTATATATGGAATTACAGCTTGTTTGTTTGGTCTTTCTTAGTTCCTCTCCTTGGTTTGTTTATATCCAGACAGTCTAGAATGCTGTGGTAGAAATCTGTGGGCAAACTAGAAGACTCGGTATCCCAGTACTGTCCCTGGTCTGTTTTACTGGTTGTCTCTGCATGCAGTTCAGTTTTTAATGCTTTCAAGAGTATTTTTTATTTCCTCTAAAGTAGCTAAATGAGGTGGAAGCAGGCTGGAACAAAGCAAAGCTAACTGTCTAGTTCTGTACTGTTTTTCTTGCACTGTTGTAAAGAGCTGTGGCATGTGCAGTCTGATTAGCAGTGTTGAAATGCTCACGTGAAACCCCTTTGGCTTTACCCTCGCATGTGATCTCTCCGCACCTTCCTCCAGGGCAGTAGTGCAGCAGTTTCTTATTTGAGATAAATCCACAGATTAGAAAATGCCCTTTATTTTTGCCAGTAATTGAGAAGTAATTTTGAAGTCTAACCTTTTTGTGACAGAAAGCAGGTTACCTTTTTACTTGGCTTTTGAGCTTTTGGTAGCTCAATAAAACTTAGTGGAAAACTATGAAAAAACACAGCCAAATCTTTTACAAAACTTGATTTAAAAAAAAGGCAATGAATAATTACAAGTTTCCTAAACTTAATGATGTCCAAACAGCAATATTGTGTTAGGTCAGTCTCCAAGGAATTCGGTGTCCTTTCTCAGATATTACCAGATCAAAGGAGATGTCTGATGAAAAGTACCTGGGCAGGGAATGCCCACGTGGTAATTTCCATGAGTGTTCTTCCTGATTCCAGTTGTCAGGGCTCTGGGACGTCCTCTGCTTAGCCACCTTTCCATCACTGGTAACAGCATAAGGCAGTTAACCAGTTCTTCAATTTTGTTTTTTCAGCAACAAGAAGAGCTTGTTATTACTGTGTTCATATTCTGTGCAGGCAGTCTTATGTGTCTGGAAAATAAGACTTATATCAATTGTTAGAATGTTTCGTTTTCTCATTTCTCAGGTTTCTCAGAAGTCTGTGGTGGCAAGGGAAGTTTTTTGTTTGGAAGTTTTTGTTTTGTTTTGCAAGGAGGGATATGGGTAAAGTTTTTGAAGCCCTGTAGTCTTAGCTCCAGAATCAATTAATTTCCTTGTCCATACTGTAGTGGAACTGGTTTTAGTTGCTATCTGTCCATCCATTCCTTCTCTGCTTATGCTGGGAGGGAATGATGGACTTATGGAAGTGATCTTCAAATAATTTTTTTTCTTTTCAGGACAGTGACATCCTGTCCTAACAACTATACAAATGTTCAACTGTGAAAAGACCAAGTAGGCTGGTCCTTGGGGCCCCAGTTACTGAGATAATTTGTGTAGCTGAAGAAGAAAGTTCTTTTGAAATACAGGTTCTGATCTGAGACTTGCAGCAGTAATTGGTGATTAATTGTAAATGATCTCTGTTGCCTTATTCCAACTCTCAGCCTTCTGACTGTGCTTCAGACATGCAGCAAATACAACTGAGAAAATTAAAAAAGGGAGCAAAAAGAAGTGATGCTTTCCATTTAACTCCCTCTGCTTCTCTGCATGGTTTGGGTTGATGAGTCTTTTATGTCTTGCTCCTGGAAAGGGGCTCAGAGGGGAATAAGAGTGGGCGTGTGTCTCAAAGTGTGCTGGGAGCCGACAGCTCCAGCACAGCTGTGCAGCTTGCCATGAGGCTTTTAGCTCTTTTTCCCTCTTGGAGTGCTCAGCACATCCATAAAAGTTCACTGGGAAGTAAGCTAAAGCTTTAATCTTTCAGCATGAAAGAGATTTACCACTTTTCTAATCCAACTAGCAGCGAGTACTGCTTTAGTAAGTTGATCTCTGCTGCCGATAAATTGATGAAGAAGGAAAAGATAGTGTCCTGCCTCTCTACTTGGGTTCTTCTTTGAGCATATGAATCACTTCTAACTGTGTTTTCCCTTCAGATAAGGGTCAAAAAGGATGGACTGCTTTCCCATTGTTATGTTTACATTTCTGTGAACATAACATTGAAAGTAAAGTTGAACTTGAGACCAGTATCTGTACCTAAACAGAAGTACACTCCTTTTGTACTCTAGGTGTAGCATACAGTGTTAACTACACCAGCAGCTCTGCACCTTCTTCATGTTAGTCATGTTCAGCTTACTCTACATCTCAGTTGGCACTGCGATGCGTTTTTTTTTTCTTTTTTCTTTTTCCCTTCACAAGATGACTACACCATCAAATCTTTTTGTCTGAAGGATTTTCAAATGCGCACAACTGCATGGCTAAAATGAAACCTTTGTCGTTTGCTAGCAACACGTTCTGTTGGTGTGTGATGCCTTAGATAATGTACAGGAAAGCTCATCATTTGCACCTATAATCTGAGTGAATATCAAAATCTGCTGCGAAGCCCTGTCCCCTCAGCTGTCTCCTCAATGTGGTACCACTGCTGAGAGAACCACTTTTCATCCAACTCTCTTCCAACTGCAGAAGAGCTCCTGATGCCAGCATTATACTGCTCTGAGTGTAGCATAGTTCAAGACTGTTGTTGAACTAGCTCAACACCGGTGCTGAAATTCAAAGCTAAGACTAAAAGGAAGGACAGAGCCAAGACCACACCAGTTGCAGACCCTGAAGAGAAGATGAATAGGAGAAGTCGAAGATGAGTTGTCACCCTTATGGGAGTAGAGAGTTTGTCACTGTTGGAGGAGTGAGCTTTAAATAAGCAGGACTCGTGGTAGTGGCCATTGGCCCAGATATGCATGAATGCTGAAGTCCTTTTTGTGGGTACCTCTGAAACAAGAACTGAGATGTCACCCCAGGGTCTACTCAAAAAGTACTGCTTTCTCCTGGAAGGATGCCTTGTTGCTGGCGTTAAGCAAGAGTAACTCTCCTACATTTTGAGGATGAACCCAGAATGAGCATGTAGCCTTTTTTTCCTTGGCAATATCACAAAGATGAGTCTGAGAACTGCAAGTAAGCTGCTGTCCTTCTGACATGCTACCTGATCGTGGTGACCCAACATGTGTGCAGCTTGTATCTCACTGCATTCTGTAGGTCTGCGAAGAGGAGATTGAATTGTCTGCCAGCATTACAAGACAGGGTGATGATGCAGAGGTCAGACTTCTGTAACCAAAAAATGGCAGCAAGAGAGGAAATTGTCAGAACTATTTTCAGACAGCCTGTGGAAAAACAATAAGGCCACTTTGGATAGGAGTCACGGAGAAATTCCCAAGCAGCTCAGGGGAAGATGTTTTAACTCTTTGTGGCTGTGAAATGCAGATTTTGGTTCTACTGTTAACTCTGAGAAGAATAAATTGCGTATGTCACTTCAGAATCATATTGATCACCATGGGTGTTTTCAGGCTCAGCATTGTTTTATGGCTCTTGATCTGAATATGCATAGTTATTTCTCCTGACTTTTAAAATATGAAGACTCAGCAATGGCTGTAGGCTTCACAATAATTCTTTCTTTAAACCTGATCTCCTCTACTGAAAGGGAAGGTATGTCTGTCTTTCCTCAAGTAAGACAGGAGGCAAAGACTGCTTCCAAAATGTGTTTGAATTCAACAGTGAAGAAGTTGAGTAAGTAGTCCTGAAGGTCTGAAAAAGTGTGTAGGTAAGTAACATGTGCTACAGGGACTGGAATAGCTTCAGGTGTCCAGGAATGAGACATTTCTTTTAGAAGAAGTACATAAGCCCTGTCTTTGTGTACATGCCCAGACCTGATCCTTTGAAAAAGTAATAATGACACTGAACATTGGTGGCAGGGGAGTCTGCAAAACAGGAACTTGTGGGGACTGAAAGTTGTGTTCAGTGTAAGCAGTAATGACAAGTCCTTCTTATTACTGTTAGTTTGGAGGGGGAAAAAAATTTTGTAATGAAAGCTCTTAAAATGTACTGAGGTTAACAATATAGAAAACATTACTTATAAAACAGTCTGCAAATTTAATTTTTGGAAATGGTTTTGATTTGCCTGTTAGCCTAAGTTAGAATAGATGTTAATGAATGTTAAGTTGATGCTGTTAAACTGTCAGAAAAGGTTATGATTAAACAGCAGTGCAGACATGTTAACAGCTTTCAGTAAAGACAACATTCCCTCTCCACACAAAAGACTATGACAAAGGAGTTGGTGATTTGGAAAAAAGAAGAAATCTACTTTTCCTGTCAAAATAATGTAGCCAGCCTGATGACAACCTGCGAGATGGAATTTAATTTGTCACCATGGAATTTAATTTGTCACCTTCAGCACCAAAAGCATGACTCTAGGTACTCATACTAAAGCAGAGTTGCTTCTTTCTTATCACCATGTTCTCTGAGTACAGCATGTAGCAGAAATGTCTCATCCACCTGCTGCGTGTTCAGGTGCCATTGCATTGTTTGAGGAAATACTCAGGACCTCAGTGTCTGGCAGTCTTCTGTTTGGATACCAGTGTAGCAACAGAACAATATTTATATTAGGAATATTTGAACTAATGGAAGTATTTGGCTCAACCTTTGTTGGTTCTTTAGAACATTTATTTATTCACCTCTAAAACATACTTCTAAAATAGGCAAACTGAGGATCCTGAAACAGTTGTTATTCTGGTTGAAACCAATTGGAGAGAGAAGCCCATTGCGCTTCAGAAATTTGCAATAAGCGCAGAATACCTAAAATTACTGTAGGGTGCAGTTTTTTTCCTTCCTTTGTTCAGTAATTGAGTAAACATTATGGTGGAAGAAAGTAAAGTGGGTCTGAAATATATAGAAGCTTTAAAATGGAGGTCTGAAAAAGCCACAATGGCACTTTTTAAGATGATTTCTGTAAAAGCATTCTTGGAGTACTTCAGGTGATTCACATGTAGCTCTCTGACCCAAAGCAATCCAGCTGTTACCTGTCAGCTGGATTATGGGTTGGGCAGATGCCCTGAACATGGCCCAGTAGTGAAATAAAATACATTCATTGAGAACTACAAGGGAGGCTGTTTAAATCTGAAATTCAGCACACATTTAGCTAATTAATAGAGCTCCAGCAAGGGACTCATCTCATTACAGCCTACAGAAATTTATTTATTCTGGACTACAGCAGCATATCTGTCTATGTTTTGGAGAAATGCTAAGGTTCTGGTGCTCACATCTGGATTGACGGGGCTGTTTAAACTAGAATCTCCCTCAATTTGTTAAAAGATCTGTGCCAAGTTTCAACATGTCCTGTGCAAGGCCCAGAAACCCACCTTCTCCCTTACATGGAGGGTGGTTCAAAATTTTTTGAGTTCCTGAACAATAACCAGACATGGTGTTTTAAAAAGCAGGATTTAGTCGTCGTCTGTTCAGTTGAGGGGGGACTGAAGGACCAAAACTCCATGGGAATTTTATGTGCAGTTATTTATAGTTCTAGCATAAAGTCCATGTTTTACACAGAAACTGCTGGTGCTGCCTTCCCTTCTGTGAGGGGTGGGTTTGAAAATCAAATGCATCCTCTGCAACAGAGGGCTAGTGAATTTAAATGGCAAGAAGCAAGAGGTTGCCATAAGCGGAGCTGAATGTTTGTTTCTTCAGATTTGCATAACTAATTGGCAGCTCATTAGGAAAGCTGAAAGGTAGATGCAGGAAAATAAACTTGGTGCAGCAGAGGGCAAGTATTGTCACAGTATTTGGATAAAAACCACGTTACAAAATTATCGTTCAGAAGAGTAGGTGGAGTGGTCTGTCAGGAGCCCTCGGGATTAACGTTCAGCTGGGTTTGTTGGTGTTGCCACTCATTTCAAACGGTGGCCGTGCTTCTGCAGCATGCCACTTAACTGCTCTAACCACAGCGAGACAGCAGTAGATCTTGTTCAACAAGGCCAAGTGCAAGGTCCTGCATCTGGTTCGGGGCAACTCCCGCTATCAATACAGGCTGAGACACGAAGGGACTGAGAGCAGCCCTGCTGAGGAGGACTTGGGGGTACTGAGGGATGAAAAGCTGGGCATGAGCCGACAATATGTGCTCACAGCCCAGAAGGCCAACCGTATCCTGGGTGCATAAAAAGAAGCGCGGCCAGCAGGTCAAGAGAGGTGATTCTGCCCCTCTGCTCTGCTGAGACCCCACCTGGAGTCCTGCGTCCAGCTCTGGAGCCCTCAGCACAGGGAAGACACGGAGCTGTTGGAGCGGGTCCAGAGGAGGGCCACAAAAATGAGCTGAGGGCTGGGGTTGTTCAGCCTGGAGAAGAGAAGGCTGCAGGGAGACCTTATAGCAGCCTTTCAGTACCTGAAGGGGACCTATAGGAAAGATGGGGAAAATCTTTTTAGCAAGATGTGTTGTGATAGGACAAGGAATAATGGCTTTAAACTGAGGGAGGGTAGATTTAGACTGAACACAAGGAAGACATTTTTTACCATAAGAGCGGTGAAACATTAGAACAGACAGGTAGTGGATGTCCCATCCCTAGAAATGTTCAAGGCCAGGCTGGACAGGGCTCTGAGCAACCTGATCTAGTGGTAGATGTCCGTGCTTGCTGCAGGGGGGTTGGGCTAGATGACCTCTAAAGGTCTCTTCCAACCCAAAGCCCTCCAAAACAAAAAAGGTAGTAATTATGTTAAAAAAAAATCAGTTCTAATCGTATATGTCTTATGGCTATGCATAATTTTTTTGTGAGGGCAATAACAGAAGCAACAGTCTGAAAGGTAAGAAATACAGAAAAATTAGCTTCACAGATGAAAGAGAAGGCATCTCATGAAGGCTGCTGATTTGAGAGTGGGAGAAACTTCTTTCTTATTTTCTGTTTCAAGGAGGGGAAGAGTTCTCATGGAAAAATTATATTTAGGTGGCTTTGGTTGGAGATTTCATGTGGCTGACTGTAAAATACCATCAGCTCTTTCAGGGCTTCTTGCAATGCTTTTTGATACAGGATAGACTTCCAAAGCAAAGTAACTCTTTTGGGTCATATAAAAATAGGATTTAAAGAGTAGAATTTCCATAGCAGCATTCTGAAGCTCATCCTGCCTGTTTAGCTGGCCCCGTGCCTTGTGCTGGGAGCATTTCAGTATGTTCTTGAGGAAAATGGTGCAAGGAGGAGGAGGTTTGCTAAGAACTAGCAAAAGTTTCGGCAGTCAGAGGGCTGTCTGAAAAAGATGGGCATCACCTAAGCCAGAAAAGAACTAGGTTGCTGGTACCTAAAATTAGAAAAAGATTGTACCAGATTTTTAAAAAGTAAACCACAGGACAAAGCAATCACTTCGAGATAATACGTTGTTTGTAAATGAAATCATAACATTGTATCTTAGAAAAAATAGGAAAAACATGTAAAATTCAGTTGCTAAATAGTAAAGAGTAATCTAAAGAAATGTCATTTAAGCAGAGCATGTGAATTAAAAGCTGAAAATAATTTCCAGTAAGTTCAGCCATGAAGTCCAAGTGAGTAGTTGTGCACATGCTCCCTGTAGTCAGTTGGAGGGGACAGACATATTCAGGTCAGTGCAGTGTATTTTCAGATGTCAGGATCTGTGATCTGTAGAGAGCAAGCAATAACTCTGCAGAGGGAAGACTACTCAAGAAAGAAAACAAAACCGTAATTATTTTGTATGACTTTAATTGCTGTCTCTTTCTACGTTTGTTCCATCTCCAGAAAAGGATATAGCAGAACTAAAAGAGCCATAGGAAATGACATCTCATTATATATATATATATATGTATATGTATTTATGTGCATATATTTTATATTTATATATAAAACAGTTTGCAGATGATGAGGGCTCTTCAGCAAGGCTGCTGGAGTAAATGCAACTGCAGTTCCTGAAGTGTAGCAGAATCGCTAGCTTCCTGAAGCTGAAGAAACTGGTAAGATTCACAGGTTGGGAGGGGAAAAATGTATGTGGAAAATTAGGAGCTGTTTAATAAAAGCTGATTACCCACAAACCATGATGGCAAATATGGTGGGTGAAAGCAACCATATCCAGGAGGAAGGAAAGTCTGCAATTAAACTAAGAATGAGTGTAAAACAGCTGGAACTGGTAACAATCAGTATAGCTAAGAATATATGAAGCGTAGGAGATTGATAAGAGAAGTATTCACTGAAGGGGGGG
>Ga0065711_1028182_pt1 | contig 43121 bp, 15 predicted proteins | sample Hoacrofraction12_FD_59098 | JGI IMG/M metagenome (GOLD analysis project Ga0065711, IMG submission 59098) | Hoatzin crop microbial communities from Cojedes, Venezuela - Epithelial fraction 12 v2 (version 2) | ecosystem: Host-associated > Birds > Digestive system > Esophagus > Crop | place... | reverse complement strand
CAGCCACAACTTCTCTGGGCAACCTGTTCCAGTGTTTCACCACCCTCATGGTGAAGAATTTCTTCCTAATATCTAATCTAAATCTGCCCTCTTTTAGTTTACAGCCATTCCGCCTTGTCCTATCACTACACACCCTTGTGAAAAGTCCCTGTCCATCCTTCCTGTAGGCCCTCTTCAGGTAATGGAAGGCTGCTAGAAGGTCACCCCGGAGCCTTCTCTTCTCCAGGCTGAACAGCCCCAACTCTCTTAGCCTGTCACTAACAAAATAACAAAGTGACTTTCTTTAGTAGACTTTTCTCCACTTATTTAAATTATAAAATTTTTGCTTCCTTCATAAATCCTTGTCCAGAATTCTGATACATTAGCTTAGGATTTATTTACACTTTTTTTTCCCCCTGTGTCATTGCAAAAGCAACTTTGTCATTCTATGTTTAGTTCTGAATCAGGTTATCCCACCTTATATTCAGTCTACTCTCTTCTGCAGTCTGACAGGTATGTCAAGAGCTCTTTTTCCAGTTATCTGCCTGCTTGTGGTAATTACTTGCTTTGTGTTTCCTGAATCTACCCTATACCACCCCTCCTATAAAACACTATGTCAACATTGAAAGCAGGGCAGCAATAAACTGAGTGGCAGACGCTCTCTGTTAACTCCCACCCTCCCACCAGAGGAAGGGAAAAAGGAGTAAAAGGGAGAAAGACTTACAAATTGAATATAAAAAGGTTTACTAATAACACTAATAACACTAAGAATCTTAATAATAAGAGAAATAATGCAAAATATACAAAACTGATACTGAGTTTCCCAGAGTTGGGTGCTGGGGTGCTGGTGTCCTGCCAGCAGCTGCCGGGCAGCACCAGGAAGTCCAGGACTGCACTCTGCAGCAGGCAGGAACTGGACTCAGGAATGCATGGATTGGAATCTGGATCAGGATCGCAGGCAGCACAATGAGCAGGGTCCTCTTCAGAAGCTGGCCATGGATGAAGAGAGCGAAACCCTCATGATCCCCCAGCTTTAAACTGAGTATGATGTGCATGGCATGGAATACCTCCCTGGGCAATAGCGGGTCACCTGTCCTGTCTGCCCCTCCCTGCAAGTCTGACCCTGTACGACTCCTCACTTGTGGGACCTAAGAAGTCTATCAGTGACCTTGGCTGCTATAGTAATAAACAAGGGCATTTTTCTGCATTCCATTCCTATCTTTAGCTCAGTATTACTATAAATATTAGGTGTTATCAGCTTTGGAGCCGACACTGCCTGTAAAATACGCAGCCAGCTTCAGAAAAATGCAGCTACTTAGAAGAACTTAGCTGTAAGAAAGATTCACGACAAGAAAATCGGTTCTGTTTGAATCAAGACCAGGACACACTACTGCCTGCTCAGATGGGAAGCAATCTCCCATGAACCACTAAGTGTGGGTTCAGTTTGGCTGTGGCTCAAGCAACAGGTTCAGGATCGTCTGACGTGAATATATAGATAAACTTCCCTAGCCTATATGCATTGCAAATGTAATAGATGTTACTGCTGGTTAAAATGAAAACAAAAAGCTAGGAATTCAGATGAGGTCTAAATATCCTCAGCTCTCTTTCCTTTCGGTTGTTAAGAATGTCTGAGAAGGCTTAGGTGTCACTCTCTTGAACTGCAGTTCACTCCTTTAAAATGTGCAGCAAATAATGTCGCATCCCTGGTGGGAAAGGGCAAGAAGCAGTTGGCAACCGTCCAGGAGTTTCCAGTCGTTGGTGACTTTTTAGAAGTCTATCTGTTCCAACAGTAGTTCATTTTAATATCTTTCAGGTTAGGTTTCCAGAATTTTGACTGGAAGTTATTCCCACTGTATCTTCTCAGGGTTAAAGGAAGCAATATAAATATGCTGGTATCTAACTGTATAGCATTGCTACACCTAAAGGCAGAATCTAGTCCTAAATATCTTTGTAAGATTTGACTGTTTTCTTGTTCTGAAAGCCATGGGAATTGTAGAAATTAAATTTAACAGCATAGTGGAAGAAGTGATTGTACACCAACAGCGACTACAACTATAGGAACATTTTTTTAAAAAAAATCTTTTGAGATTTCCATCTTCCATGATATACAACATTTTTTCAGAAAGTCACCTACTGTAACATTTCTCATGTTTAAACCTTGCTTCATACTGGTTCCACTGGTCCAGTGGAAGATACACTTCACTTCCATTTTTGTGGTTCCTTCCAACCCCTACTATTCTGTGATTCTGTGATTTTACAGTTCAATGATTTTCTTTGTTGTAGTTGATCACATGGAAAGTTTATTATCTAAAGCCTCATTCTTAATATTTAATAATTGATGTGAATTTCAATAGTACTAGAGATAGTTTTCAAATATAGGAATCAATAATGTACTTAGAACTCAGTAATATTCATTGTACCTTTGAAAGGCTGCCTCAAGACAGAGCATTTTGGATACACCAGGCTGCTTCTGGGCAGTTCCGAAACAGAAGACGGGTGAATTCTCCAAAATGGACAAATGAGAAGAATGTGGATACTGATAGCACAGAGGCAAAATAATTTGAGTAAATCCTGACAGAGAAGTCCAGCAGTGGAAGAAGCTGCTTGTCATATACTGGCTCAAAACATACTCATACTAATCCATACAGATGACAACTAGCATTACTTGTTGAGGTTATTTGGCTGATATTACTCAGCTGTTCATCAACTTTAGAAGTTTGAAAGACACCTTGAAAGAAACAGCTACAGTTACTCCTGCGATAGGCGGAGCTCTTCAGAGACCGCAGGGCCAGGAGGGACAGCTGGGATCAGTTGGGCTGAGCCCTGAGCCTCTCAGCACATGGCAGGTACCAGCCCATGAGGCAGCCCCAGCACTCAGCGCACCTACAATGCAGCCCAAAAAACAATAGACCTCTCATGGTTCATCACCAACAAGAGCACTGGGTTTGGGGCTAGATAAGACCCTGTTGCTGAGTTTAATTTGAGGTTATTTTCCTGAAGCAGGTAAGAAAATTAATTTCATGATCTGGAAACTGTATTAGAACTATATCTTCAAGCTATAAGATATGTAGAGAAATACTCCAAAACTAAACCCAGAATATTATTTTGAATACTAAAGGCTACTGCAAAAAGCCATTCTTCAAAAGAAAATCAGTGGTGTGGATGCAAGCTTAATAATTTGGTATCTATCATCACATTTTCTGATACTTGTTATTACTGTTTGTGTCCCATCTTCCCCGCAGCTCTGTCCCACTACTTTTCCTTGTGTCATCTGCCTGCCAGATCACCTCTTAGATACTTTGCACATTCTCTGGGAGAAGGAAAGGAAATATTTCTTACTGCCAGACCATTGACATGTAGCTCAAGAGAACTTAAGTGTGATACAAGTCTCTAAGCACTAATGAAATGTTAGTAATTAGGTATATCTTCCAATTCCCTCTTCATTTTCCTGTGTTCAGGATTACATTTTTCCACAGAATTTACTAAACCTCAACCACTTGTCTTTTCTACCTATCAAGTGTCTTCCTCTTCTTTATGTCTTCCAACACTCCATTTGTAAAAGCTACACAAAGCAGAGGTGCACAGTGGCTCGTCTCAGTTTGTCTTGTATTTTCCTTCCTTCACTGCTGGGTATTTTTGCCCGCCTCCACATATCTCGTATTTTAGACGACCCCTCAACACCAGAGAGGTAGCAGCTGTGCTTGCCAAGACTCCGTGCAAACCCCCTCGCAGGACTGAAGCCTGTAATGCAAAACCCTCAGGAAAACATCTCCTCTCAGATCGTGAGACAGACAGGGTGCAGCAAAGATTTGGAAGATGAGAAGAGGCACCAGTGGTAATATGTGTTTTGGGCAGGACCGTCAAGCATGTGCATTAAAGAGGGATTCGGAGTAGTTCATAGAAGAAGATAAGAAGACAACAGTTAGGCTTTTCCCTCTACACAGGAGTGTGTGGCTAACAGCTATCATATGCAGCAGAGTGAAATATAATGCAATTACAATAACTCCATGTTTCTTCCATGCTCAGTATCATGAGCAGTGCGGAAAAATTTGTGCTGGTACTGCTTTTGCAGTATGGCATATATTGCAAAAAAGAAATCCATAGAATAATATATTACCTTATAAATTCTGTTTAAAATTTCAGATCTTAAAGATAAAACTTAAGGTAGTTGTAGAAATACTGCTTTGCAAAAGATGCCTGATTTAAACAGAGGTTTTACAATTTTGGCTTCAACTGCTGTCCGTTCTACAAAGCTCAGACTAGACTCCTATATGTCTGTGGATAAGATGTAATGCCCAGATATTTTGTGTTTAATTTCTGTTGGCACAATTTAAAGCTTTCATTTATAATATTAAGAAGCATTAATGAGTAGAACAATTACAACTAAACTCACATTACACAACAACTTAATTTTAATAGCAGAGTCAAGCAATCTCTTCTTGAGACAAAGGAATCAGCAAGTGATCAGAGGAACACACATCCCTTTACGATCCTTCTACATCACAGCCTTCTGCAAAGTCCATGCTAAAGGTTCTAAAAACAAGGAAAACAGGAAAATGGTTTTCTTGCAAATCCGTGTGGGTCTCAGCTGGTTTTTGGCATTGCAACATCTTCTGAAGGAATGACTATATTTACACAAATTGCTTTTTATCCGCAAAACCTTACACATTGAAGAATTCTAAGTGCATCAAGAGTTAAATGTTCTACACAGGTTTATAAATGCTAACGTTATCCTAAAACTGGGATTTAATAACAAAGAACTCTGGTACTCAAATTGCCATTTCTGCTCTAGACATTAAATGAACTCCAATGACCAATACTGATCTTGTCTACCGGTAGCTGTTTCCAGCTTCTGTTCTGATGGACCTTATTTCCACCTGTCTTCTATGATGTGCATCTTTCTACTCACCACCCTGTCACACATACTAAAATAAGATGAATGGAAAACAAAAAATTACAAAAGCAGCACGAACAATTTCAGGAATGCAGATAAAGATGGAGTTTGGTCAGTAAAGTATGACAGGGTATTTCTGAGTGTGAATAGTTAGGTTTTCCCATTTTCAAATGTTAAATAATCACTTTGTTATAGAATTGTCAGAAGGAGGAAAGAAGGAGGCAGGGCTCTGCTGGAAAGCTGCAGAAGTTGGGGTGTACTGAGCATAAATAAGAGCAATAGAACAAAGGCAATAAAGAGAAGTAAAAGATGAGGGCTTTGGCACGTACCGTCCTTCCTTTTTTAAGTGTCTGTGTTCAGCAGTGTCTGGAGCCTGTGGTGAGAGGGACTGGAGAAGCCGTAGCAGAGATATAAAACAGTCCTTAGCAAGGCTGACGCCAAGTCTGCTCAGCACTCTCTGTCGACCTGATCGCCCGGCCAACAGAATGAGGTTTGTTAGGAATGGATTATGTTTTACACCTCATGGAAAGGGACAGCACATCATATTTCTCACACTGCCTGTTGTGTCATCTAGCTGGAAAATGACAGCTGCTTGCATTGCAAAATGTCCGTTTGAGAAGAAACCAGACTGGTATCAAACACCGTAGGCAATTTCCTTCATTCTTCAAGTAAACAATGTACACACAAACTCTATAGAGGCAGATCAAACCTAACTGAAGGCTTATCCAATTTAGTTTCATATGCTACCCATGCAATCATTTTTTTAACGTCCTTCCAAAGCTACAAATCTCTCTACAGGATAAAAGATCAGTTGAATGTTGTGTTGTATTTTTGCAAGATGGAGTTTACTATCCTATTTTTAACACAAACACAAAGCAACAGCTAGTTTGTCTTTGCCCTGCACTTCATTTTTGTAGAAATACTTGACAGCTATGTTTCAAGATATATACGTAACCTCTTGTCTCATTTACAACATCCCAGTCATCTAGAAAACTGAAAAGCTAAACTTAGAAACCAGTAGCAGATTATATTTTGGGGTAGCATAAGGGAATCAAATGACTGTGTCCCACTGAATCAAATTCCTGATGTATGCCAATTTCTTCTGTAGTTCTAATGGTTCTTTACGTTCACTTAAATACCTTGGCAAAAAAGAGCTTTGTTTAGAACTTCTTTCTTAAAAATAAACTGAATATATAAAAGATTAGGAATCAAAAAATCTTAGATAAAGGGTCATAAATGTCCAAATTTCACCTGTCTTTTGGGAATACATCTGAGATCGTTTTGATCTGAAGATACAAAACAATGCATATGCAAGACTGCTTTCAAAATCTCAAAATTAATTAGAACACTGTCTGCCTTATGTCTTCAAAACAATCAATGAACCGCCAGACTTCACTATGAATAATTGATACATACTAAACATGATACTCAGAATACAGATCGGAATCTTTTAGCAAAACCTATTTGTAGTGTTGCGTTGAAAGCAGATCCTTTCTTGTGATAAAGTGTTTCAGTCAATATTTGAATATACAATAAGCACAGGAGCCTTGAATACTGATTTTTTTGCGAAGTTTATGTAGTACTGTGACAATGTTACCTTAATATGTCACAGCTAGTTGCTGGAAACTTTATAGACTCTGATAATTTTATTGGAAACATCTTTTAAGCAAATACGTCTAGACATTTAGGCACTTCTACAGCCACATCATCACAACAGAAGATCGTTTTATCATGGTTGTATGTCTATCCCTGCCACATTCCTTTGGGATAGAGAAACCATATCCCCTTTTACCAACAAAGCAGAGTATTTTAAAGAAACAAAGGGCCAAAACCAAAGAAAGATTTTCAGTGATTAAAGTAGAACTTTAAAATATTATAGGAATCAGAATTCCTATAAAATTGTGCTTCAGAATAAGAAATTAGAAAATAAGTTTTTTACACCACAGTGAATGAAATTCTCAAGTGTTCATAGCTGTATTCATGCCCAGACAACACCTGGCTTAAGAAATCAGTCTCATTAGACTCTATAAGCTTAATGGCACTGTGCCTAAATTTCTAAGGGACCAAATTCATCCAGCACACTTACAGAATCTCCACTCTTCCCTCCCATCACAACCAGTCTTGCTATCTGCAGAGCATCATGGTGCACCTTTGGCAAGAGAGGGGCGAGGTGCCCAGCCAGGGAGTGACTGCCGCTTGCACCTGTGGGGCATTTGCTGAAGAAAGGAATGTGGGATCTGACCAAAGCAGGACAGGTTGATGACCTGTTAGTCCCCTTCCCTCCAGCTGATTACACAGACTATTCTGAAAATAAAGCCACTCTGACCAGTTCTTTCAAAGAATTGTTGCTGCTATTTATAGTTTTGCCTGGCTTAGGGACTCTAGAGCTCTAATTCATGTGGATGTTATGCAGAGAACACTTCAGTCCCAGACTGAGCTCCAGAACTGGGCAACAGCTCAGGTACACCACTGACCAGCATTTCCTAAGGTTAAATACAGTAATGTCAATATAATCAAGGAAAAGTCTTGGACTTGGTCTGCCATACTACCAACAAATGATCTTGCACCTGGCAATGTCTGAAGAAGGGTGAAGCTTTTCCAACTAAAATGCCGCTGCAGTAATTTTGAAAACACAATTAATTTCCCAGAACTTAATTAGAAGTTTGAAAAATGAGTGCATATCAGTGGGCTTCCAAACAGAATACTTCAAACCACGGCAGCAGTACGGCATTGTCTCAGAGAAATGAGGTCTTATGGCCATACAGACGAGTTGGGGGGGAAATTCATGTTTATTATATTTCACATGGACTTACAGTCATATAATTTAAAGACCTATCAATTGGCATTGATTTTAAATTTGGATAACTAAGCTACATACTACAGTGTGATGTATGCACTGCAGCCATTATACGTTGGACAGTCCTGTTGAACCTAGTGCTGAAGATACACATCCATCTCAGTGATGACAAAAATTGCAATGTGTCATTTTTTTAATCTCTGTAGGAGACGTAACCATGGTTTAGCCTGACATTTTAACATAACAGAGTGATTTTAAACTCAGCTGGGAAGGACAGACCCACTTAGGAAGAATAGGGCTGATTGATGGCACAGCCTCATGAGTTACAGATCCTGTCTCTCAGGTGGAGAAGCAACTGAGTTCACCGCCAAGTCCCCACCATTACAATGCAACTACAATGGATGAGATTAAACAAACAAGGAAACAAAGAATAAAATCAAGAAAAAACCCATTTTGTACCGGAATTTATTGTGGTAATAGGTCATTGAAATCCCACATTGAACATTTAATTATTTGGATACGAAATAAGGAGCTTAAGCTGTGTCATTTAACATGAAATGCATGGATTTTCTTGAAATTGCAACAGGGAAAAAAAAAATTTCTGTAGAGTTTTCACCTCTCTCATTCCCCTAAGCATTGCTTAGGGAACATACTGCCTTGCACAAAATTGTTTTAAAGGTGACCTTACAAGAACATTAAATCAAAAGCTAAAATCCACTTGACATAATTTGGAAGATGTTTTTGAAGACAAAGAGTAGTGCTCTCTTGCTTCTCTCTCCAAAACAAGGTAGAAGCTGACCTTGACAATTACAGCTTACAGAAAACATTTCTGAAATTGAGAGTAACTGGAAGCTATGCAGTGCAGATATGAAATGTAGAAAGACATACTTTTCTCCACACACAGTGTTGTTTGCATCATACTTTTCTTCAGTTTCTTCAAATCACTCATAACCTGCAATACGAGAAGTGAAAAGAACCATGGACATCGTGTCTCTTCACCTTGTAGCAATGCCCATGAAAAGAAAACCAGTCTAAGAAGAAGAGAAAATGGAAAATGGATGCACAGGCAGGTTTGTGAAGTCCTTTCAGCTGAAAACTGAACAGTCATAGCTGATTAATTAAATTTTTTAAAAGGTATTTGGGGAATTAAAAAAAAGAGCCTTCGTAGAACATGAAAGTATTCTATTCCATCTTGATATTTAGATTTTTTCATTGTTCTGCCCTTTTAAGTTGACAGCCACTCATACTTTCAAAGTCAGCAGAAAGTTTTAAAATACATATCTGCCAAAATGTACTGCAGAGCAATGATTGTGTTCACGCTCATCTATGGTTGTCAGCTGAAAAGCTGTAATATTTTTACTATAAGACACATGAGCTTTCTGAGAAATGCACCAAGCACTAGGAGTTTTTACTGAGTCACTAATTCTTGCTAAATTACCATAGGAAATTACTGGAATAAAGATTTCCTGGAGGTTAGGATTCAAAAAGAGGGCAGCCAGATTTTCTCAGGTACAGAATGACTTCACAAACTTTTCAGAGGATTTGTTTTATTATTTCTTTTCCTGCTTTTACCTGACAATGATAGATAATCCTTGGAGTGAAGTGGGTGGGCGGATGGAGCAGACTATGCATTCAAACAGGCACAACAGAAGTGGTCCTGTCACATCTGCCTCACTATCATCTCTACCTCTGAAGCATCTGATGTCTCATTTATGTTCTGGGTGGAGCATCTCAGTGCTAAATGAAATGGGATTTTAGTAAACATAATAGAATCAACAGCTGTATCAATTCTCACAGTCATAGCTATCATCTCATAAGCAACTGTCAACAGTTTTCTGTTAGCCGGGAGCCTGTCATGGTCTTGTGTTCAGATGAAAGTAATTAGCTATTTGTATGCATTCAGTTTGCAAGATGTCATATAATGATTCATACTGTTGATGTTAATGAAACCTGCCTTGTAAAACTAATTTTGACAGCAGACCCTCTACTGTCATCCCACCCTTCCCATAACTTTCATGCACTTTGTGTCATGCCACAAACACGACAAAATGTTCATTCACTCCCATGAACTCAACTTCAGGGCTCTCTGAGTCAGGTCTTGGTGTTGCTTTTGCTGCATTAGCAACCATGTGAAATGTCTGAATCTCCATATAGTTGTTTCTGTTTCATTGACCTCTATCACTTTTCTTTAATAATACAACTGGAGGTAGGTATTGATGTGTGTTTTATAGTATTACTTTTGTGGTCAATTGAGTCCAGAGCTGAAGGGGATTAGGGCAAGTGTAAACATTCATTTTAGACTGGCTATGTGAGAATAAACTTCCAGTGCGTTGAATACAAGTGGTCTTGACAGTCGACAAAATATCTTATATTTTAGGGATTGAGTCAACTCATCTTATTTTAAAGAAGAAAATTCGTGCTTACTCTTCAGTAGTATATAAATGAACAATGCCATTGTAAAATTTATTTCCTCTTTAGTAAGATGCAGCATACTTCCTCATAGAACATGCATTAATCAAAAAGGATATTTAATACCGATGAAGGAGTTTAAAGAGTTCAAAAATCTTGTTGTACATGCTGCCTCAAACTTCAGCAACTTCATGCTTTTGATTCAAAAATGAAAAAAAAAACAACCCTAACTCTAAAACCCAACAACTTTTAGAAGTAAAATTAATTCTTACATTAACCTTTATAGTAGGGGAATATAAGGAAATGTCTCTTTCCCTATAACATTCTGATCTGTAATGCCACAAGTTAAAACACTAAAAATAATGGCTGATAATTGTTATGCTCCAAGGGAAAATCCAGGGACTAGAATGGGTTGGTTCACTAAAAAACAACTCACCTAGTAGACTAAGACTTTCACTGAGGAGGGGAGGAGGGGAGATAAAGCATGAGAGCTGTAGATTCAAAAAGATACATGTTTCTTCAGTTCAAAACAAATGCAAAAACTGTACATATACAGCAGGAGAGGAAGGCAGGCAAACAACATCAGTTATCATTCAGGCTGTCATTTGAATGAAAAAGATTTGGTCTTCAAAATTAGTAGTTGGCGACCAGTGTAATAAAATCAGAAAGCCCTATATGAGAAAAATGTAGGTTAACTAGGTAAGTGAGTGAATAAGAAAGTAAAGACAATAGGTGACAATAAAGGGAGGGTGAAGAAACTGGCTAAGATACCTGCCTCATATGAATCTCTTCTACAAAAAAAAGTCATGATTGAACAGGATAGGAAGGTTTTCCTGGCTGTATGTGATGGACTGTCTGATGCCTACGGTAAGGAACTTGAGGTCATTTGGAATGGGCAGCAGAAGTGTGAGGGTCCCCACGGTGTTTTCTACACCTTGCTACATAATGTAACAATGTGGAAAGTACTTGTCGAAAGTACTTTGGGTAAATCACTAGAAAGCCTAAAGATGAGCACCATCCTGAGAAAAGACAAGCACACACCACACAAAAAGTTGGCCCTGATGGCTCACCACCTAGACAAGTAAGGCAACTGGATCGTTAGTTTTGTGACAGGCATATCTGAAAAGTCAAAATGTCCATGGGGAACAGAAGTATAAACCTACACAGCAGCACAGTCATTTTATTCAAGTGTAAAGAAAGCAAGAGGTTAAAATTTATCGGAAGCCAGCAAACAATTTGCAAATCTACAACAAAAATGTTTTTTTATTTGGTATAACAACTCTGCTGCATCCATTCCTGCCTGCACGACCCTCACAAGGGGCAGCAGTCATTACTGTGGCAAAAAGTATGTTTTCCAAAGAATGCAGATTTTGTCATTCTGAAATGGCTATGTGATATCATAGAAGCATACAGTTAATTTTATTTATGTGGGAACTTAAAATACTGTTGATCTAGGTTTGTTTCACTTGTACAAGAATGGGTTACACAGATTCACAGTTTTGTGTCAAGTAGAACACTGTCTTGAATAATTTTTTCACCTAATTTTGCCAGCATCATTTAGTTTTACCAGATTTTCTTGTCCGTGTGTTTTCTTTTTCAAGGAGCTTAGCTTGACAGGCATTTCAGAACTGTGAATTAATTACAATCCAGGTCTGCAAAATCTTTTTTTTTTCTTTCTTTCCTTTCAACTAATTTTCTGTGTTTCTCTTTTTTTATTGCTTTCAGTAGAATCTCAAAATTGCAACGAAAGTGTCAGTTTCTTGCTTTCAAAGGTACTCAAAATTTATTTTGTAAATGCAAGGGTGAGATAAAACCTAAGTTAAATTTTATGTAAAAAATTTATTAGTTCAATTTACAAAAAATTGCATATACTAGGGGAATGAATTTCCTGTGTGCTCCATAAGGCTTTCTTCAGATGTAAGTCAGAACTCTCACTTAAAAAACTTCAGACTTTTGTACCAATATCACCAATTTCAATAGGCTCAATTCTTTTTAAACCCAGAGTATGAGAATAGCATAGTCTCACAGAAACACTGCCAATTCCTTAACATAAATGCAATCCTTAATAATGAACATGTTTTTCTTTGTTCCATGTCGTAGAAACCTTTAACTGTAAAAATAGTTGTATACAGACTTTGAAGCTGCATTCTTGAACTCTGTGTGAAGCAACTTTTTTAGTTCTGCTGGAATACAGATGAGAACTCTTTCACCAACAGAATGCATTGACTGACTCTGACTAACTGTGCATCTACAAGTATTGCATGAACAAGTGTAGTGACGCAGACGATGGCTTTAACAGATGTTGAACAGAAGGCTTAGCTCTCCTGATTAGTAAATATTGATTGTTTTTTCTTTTTACATGCCTGATGGCACCACATAGTTTTATTTTACCAACTGATTATTGGGCAGGGACCTAGGACAGGACACTACAGAAAGCTTGTGTTGGAACTAGAGGTTATAAGATTAACTGAACACGCATAGATTTAATACTTCAGTAAAAATTCTTATATTACTCACGCCAAGTATGCCTATGAGATAAGTGAATAGTTCAGATTGGGTGGGGACAAATGGCAGGTAGAGTTAATTTGAAGCATATGGAAAAGTCCTTAAGTATCTGAAATTCTCCATTCCAGGAAGAACTATCCCATGGTATTTATAGAATTCACATATCTGTTTGCTAGTCAGTTTTGAGAAACCACATTTAAGCATCTGTATAACCTGCTTCCACTCAAGAAAGCTTCTACTGATATCCGATATCCAGCCCTAGAGGAAAGCAGGTTAGCAGTAAGCAGAAACAGGGAGCTGCTGGCGAAAGAGAATGTCTCCACGAGTCCTGCGCCTTCAGTAGATGCTTGGACACATCGAAGCATATCTAGGAAAGAGGTACAAAAGCAGCTGGGAAGGATTCCTGTGGGCTAAAATTGTATCTTACTTTTCTTAGTTTTAATATTTTCCTTGCACTTCTTGCTCAATTACCTCAAGCAAACAATTCTCTGTTTTACTATTGAGCTCATTAAACACCAGGAGAGATGAGAAATAACTGTAAAAACATCTGGGTGTGAAAGCTGGTGCTGGTGCCGTCAGATCCCAGATTTCCTATTGGCACAAGATAATAACCATATGCAGAAGCTAAGGGGGCCAGTGGGGATTATAATAGGCAGCAATTAAGAGATTAGAAACTTATAAATATCTAGTTTAATCTTGTTCACAGGCAAATTATATTTATCTACTATTGTTCCACATTTTGTTCTTTGGCTTAAATTATTCTCATTAATATTACTCATTCTCGATAGCTTTTTCAGCCTTCCTAGCCTTCTGCCTTCTAAATAAATGGGCGCTGTTATCCTGTATGTGATGATTGTAAACTATTAGAAAATGAGAAGAGTACTTAAAAATAATAATCTAATGTTTTAAACTTGTTAAGTGGCTGTTAAACTTGTTCATCTGCTCAAATAGCAAATAAGCATCAACAGAAGGACAAGAAAATAACAATAAAAAAAGAATTACTGAGTCCTCCAAAATCTATGAAGCAGCACTGATCCACACTATACAGTTAAAGGTTTGTGATGAATCCAAGTAAATTATCCTAATGATGAGCAAGAATTACTTTAACCAAATTGCCTTGGAAATCTCACTTAATTTTTGAGAAAACCATTAGTATTACCACTCAGTTACTAATTTCCATTATATGAATATATAAAGAGGGAGAGAAAACAGTGTGAGATCATTCAAGAATAGTAGGTTAGAAGCTAATTTAAATATGGTAAACTAAATAAATCTCATTAAAAATATGCAACTTGAAAGCTTCTAATCACCATGCATCACTTCTCATATCATCTTCTGGCAGCAACCTAAGTAAAGTATGACAATATTGTACAAATTCATCAGGAAGGCATGTAACAAGGGAAAGCAGCTCTGTGAATAATTCCCCTTTATCAAATACTACCAACTGACTGCAATCCTGAGAACAGATTTGTGGGTGAGTATTACTGTTCACAAAACAGTCTAAGGCGTGGCATTCTAAAAGCTTGTGCAGCTACAAATAGCTGTTCAAGCATTCATGTCAGGCTTCAGAGAGAAGTTGGTAAATAAGAGACTTCTGAGCTTCAGGAGTGCCTGGTGTGGAGTGTATTTTATACTGTGAAAGAAGATTGTGATGGAAAAAAACAGAGCATCAACACAAAGAATTCACCTTCTTAGGCCAGGCTTTCTGCTCAGGTTCACAACTCCAGTGCAGCAGTGAAAATGCACCTTTTGAGCTCCCCAGGACACCTGTCTGGCCTGAGGTTTTATATAAGTAGCTACTATTTCTTGGATGGTATCTCCTATATTATATATATCTAAACATATGTATACTTACATAATTTAGCTGTAATATTAGTTCTGCATTTGCTTGCTACAGATGAAAGGCAGGTAATGCCAAGGAAAACTAACTGACTTTGCCTGTGTTTGACTGAAGACTGGTATGAATACTGTGGAACAGGTAAGTGAAGCAGTTGGCAGGAGAGTAACTGAACTCACATGACTGTACTCCATGAGATATGGTCACAAGATATCTTGAGCAACTTTGTTTTCTGCTTTTGAAAAGAGAGTATTGAAACCATGTTAGGCATTGTTACTGGCTTATGTCACTGCAAAATAAGTACCTTCATGAAATTTCTTCTTAGGTACTGTTGGGAAAAAAAAATAATCACAGGCTCTGAGTATTATAACTAAATTGTGTGTTAATAAAGCTTTTCGTTGTTTATCTTCAGTTCATTAGACAAGGTGTAGTTGGGCTTTTTCCCACATGTATCACCATTTCGCATTCCTCTAACATGATGGATGGCCTTGCTTTCAACATATATTATAGAGTGAATGGAAGAACCAATATTGGCAGGAGCTTAAGCTCTAATAGTATTATGAAGATTAGTACTACATTTATTGCATTAATAAAGTGAAGAGAAAACGGCAGCTTGTGGAACCTAACCCATCTGGACTTCCTTCTCCTCCCCGCCCCCGCCCTTTTTGTAGAAATAGAAGAGAATAAGGAAGTAAACATACTTGAAATGATAATGACGTTTTGGTTGGAACTGCTGGTTAAAGTGCAAGTTCTGTTTTGGGGGCTTGATAGAAATATGATTATTAATCAGTAGGAACCCCTTCAGGGAAAAGGCTGCAGATCCATGCCCCGTCTCCAGATTCTTTGGGTATATCTACTGCCTTTTGAGTGGACACGAAAGCTGTGCGAACATGCATGGACCTTGTCCACAGTTAATGCAGCAGACTTTGGGTGAAGAAGACCTGCAGAGATTTTGCAAACGCAAGTTCCTTCTCAAACACAGATCTCGCAGCTCTGCAGGGCAGATGGAAAGGACCTGAAGAAAAGGATAAAATGGCGTGGGACTATTTGTGTATTGTTAGGGTTTCAGTGCATGTCGTTGACACGAGAAGAGGCGTGCAGCCCAACAGGACCCTTTAGGTAGATTTTGGGCCTGCCTCTCTCTGCTGGTGTTGCTCTTTCCCATCACGCCATTGAGTGGTCAGATCCATCACGCCTGCAGCACCTCATCCCCCTACCCTCTTCTCTGGCAACTACAGTGCTGCATTGCTCTGGCAGCTGGGTGACGAATTGCTGCCTTCCCGCTCTCCTATGCCCTCTGTCACAGAATCATAGAATCATAGAATGATAGAATCATTAAGGTTGGAAACGACCTCTAAGATCATCAAGTCCAACCATCAACCCATCACCATCATGCCTACTAAACCATGTCCTGAATTGTAGAGTAGAACAGAATGTGTATCTATAAATACACATGCATAGATATATATGCATATATATACACGCTCACCTATATACATACATATACATATATATACTTACTAATGATTAAAGGGCTTTAAGGCAGGGGCAGTGGGAGCAGGTGCTCCTTTGCAAAAGAATACAGAACTATGACTGGCCCCTGCTATGCCCACCAGGCCATGCTATTGTTTCCCCTAAGGGTCAAATTGGGATATGAGGCCACCTATTCGTACACAAAATACAAGTGAGGAAACCAGAGGAGAGAAAGAGCTCAGTTCTCTAGGTCTGTTATTAATAAAGATAGGAACAAGCACCAAGCAAAGTTACCTTCCTTGTTTCAAAGTTGTTTTCATGTGGGAAGTCATGGAGAACAAATACATCTGTGCTTCATTTTCTGCAAAGCAACCCAGAGAGTGCCTTGTGCTTTGCCAAAAACAAGTGTGGCCGTTTCTTTACTGAGCTCTCGGTTTTCACCTTTCACTTTCCAAACTCCTCTCATGCATGTGACTGAAACAAAAATGAAGTTATGCACACACACGTGTGGCTGTTTTCCAGCATCAGTCTTCCTTGGGCGACATTTTAAAAGGTTTTGAAATTGAGTTGTACTGCCTTGACTCATTTCTCCTTGATGCCTGCTTTGTTCCAGCAGCAAGGCTGTGTATATAAATACCAGTTTGTATCCCCTGACAACTTCCTGAATTAGAACAGCACTTGTGGTTGATCACAGCAGAAAGAGCTGCAGGGAAACACTTTGGCCCAGCAGGCAAAATCATGCCATTTTTTGACTGGTAAAGTGGGTGCTTGTGCTGCAGGTGATGGTTTTCACTGATGTCCCTTTGCTTGCTTTAATGACTATTGACTTTTCTGCTGTGCTTTAGAAAGATGGTCCATCTGCTGTGTTATCTCTTGACAGCTCTAATCTCTGGAAGGGAGAAAATGCAGGTAAGAAAAAGAGAGTTAGGTGACTTAACTGCTTCTGAGCTGGGATTCAGGTAAACCTTTAAAAGATGGCTTCCCTTTTTCCTTCTTAGTCTTTTCCTTCACTAACCTTGACTTCTCTTGGCTTCAGGAAGAAGACAGATCTGTAGCTCTTGTTGCTCTTCTGCCTCTAAGTGGCCAGTTCTCCACCAGCAGTACCTAGAAACTTGTCTGTTTATTCCTACAGGTATCAGTAAGGAAATCCTTCTGTAATACTGCAGCAAATGAGACTGAAATTCCTTTTCTTTTGTAGGTATATAGAATTGATAAAACATATCTATGGTATTCAGCTGGAAAGAATTCAGAGTTTCCGTATTTTTCATCTATCTGTCTCTTCTCCTCTAGCACTCATCATATTTGTCAACTAAATAATACACTGTGGGTTTGGTCTCAAGACCAATGTTAAAGTGTGCTATAGACACAGAAAAAGCAAATTAGTCAGAAATTATAGGTTTTATAAACAAATCTAGTTACACATACATATCGTACATTATGAAATAATAGGTTAACTGCCAGATTTGAAAATGTGTGTAATTGTCATTGCTACCTTCTATTGTTTTCTCCAGCAAGTGTATAGTCCTCACTTTTCCCAAGAAGCTTTCTTTTTGAAGTGAATGGTATGGGTGAAGCGGGAATGTAGACTTCCATGAGATGTACAGAATTCTGGAAGTTCCAAAACAGTGCTGGATTTAAAAATGAGAGAAATTTTTAACATTTCAGCAGTCTAACTCCCTCATATGTACTTCGAAATGTTGTAATTTGCATATTATTAACTTTGCTGACCAGCACTATGATGAAATTCCTTGCTTCCTGTGGTTCTGTTTTATTTAACTAAACTATTCTCCACTTTCCTTACCTATGTGTTAATTTCAATGCAGCAAGACAGCTCAGTCAGGGATGTGTTGCTTCTTAATGTTTGTCAAAAAGTGAGTGGGGTAGTATCTAAATTTTCTTCCCTTCATTGCTTTGACCCAGTCATGTAGAGACTGGCTGGAAGACAATGTCTGTATTCACATTTCCATTGTCCCATAAAATTAAGACAAGTGAGTGGAAGATAGACTACTTCATATAAATTTCCAAATCAATGTGAGAAGATTTCAAAGAGCATCTGATTGTATATTTTGTTATGGAATAGAAATACAATGGGAGAAGCTGAGCCTACATAACTACACAACACAAAAATTGCTTGCAACATTGTCTCCTCTTGGTGATCTGCTGTAGCAATTTGCCACAAACCCAGGTCTTTTAAAGGATATGGCTGCTCTACAGTTTTCTTGTCCACTTCCTGTCCATTTTAGTGATAGTCCTTTTTGGGATACTACCACTGTACCCTGAAGCATGCTTTGAATCTTGCTATAAGATAAACTAGCTAAATATTAATTTACCCAGGCCTGCATTCTAGTTTATAATAGTTGTTACCCTAGAGCAATAAACAAATGGGTAACATATGACCATGTGTTATAGATATGAAGATAATTTATTATAATGTCCACTAAGAAATTTTATATTTATATGTAAATTGCCTTTCAGAAAACTGATGTTTATTTATTTTATCCTCATTTACAGAAGCCTTATCACATTAAAGTGTTGTATTCTATCTAGTAAACACATTTCAGGCGGTGCAGGAATAACTTTAAGTGAAAATACAATTTGCCTTTAAGTTTTATTTCATACGGGATTTCTTTTTTCTTTTGTAGGCAAATACTGAGTCAAATGTAATAAACGAATTAACCCTGGGTGAACACTACAGAGTTATTTGTTCAAATAGTGCTAAGCATGATAAAACACAGTTTAGCGTCCTCCATACACACAGACTCCTTTGTTTCTTAAATCTGTTACACTTATTATTTAATAAATAAAAATAGATTAATCTGTCTGTTGTTTGTTTTTATGAAAATGTCAAGGCCTATTTTTGACACAAAATAGAGTATCTTCAGGTATATCAGCAAAATCTGCTTTCAAAGCAGTTGAGAAACAGAGATTCAAAGAACCTCATTCCTAACACTTGATACGGTCAATAGTGAGAAATACTAGGTTCTGTTTTGAAGAAAATGTCACTTAGGTTTACATATGTTTTAACAAATGTCTTCAAAGAAAATAACATTACAAAAGCTGAAAAGATTTATCATAACTGAGAAGGAAAAACAAAACCAATAAAATCTTTAGTCAAAAAGGGCACACAGCAAGCTCACTACCCTGGAATTCAGGAGAGCACGCTTTGGCCTCTTCAGGGATCTGCTCCTTAGAGTACCATGGGATAAAACCCTGGAGGGATAAGGAGCCCAAGAAAGCTGGTTAATATTCAAGGATCACCTCCTCCAAGCTCAGGAGCAATGCACACCAACAAACAGGAAGTCAGGCAAAAAAGGCAGGAGGCTGCATGGATGAACAAGGAGCTCCTGGACAAACTCAAGCACAAAAAGGAAAGGGTGGAAGCAAGGACAGGTAGCCTGGGAGGAACACAGAGATGTTGTCCGAGCAGCCAGGGATCACAATAGGAAAGCTAAAGCCCTGTCAGAATTAAATCTGGCCAGGGACATCAAGGGCAACAAGAAAAGCTTCTATAGGTGCATCAGTGATAAAAGGAAAGCTAGGTAAAATGTGGGTCCTCTCTGGCAGGAAGCGGGAGACCTGATGACTTGGTATATGGAGAAGGCTGAGGTACTCAAGGACTTTTTTGCCAGTCTTCACCAGGAAGTACTCCAGCCACACTGTCCAAGTCACATATGGCAAAGGCAGGGACTGGGAGAATGAAGAACTACCCACTGTAGGAGATGAGGTTCAAGACCATCTGAGGAACCCGAAGGTACATAAGTCCATGAGACCTGATGAAACGCATCTGTGGGTCCTGAGGGAACTGGCAGATGAAGTTGCTAAGCAGCTATCCATTATCTTTGAGAAGTCATGGCAGTCCAGTGAAGTTCACAGTGACTGGAAAAAGGGGAAACATGACCCCCATTTTTAAAAAGGGGAAAAAAGTAAGACCCAGGGAACCACAAGTCAGTCAGTCTCACCTCTGTGCCCAGCAAGATCCTGAAGCAGATCCTCCTGGAAACTATGCTAAGGCACGTGGAAAACAAGGAGGTGATTTGTGGCAGCCAGCATGGCTTCACTAAGAGCAGATTGTGTCCAATAAATTTGGTGGCCTTTTACAACAGGGTTACAGCGTTGGTGGATAAGGGAAGAGCAACAGATGTCATCCACCTGGACTTGTGCAAAGCATTTGACACTGTCCCACAAGACATCCTCATCTCTAAATTGGAGAGACATGGATTTGATGGATGGACCACTCAGTGGATGAGGAATTGGCTGGATGGTCGCACTCAAAGTTTTGTGGTCAACAGCTGAATGTCCAAGTGGAGACCAGTGACAAGTGGCATTCCTCAGGGGCCAGTATTGGTACTGGTGCTGTTTAACATTTTTGTCGGCAACATGGACAGTGGGATTGAGTGCACCCTGGGCAAATTTGTTGATGCCACCAAGCTGTGTGCTGCAGTCGACACATTGGAGGAAAGGACCTGGACAGGCTTGAGAGGTGGGCCTGTGGGAACCTCGTGAAGTTCAACAAGGCCAAGTGCAAGGTCTTGCACATGGGTCAGAGCAATCCCAAGCACAAATACAAGCTGGGTGGAAAACTGATTGAGAACAGCCTTGCCAAGAAGCACTTGGAGGTGCTGGTTGTCGAGAAGCTCAAAATGACCTAGCAATGTGTGCTCACAGTCCAGAAGGCCAGCTGTATCACGGGCTGCATCAAAAGCAGCGTGGCCAGCAGGTTAGAGGGAGGGGATTCTGCCCCTCTGCTCTGCTCTGGTGAGACCCCACCTGGAGAGTTGAGTGTCTAGCTCTGGAGTCCTCAGCACAGGAAAGACATGGACCTGTTGGAATGGGTCCAGAGGAGGGCCACAAAAATGATCAGAGGGATCGAACAGCTCTCCCATGAGGAAAGGCTAAGAGAGCTGCGGCTGTTCAGCCTGGAGAAGTGAAGGCTGTGGGGAGACCTTATAGCAGCCTTACAGTACCTGAAGGGGGCCTACAAGAAAGCTGGAGAGGGACTATTTACAAGGGCCTGTAGGGATAAGACAGGGGTAATGGGTTCAAGCTGAAAGAGGGTAGATTTAGGTTAGACATAAGAAGGAAATTCTTGACAATGAGGGTGGCGAGGCACTGGAATGGGTTGCCCAGAGAAGCTGTGGCTGCCCCCTCCTTGGAAATGTTCAAGGACAGGTTGGATGGAGCTCTGAGCAACCTGGTCTAGTGTAAGGTGTCCCTGCCCATGGCAGGGTGGTTGGAACTAGATGATCTTTAAGGTCTCTTCCAACCCAAACCATTCTATGATTCAATGAATCTATGAAATACAATGTAATTTTAATCATTTGAATTAATATATTGAATTATGATTCATTCTGAAATTAACAGATGCCTTTTAGTTACTAGCCTTAGATGGGCAAGGATGTCTCTGCTGTTGCCAGGTGTTAAGAATCTAGGTGGTATAGTTCATCTTCTATTCAGTAAAGACGTGGTAGGGGTCTGGAAAGGAGCATGAAGAAATTAAATAGAGAAACAGCACAAGAAGAGAGAGAGACAAAGACAGGAAAAACCACATTCTGCAGAACAGATGAAGACAGAGCATTCCCTCATTATTTTTCTACACTAAATACAGAGTACATTCCTGTTGCAAGAATGCCCTTCCGGAGTCTGTCTACAAAAACATCACCAGCTGGGCTAAAAGGGGAGTATTGACAGAACTTCAGTTTAGTGAATAAAAAGTGCAGGTTACAGCAATAACAAAGAGAATGATCTTACTCAAAAATGTGAAGCTGTTATTTGTGTTGCAGCTTTTGTGCATTTTAAATGGCAAAAAAATATATACAAATAATACCCTAGTGATGCTGAAGTTCTCCAGTATTTCTGTTCCTCCATTGAACAATTATTCGGATACCATAACTGCCCCTGCTCAGTTGTGTTTTGGGGGGAAGATGTTAAGCACATTCAAGCACAGCTGCATGGCAAAGTAAAATAGCACATTTTCATTCAGAAAGCATATTTTCTAAACAAATGTCTAATATTAATACCTCACATATCTGCTTTCTGATAAAAATGTGTTGTCACTGATTCTTTGTGGTCCTGAGTCTTAGATGTTTGCAGCCTTTTGCTTTTTAGAAAGCTGCAAACATTCAAACTTGCAATTCAAGTTAGGTTGTTATTTTATTTCAATGTTATTTGAATAGGAATTACAGTAAGTAGATATAAACAAGCAGCAAAAGAAGTACAAAATTATCTCGACTGTGTTTCAGACTTCGAAGGCATGCTTCTATAGTCGCAAGGATGATGGCCGTAAATAAAGAACAGCACAAAACTTACTTCTATATTCTCTTAGAACTGAAGCCTGCAAAGAATTTAGGGGTCACCTATATGCAAGGCACTATGCAATAACGCTGATATGAGTCACTTCACACTTCCCATTTGTAAAAGTCCAAGCAATCTTACAAATGTGTAACTGTTGTCACCTCTGTCTATATAGATTTGAGCACGTTCACTGTGACTATATGACACAGCAAGGATCAGGCTATAAGATATGCTTGTACTGTGCTGCCAGAAAGTTTCCAGCTGAGTGTTAAAAAAGGTGCTGAGCTACTTACCAGGATGGCAACAGTAAATATCCTGTGTGAAATTCTGCTGCTGTCAGTGTTGATGATAAGACTCCCACTGACTGAAAGAAGGCTAGATATCACTTCTCCTACACTTCATTTTCAATTAGAGTCTGTACGGAGAGCTTTTAAAGTGACTAGCAATTAAGACCTTAAGGGGGCTATGGAGACGTTCAAAGCAGCTTTTGCTGTTGGCCTTTTTAAAGTTTTATAGGGCTACGCTTCTTCATCGTTATAAACCCTCCTGAATCTTTCCTGGCGAGAGGGGAAGAAAGGCAGAGGGGTGAGGGGAGAGAAAGCAAGACATGAGGCTTGGGTTTATCTGCTTTTTTTTAAAAACTTTTTCTCTTAAACTACTTAGGTGGTGGTGAGTCACAGTTCCGTATATAGCTTTTTTGAAAAAGCTGTTTTTTAAAAAATGAACTTCCTGCACATTTTGGGTCTCGTGTAGGAAAATTTGATTTCCTCTGGTATCCTTGGAGCACGTACAACATCAACAATCACATATCCCTTTTGAATCATTTGAGACTTTTTTTATTATCTAAAAATAGTGGCATCTTCAATTGACCATTTTTTCTTGAATTACTGTTTAGATGCTTAGTAGTACTCCCTGTTTTTCTCTGAACAGCACAACAACCTGCTGTCTAGTGCCAGCCAACATGGCCTGTCCTCAGGAAGAAGAAGCAGAAGAGGAGACTGCAGTTTTGCACTTGTTCACTTGGTTTTCCACGCATCTGCAAATTCTTCCTCCTCCTTTTCCTTTTAATGCAATTTTTCTCATCTCTCTGGGGCTCTCTGAAGGAACATGTACACAAGCTTTCCCCCTGTGCAGAGAGAGCTGATTAATGGGAGGGAAGATTGTCTTCTCTGAGAGTGAAGCCTTTGGCTACGTAAGCTCAGGAGATCTCTTATAAATGAGCAAGAAAAAGCTCATTTGTAGGCAACTTGAAATCTGCACAGGAACGAGAGGTTAGATTTCTTACCTCAGTAGGTAAACAACTTATAATAACTGCAGTGCGCTTTAGGTTAGTCCTTAGTCTGTATTTAGCTCATTCAGTAGAACCAGAAAGGTCTCATAAACCCAATCACAACTGAATTCTAGAAAGATCTCTGCAGTAACTGTAAACACTCATTTCAAACACTGTGCAACCAGCAAATATCTCATTGTTCATTTAACTTTACGAACTGTCTCTACCATAATGCCCTGCACCAAGTAAATAAAATGCTGACCTCCCAAACCAGGACGTTCTTCAAACATTTCCCAACTTGCATTTTTTGTTAAATACTTCCCACTTGTAAAAATGTCATGGTATAACATGAAAAGCTTTTTCTTAATCTAAATATCTAATCTATAAAATTAGTTTATGATGAGCAGGAGTTTCGTGTTGGATGTATTTTTTTTTCCTGGAGGAAGAATCAACAGATTGTATAGTTGCTATTCTCAAACTTGTTTTGCTGATAAACGTGAAATTATTCCTCCTCTTGCTTTCTGCAAACCTGCCAGAGATTAAACAGATATACAGGAGATGGCAGAAGCAGCACACAAAATTTGGATGGTGTGCTTGGCACCTTTTAAAACACTTGGTGGAGCAGATGAGAGTTTAAAGAGAGCACCCTAATTAGTATTAGGCAGGGACAGATGCAGAAGAACTTTGAAAACTGGAAACAGAGGAAATCATTAGGAAACCTGGGCTAAAGAACCTGAATTCTAACTCTCAGCTGGGCAAAATTCCCCACAGAAGCCAAAGTCTGCATTGCAATATGCACAAAGTTTTAATGCTAACATGTGAAAAACCCCATATGTTATCTCTCTCTCCAAACTTTATTGCAACATCCTCTTTTAGAACAATGAGACTTTGAACGCAATGGAAATACAAATATCTGACTTCTTTTGAAGAAATCAAGCTGGCATTGCAGCTTGCCTTTGAGACCACCTTAGTTTGATATTGCGTTCCCATGCTGCATATTCCTCAAACTGAGACTCTTGTTCACTTGAAAACTGCACAGAACAGCTCTGGGAATGCAGTGGTCAACTGGAAATTTGCCAGTATTAAGCATTATGGGCATTTTTTCAAATAGTGGTAGGGGTGTTAATTTAAAAACACTGATAGAATACCTCATAGCAGAGGAGACAGTTTAGGACAAAGAAATCCATATTTTTTTTACAGATAATGAAGCAAAATCCATATACAAACAAAAAAACATCTAAGGATCTATAGGAGACGGTAAGAAGCTCATACAAAGAGGGCAGGAGGAAGTTCAGGCAAAGTCCATGGTGATGTTCTAAGTAGATAAGGGATGGGAGTTGAGGATAAAAAGGCCACATTCAAACGCAATGTATTGTGCAAAAAAGGTCAGTGGAATAAATTCATAGCAGGTTCATGGTCATAGCAAAAAAAAAGGGCCATTAAGGGAACATTTACCTTCAGTTAAGTATCTGCAGTTTTATTGCAAGTTCAAACATGAGTGTTTGTGTAAAAAGGCTATATATCACCAAGACTTTTACCTGGCTAACTTAGATCTCCTCCAAGGCTTTTGGGCTGTGGAGTTCAACAGTTCATGTGGAAAACTCTTCTTTCTTGAATACCAGAGCCAAAACAAGTTTATTCAGAAACAGCATTTGCTTCCTTTCTTTTATTGCAATAGAAAGGAGGCAACTTCTCTGACTTTTCTATTCTTTCTCTGGTATTTATGTTCCTGTTTCATAAGGCAACCAAATTGTCTGCTGATGGGTTTGGTGTGTGCTTCACTTCTTTGTCATCAGTCAGTGAGTCAGTAAGCAGTAAATACATATTGACTGAAAAGTCCTAGTTTCTTTCAAGAAGAATTCCACTAATAGCTCCTGCAAAACTAGCCAGGTGACTATACTATTCTTTCACAGGACAGTGGGTCATCATTGAAACCAGCCTTTGAAGCTCCTGTTGAATTGTGTTGACTTAAATTTATTTCAGACACCATACTATAGTGCAACACTTACTCCCCCCCTTCAAGGTCACTTTTTCCCTGCAGACCTTCCAAAGAATCACCTTCGCTTCTGATCTGAAGCCTATGCTACCCTCTGACTTTCTCTATTATCTTCTCTTCTGTTTTGTGGTCTTCGCTGCTTTAGAAGTGGGAAAAAAAAAAAAAAGAAACTAATCTCTTAATAGATGTAACTGGTAAGTTTTGTGGATAGTTAATGGAAAGAAATTACTTGGTTTTGACACAAGATATTTATCTTGCGTTAACAGGCTTGGTGTTTCTTGAACTGAAACCTGTTTAAAAGGTAATTATGGTATCCTTACAAAATACTTCTGAGACTGGGACACCTTGATGACAAGTGTTTTGCCAGGATACTTTGTGATGCCTAGGTAATTTTTATTAGGAACACAGAACTCCTATCGTCATTTGAAATATACAACAGATTTAGAGGCAATGAATGAAGTTTAGCCAGAAAAATAAAGTGACCGAAATGTATTGGGGATATACACCTTGTCAGAGTAAAATACACATAAAATAAAATAAGAATGTGCTTAAGGGGCAGTTTCATGCTTATTTATGCAGTATGTTTCCCTCTCTATCCATAGTCTTAGGTATGGTAGAACAGTTGGCTAGCACAAAGATTGTTGAATTTCAGAATGCTTATTTTTGGCATTAAAAACATTAGTACCATCTTGATTGTTGCTGAAGTTGGTAGCTTTCTGTGACTCACTGTGATTGTGTCGAGGACGAAATAACATGGATTAATTCTCATATCTAATCCAACAGTCACCAGGTCTCTGTTTGCTCCACCAGCCACCACAGTCTTCTTGCTCATAAATCTTTTGTTCTTGAACACAAATCTGTTTTCCAGGCACTGTTTTTCGGCAGGTATCTGCAAAGGTTCAGTTGTCCACGAATCTTCATCACTTCTCTACTGTTCCTTCAAGGTCGCGTTCTTCTTCAGCTCTATCCCTATTTTTCAGAACACATGGAAGTTAGAGACGTGTCAGGTGATAATTCTTTTGTATGATTAGCTTACATCTACTCAAGGATAACTCACTTCTTTACATTTTTGAGTTGCTTCCACTGCTGCCTCAGTTTCCGTCATAGACTTTACTTCCTTGCATTACTTGTAACAACGTCCTTTCCTGTTTATTGCTCTGTTCTCTGTCTCCTCCAGCTGCTCTTCTCATAAGACTAAATTTAAATAATGTTACTTATGAAATATCATTCTTTATTTGATTACACACTGTGTAATAAAAACCACAGGCGTTAGAAAAAATTAATGTTGTGATGATTGACTTAAGTTTTTTGGTAGCAAGGATTTAATAGGCAATAAATAATTTTCATAAAGTGAATCACATAAAGCAAGAAACTAGTTCATCCTAAATAACTAGAGAGAAAGCAGTATCTGGAAGACAGCTAACGAAGAAATAAAGAATGTGTTACATATCACAGGGGAAACTTAACAGTAACTCAGGTCTAAAGCAGAGCAGGGCTTTGAATACCCACTTGGGCATGGATGGGTCTAAAACTCTTGCTAGGGAAATGTGGTTATACAGAATAAAATATCTCACTTTCTGTTAGAAATGTCTCAAATCAGATCAGCGACATCAGAAAGAATAATGATCTGTTGAATAACTCTTATGATGTTTCTTCTGATAATGCATTTCTGGCATCTCAAACTTGGTTTGAAATGTTGTATGATGTTCTGTATTCTCTCCTGAAACGTACTCTGTGAACTTTTGGTACAAATCCCTTTGTTACCATGGAAGCTGAAGGCTGTAGAAACCCATTCTTCTTCATTCAACCCTTTTTTTCCTTCCTTTTCTCACTCGATTTCAGAAGTCTTGACCACAGAGAGGGTTGATTTTACACTTAAAATTACCAGTAGACTAACACCAGATAGGTTTTGTTAGATTTTACTAGTTAGTAAAACATAAGGTACAGGAAACAAGAGACATTGCTAGTTCAAATCTATACTTCCATTTGGATGGCAAACTCTACAACGAACCCTAAAGAATGCAGATAATCATTGTATTAGTATTGTGATTTTGCCTCAATTTGCAACAAAGAACCATGCAGTTGCTCTCTCACTCCTCTCCCCTCCCCGGTGGGATGAGGAAGAGAATCAGAAGGAAAAAGGCAAAACTCATGGGTTGGGATGAGAACAGTTTAACAGAGTGGCAAAGGGAGAAGAAAACAATCAAGAGTACTGATAAAAAGCATATAGAAAATACAATGGTCTCACCACCCAATGCTCATCTTGCTCCTGAGTAGCAAAAGACCCTCCTTCAGCCAGCTCGCCACTAAATACTGAGCATGACATCACATGGTATAGAGTATCCCATTTGATTGGCTCTTTGGGTCAGCCCAGCCAGCTTCTTGTGAAAACTGACTCTATCCCAGCTGTACCCAGGACAGTATATACATAATTTCTCAAAAAAAAAGTCTCTCGCCTTTGCCAGCTGCTAGCATCCTAAACTCTTCTGTGTCAAATGTGGCACCACAGAAAAGACTAGGAGGGAGACCATGGGCATATTCTGTTGACTATGGACTACTAATAACCAGTACTCTTTTTAAATGCTGAGGCAAATGGGAGCTTTCTCAAGTACTTTCCTTCAGGATAAAATCCAGGCTGTTAGGGGCTGAAGTTTCCAAAGCGTCCCCCACAAACTACTACCAAAATAAGTCGTATCTTCCACATTATACGAGTCCTTTCAGAACATTGTGGGGAATCCAGGTGTGATTTATCCGGATTTAGTAGGACAGAAATCAACCTCTAATACTAAGAGCAGTTAAATCATAACCACCAAACTCTCATGACACATTAGCATGGAATGGCATCTGGAAAAAGAATAGATACCTCAAGCCATATGTCAGCTAGACTGAAGGAAATACCGGTAAAAAGAATAGATACCTCAAGCCACATGTCAGCTAGACTGAAGGAGACACTGGTAACAAAAAAATAACAAGGTGTGAATCTTTTGCTGGTGTATTCCCCAGACAATGGCACCTGACAGCATTCAGTTCATCTGCAGCCCTGATGTCCTTGAGCTCTACTTGGTAATACATTACACCCATGCAGCCCCACAACCCACATCTGACAGCATAAATCTAGCCAGAGAGATTCATGTATGTGTGAGGTCAAACTGGACTACAGCAATGCTTCTGATATTGTGGCAGAGCAGTAGAGCCTCTGCTCCAGTCTTCAGAAAAAGCAGCAGCTCACTGACCTTGCCAAAGGACTCGGTAAGACGTGGCTGTCAGCACTAGTTTTATTTCTCCTGAATGCAGTGTAGTGTCAAACTTGGCACAGAAACTGTGTGCCCTGGCTGCCTGTGAATCTGCACTACTGGTCATCACTGCGGTCGTGTTCAACACCTGGACCTCGCTCCACAAGGGATGTCTTGAACAGCAGTTTTACAAGGCAGTGGAGCACAGCCCTCTCTGGTTCTAGGTACAAGCTGTGAAATAAGGATAACCAAAAACTCAGCATGAGTTTGTCCATGCACTTGGATTTGGGACAAAAAATCCAAAAATAACTAACCCGTGATTTTTTCTTTCACGAGGACAGGAGGGCAGATCTATTTTTAAACGCTTGGATATGATGCCTAAGCAGGCGTATAAGAACCAAAATCGCATGCAGGTTTAAAATCCTCACCTGCATACACAAAGTTTGCTTGTGCTCTCTAGGATTTGAAGATTCTGTTTGATTTAAATCACTAGAGGAAATTCTTTAAAGACACAAATAGCAGTTAGGTATCAAATTTATTAAAAATCAGTGGGAATCATGCTTCTTCTTTCTATCTGCATATTTTGAATATTCCCTTTTTTGTGTGTCCATAATAGTATGTTAAAACTTCACTCTGAAGAACAGCATAAGGACAGAAGAAATGGTAGCAAAAATAGAATTGAAGTACCTCTGTAAAACTGAACTAAGCTCAAAACTTCAGTTACATGACATATGCAATATTTATTTAATAAATTTCATGTACTAATAAGTGTCTTTCACTGTATCATTATTAAGAACTACAGAATTAAATTACAGACAAAATGAAGATCTGATAACTAATTTTTAATTGTTTTATGTGACCACTGTCTAATAGAAAATGTTCTGAGTTAATTTGTGTGTGTACTTAGATATTCAGGGGAAATCAACAGCTAACTCAAGGCATTTAAAATTTAGTAGGTAGGTTAAATGCCTTCATGAAAAATCCTCTGCCTATGGGGAAAACAACTGACAAATTTTTTGATGAACTAACATAAACACAACAGAAAGCTGCAGAAAGGATAATGCAAGTCACTTGAACTTGAAAGAATAAAATTATCATCAACATAAAGCTGTATCCTTCTCACTCACTGTATTCTCTCTCATGTGATTTGACCTGCTGCTTTCCTCTGCTCTTTTTAAAAACTATACTTTAAGATAGTCTACTTCTAGCCAGCTGTAATATTTGAAACCAGCACCAATATCTCAGACACTGCAGGTTTAAGTTTCCATATGTGAAGGTGCTTTTCTTAGTATTGAAGTTATAACAGCTTATTGTCCAAGTATATTAATGACCACCGGTAACAGAACAACCAACACTTGTCATGCAGAACCTCCTTTATATACAAAAAATAATAAATTACAAGAAGCCAAAGTATAAGATGAAATAGACTGAACATCACATTCTTCATTTTTCACTTGATCACAACCTAAGTGAAGCACCTGAGCTCCTTCTGTGATCAACAGAGTGAAAAGAGCATCTGAGAGGTGTTCATGATATGTGAAATGAGTCATCTTCTGGAAGTGTCTTTGAGGTGATGTAGCTTAGACTGGCAGTTTAACTTTCAGATGGCTGCAACCAGTTGTGATGAATCCCACGCTCAGTAAACAGGTTGTGTACAGGAAATACCATGGGGTTTCAGTGACAAGACTTTGTCTTAGTCTACTCAAATGTAGACTTAGTCTACTCAAATATAGACTAAACTTCATTTGGCTGTTACTTCATAATTAGCATCAAAGATGTTCAAAGCCCTGAATGAGGTGTCAAAAAGACGTGGGCACAGGGGTGCCTCACCTGAATGCCAAACTGGCTTGGGTAGAGTAAAGCCTTTACTGGTAGCAAAGTGGAGCCAACACCTGAATGTACTTGTTAGCAGTGCCAAGGGACCCAAGCACATAGTTCAAGAGGAACGTAAGCACCTGCAACCACTGTGGCAATGAAGTGGCATTTCTCCAAACGAGTGAGGGAAAGCTGACGCCTAGATCCTGTCGATGGAGAACAGACAGCTATCCTGGACCTTAGAACCCTGGGACAACAGCTGGCCATCGGGACCAGCACTTTCCACCTGAACCAGAGCTGGGCTTGCTGCTGCACAGTGATGAAAAATTGATACTGCTGATGGGACCTGTACTGGTTTCTCTTGATGTAGCATGTCTGCTTCAAGCTTGTTTGTGTCTTCAGGTCTACGGATATTTTAATATTTTTAATCCTGATACGACTGATTTTCTTTTTTGCTGCCTTATATTCTCTGCTGTATCTGCAGATAAAAGACTGTAACATGAAATGTAGGAAAACATTTTTTGAAGTAAAAAGAAAAATATTGTCTATCTTGATCTTAGTCTGAATATGCAAATGTGTAAGAATCAGGAAACAATACACCATTTGAATTTGAATATTATATTTATTAGTTATTGGCAGCTCAGTTACTGTGAGGGCTGTAATTAACACCTCCTTTCCTTCAATAAAATGGGACTCTGATGACTTCTTTCATCAGCAGGTTTGCATGCTTGTTATTTGGCACTTGCTATTTTGTATCACCACAGAATACAAAGTACTCAGAGGATGGCTTCTCCCACACCTGTTGGTAGAAATGAACATTAAACACATTGAAAAGTAAATTCCTTTTCCTTTTTTTAGCTGTCCAAAGCAGCCAAAATTATGCAGTTTGAGCTAGTTCAGGCAATTCTTGCTCAGGATGATAGGTCCTTTTTCAGAGAGGAATCTTGCTGAAATTAGTGGGCCTATGAGAAAGAGCTCCTGCAGCTTTGGGGTGCACAACCTGACTCTCTGCATGTCTCTAACATCCGCAATAAAAAAAATAAAAATCCCTCCATATTCATCTGCTTCAAGTACATGTAACTGAAAATGCAAATTTCTTTCCTTCTTTATATGAATCTTGGAACGAAGAAAGCTGAATGAGTAGGTTAAAGGAGCTCTTCATAATTTTAGATTACTCACTAACAACAGTGCAAGGTTGTGACTAGTTTAGCTACTTAAATTGCTACTGTCCATTTCTACCATCATACCCACAAGGAGGGCAACAGATATCTTAGTTTAAAAATTTTTTGTTACATATGTAAATGGCTTCATTTCTCATTGTGTTCATCTCTGCTGGAAATGGCTGGTTGATGCCTGCTGGCCATATGTGTAGCTTTGATGCTACTGCTTGATTTTGCACAACCTCAGCTTTAACTCTGCTTTATTCAGCTGTAGCCATTCTGATGACAACAGAACTCTGTTCTTAACTGAGCGTGGGGATGCAGAGACAACCCTGGCATACACACTGTGCAACAGCTCTGGGTGCTTCATATCAGTCTGTTCCTGTTGGTGAGTGGTGTTGACTATTTAAAAGTTGACAGCAGTTAAATATTTTTGCTCTTTGAACTAGGAAGAAGTCATCTCATGAATTGACATAATTGACTTAGTGACCTTGGTGTGAAAAATCGAAAGTTCTTGAGACATACTGTTATTTTTAATTTTTAAAAAGAAATTAAATGAAAAGCAGAACCCATAGGCCCAGTAGGCCCTCCTTGCTGTGGCCCTAGTGTCAAGTGTGTAGTTTTGGGCCAAGCTGTAAAGATAAAGAAGGCAAGGACAAATCTGGGTGGTTGTCAGGCTGCAATATCTCATTCTTTACACAAAGATCTGTGTCAAAGTTGTTACACCACTGTTATACATTCATCATAGACAGTATTTTCTTCTGTTGTTCTATATAAAGTCATCCGTTTGTGGGTGGAGGTTCAAAGAGAGGCTTGTATTTCCCATACTTGTTGCTATAAATTTGAAATGGGAATACAACATTGACGCAGAAATGACATTTATACAAATCTTTTTCATACATATAGGAATGTACATATTCTCCAAAAGATCCATCATCTTGGTTGCTCCTTGAATTTAAGAAACACTTACAGGTATTACAGCTGGAGATGGGGCAACTGCCTGATATTCAGCCAGCATAAAGGCAATGCTGAGATAAACGAGGTAAATAGGCAAATGTTCTGTACAGTCTCTAGTAAGAATTATGTCTTTAAGAGAAGGGGAGAAAGTGTGAAAGCAGCCCAGGCATTTTAATTCTTCTCCTAGGGGGATGTTTAGGACACCTGCAGGACCCAGTGCAGCCTAAAATAGAGAAAAAACCAAACCCCACAGCCTTATTTTTTGAAGAGACAGAAAAACCCACTTGCCATTTACCGCCAGCCATGAAAACATGTCTTTTCTATTCTTGCCCAGTCCTTGCTCCTGCCCCAAGAGCAGTGGTGTGAGTTTTATTTCTGCTAAGCCTCAAACAATACCAATGAGCCCCTCCATCCCCTAGTTCTGTTTTCTGTGGTGACAAGAAGACACTTGCACACAGCTACAAGGAAGCACGTTATAGTGCAACCTCTTTTTCAGCCCCATTATAACATTATACTAAAGTCTTGGCTATATTCTTCTCAGCTTTTCGTCTTATATCCTTAATGATCTTGTAGTCTTGGGAATTCCTTGTCTAGCCTCTTTTGAGATGGTGAAGAGCAAGCAGCCCAGCCACCCTAACAAAAAGCTCAACGGGAATCCCTGTGATCATGTATATCCATACCAGAAGACAGGGCGTGTTATGTAGCCCTGAGGGCAAGGGGTGTAGTACAGCTTGTAGTAGCTGAACTCCCTTCCCTGATCCAAACAGCCCAGCTCTGTCTGGGTTGTATACTGAAAATAATCCCTGCCTCACGCTGTTCCTCACACCTTTCCGGGGCATTGTCTGATAGCTGCTACAGCCCTGAACCTAGCTCTGCAATGCCTGGAAGCCTGCTAGGAATGCAAGGGTATGGATGAGAGGAACAGTGCTGAGCTGGTGTCCTGGCCCTGCTATTTTAGCAATTTGCACATGCCTTTGGGCGTCCTGCATGTCTTTTGCTCTGTTTTGCCTCCAGGCTGGCCCAAAATATTAGCTGCTTCAATGCCTTTGTGAAAGGCTTCGGAGATACTACACATGCAGAGCAGATGCATCTCTGATTTTACTACTTTAAAACTCTAATTTTCTCTTCTCCTTATTATTATTTGTTGTCTCATAAGTCATTTAGTTCAGTTCTGTTGTTCCTCGCAAACCAAGAGATCTTTTATTTCCTAGTGGCCTTCGATCCATTGGTCAGAGGTGCATGACTAGAGAAAGAGATACTATGTATGGATAAAGGGATTTCTTTTTTCTGGAAAACCCTTCCAGTTTCTGGTTATTCAAGGATATTTTATATTGGAAATAGCAATAGTTTTAATGCTCAGCAATGGACCCATCTTCCATTTATTTCCTTGCTTGATTTTAATCTGTCCTTTCTAATATGTTCCGCCAATAAGTTCTATATTTTATCATAGATTGTGCAGCAAAAAAATAATAATTTTTAACTATAAATCTGCTTGATCATCATCTCCTTAGCTGTCCCCAAGATACGGTGACAAATAGTGAACTATCCACCCATACCCACTTCCCCCAGATCTCTGCTGTTTGTAGTTTTCTGGATCTTCATCGTAATCTTCTTGTCACCTTTAGTCAATGAGTTTTACTTTTTTTAGTAACTCTTCAAGCTCGCTCACATCTTCAGACATTATTGTTACCCTTTTGATTTATTTCGTTGATATAGATGGTCAGGGTTGTGCTGAATCTTTAAGATGTGTGTGAGCCACCAAAAGCTGTCAGAAAACAACAAAATTTCTGGTTTGTCCTCTGTTCTTAATGGTTCTAAAAATCAGCTTACCTGTTTTTGATATTTATTGAGGACTTGACCTTCCTCCACTTGACCTCTAGAATACAATCACTTTCTGATTATGCCTATTCTGCATTTTTGTACATGGGAGTTATGAAAAGATGTTCTACTTTGCTTTCCTTTTTTTCAGTTCTGCTGATATCTTTAGTCATCACCTGCTTAGATACTTCTCCCAGCTGAAGGCTGAGTACATTTTTTGGCACTTCAGGATAAGGTTGTGTCTATCGTAGTACTTTAAGAAATAGTCACAGGATGTCCTGAAGGATTCTACTTAGTTAACCACAAAATTCAGATTTTCCTCCCTAGATTTCACAATTCTGGGAAATCACATTTGAGCATAATTTGAGATGACTTAATTATCTGACTTCTTTGCTATCTTTCAAACATCTCAAGCAGACCACTCAAATGATTTTGAGACTGAAGTGCATCTATTGTACGTCAGTCTGTAATGTCGGTCCATCACATATTATAAACTAAAATCAAGTATGTGCTAAATTTCCTTTTTTTTTTTAAATAGCTCTCATATCATTCTTTTTTATTTTAATGTATAAAATTGTTCTTATTTTCTTTGGCTTTGTATGAAAATGTCCGACTCTCTGCCAAGAGCTGAAAAGATTTCACAATGGATGCAGAAGAAAAAAATGCCTGAAGCAAGTCTTTTGGATGGTTTTCTTTTCCTTTCATGGTTACAGTGAACTAGACAATATCCAATGGAAAGAAATTGCCCCTTGCATTATATGTAATAGGATATATTTTAGTAACGATTATTCTTAGACTGACCCACATATTTTCTTCATTTTAATAAACTGTGTTGAGGTGTATACGGTATGTGGCAAAATTTATAATTATGAATTTGTGATTAATTTTAATGGTTGCAGTTCAGTTCCTTAACTTTTAGTACTCCCGTGAGCAGAATGCTGTACTCTCAGTCTCCTGCAGGTACAGCATGTCGGTATAGCTTGATTTACATATGGCAATTGCTCAGCTGAGCGCAGGCTTGAAAGAACTAAATTGTGAAGACAGATATTGCAGGTCAACCCAAACATGCTGATGCTTGATCAAACCTGATCTGACTATATTAAAATTTTGTTTTTTAATTCCAAGACTTAGATCATGTGTGGCTAGAAAGAAAGGGAGTTTGTTTTGGGGAAACTCAAAGGATATGGTCTAGGTCATGCCAAAGTTGTCAAAAACATCACTTGTGTCCATATCATAATAAAGATGAAGATTTACTTATTCCAGGTGATAAATCATCATTCCATACCCTGACCCAGACAAGTGGAGAGCTTTTGAAGGGTCTGCCTCAGGCCTTCTCTGCTCACATAACAGACCTCCTTGAGAGATGTAAAGGCTTCCCTAATGCCAGTCGTTTCAAACCTCGGATGAAGTAACTACTCATCTGAGTCATGAATTAATAGAGGTCACTTTACCTTTCCCAGTACCACCAGGACCTGCTGCAAAAAGGGATAATGAGAAAAGTACTGTTGTCCTGCCCATGCTTTTTAAGAAGGAAGAGGAGCACAAAGAAAGTGGGGAGCTGTGAGCAGCAGTAGCTCTAAGAGTCATAGTTAAGTGGAGCCCCTTCTGTTAGATGACCTCTTAAAATCAAGTGCTCTCATTTAATATTCCTTGACAACAGCTGTCTGCTGGAGACTGGCCTTAGCCTGCTTGGAAGAATTTATGACTGTGAGATTGGAGTAACTTGGGATTCATGCGGGGTTTTTTTGCTAGGATTGACCCCTATTGCTCTTTCTCTTTTTGGCTAAACGCTGTCTACATTGGTAACAGCTTCCACTGGATGAAGTTCACAACATGCAGTTGATTTCTGAGTACCGAAGTGATACTGAGACCACCACACTGTATTTCCTTTAATGAAATTTCATTTTCACAGGCAATGGAACTATGTAGATAAAATGAAGTGTCTTGCTTGCTTCTGGTCATGTTCAGGTCACAATAGCTGGAATCTGACTGGAATTCCTAATCCACAAGAATCACTTTTCTAACCACTTTTAAGAGATGACCTTACAGAAAGATTAAATTATACTAATTTCCGCTTTGCCTCAGCCCAGGTTCCCCAAAAGGACTTATTCATCTGGCTGCTGTAGCAGGATCAGGTGCCTTCCCTGTGTGCCGCCAGCCTGTCGCAGAACTCGGAAGCAGGCATGCGGAGAAGACTGGAATTAGCCAAGACAGGAAATATCAAGGACTGTCTGTCTGGGACATTTAGTGACCAGTCATGTACTGACAGAAGGTACCTTCTGCACTCCAGATTTATAGTGCTAAAAATCTCTCCTTCATAAAAGTCTAAAACTTGATCTCAGTTTCAAAATGTATCAGAGTTACCCTCTTCCCTAGTAACAGCTGTGTCATAGTATTTAAAACCACCACCCAGAAGTGAGAGGATTTCTCTCCTTGTCCTGAAAGGATCTAAGCCCACATTTTCCATTTACTTGTTTTGCTGTGGGGAGAGCAGTTTGTTGCAGGGGACAGAGCCTGCTACTGAAGCCCTTCCATTTTTCCCTTCGTGGACTCAGGATCCATGGGGAAGAGCTGTTACTATATGAGGAACTTAGAAGCTGAAGAGTCAGTTTACAGGCATTCCAGCCATTTTTGCTGGAGTGTTTGAGGATAGGTGAGTGCAGCGGTGGCTTAGGGCATAGCATAAGCTGCCTGCTGCAGCCCTGCCTAAGGAGATGTCCTACCATCTGCCCGCACAGCCCCTGGTCCTGCTCAGATCCTCCTGCCCTTTTGTGTCACTTATCTGAACACACTCATGGCAGCAGAACCGCCCTTGCAGCCCTGCCCTTGCCAAGAGGTCCTGAAGGCCCAAGAAGACGGTTTGAGTTTGTGCCTCGTTAGAAAGGACTGCTAGGAGAAGAGGAAGGGGGAGCACCATTCTTACACCCTGGAAGAGCAGGAAAGGAGGAAGCTGATGAGGAAAGGAGGGAAGAAAGAGCATTCCTTGTCTTTGCTTCTCCACCAAACACATCCACAGTGTGCTACAGAAATCTCTTTCTGAAACTATTCAGAGTCCTCTCTCCTACCCAGACCTCTGGAGATACCTGGACCCTTCAGAATCCTACGTCTTGCTCAGCATCCCATGTGGGTCTTCTCTGCCACCCTGCATTTAAGAGAGCTGTCTGCCCTGCCAGTTCTCCCCCTCCTCATTCAAAACTGTTCAAAACATCATCCACCTCTCTCAGCCCTCTCTCTGTCCACCCACACAGAAATATGATCCTTCCACTGCCCCTCCTTCCTCCAGTCCTGTTATCTTCTCAGAACACACTAATTACAATTGTAGATTTAGGCATTTTCAAATGAGGAAGTGACTTTGTCATTTATATATGCAACACTTAAGTTTAACCACCCTTCATATGATTTACAAACAATTTTTAAATGGTATTTAAGATTCTGTTTTCTTTTATAAATCCTGGTATAGGTTTCTTACTTTTTAGTCTAATCTGAAAAAGCCTCATAAAAAATGTAAAGTGGCTAAAAAAGAAGACAAAAGTACGACATTGAGAAATATGTGCAAAGAAACACTCTTCTGGGAGAAAGTGTTAGCGTTATGTTATTTTTTTGTGTTGAACCGGTAACGAACCTCGAAGTCAGTTTAAACTAATTCTGACTGAAAATCTTACGTGATATAGTTGTCAATAGCATGCATCAGTTGGCTGTAGCTGTTTTTCTTCTTTCATCTCTATTTCCTTCTCTTTGACATTTCATAAAACAGGGTTTTTTCCCCCTAAAATACTCAAACCCATTATTTTTTAAATTTAGCTGTGGAACTCTGCCTTGTGAGGTGTAAAATGAACAGGGAAAATCACAAAATGTGGTAAAAGCCCCCTTGGACCCCTCTTCAATTAACTATATATTTCTGAATTATCCCCAGGAGTGGAGAAAGGCACTTGCTAAGTGAGGCAACAGTTTCTATGGAAATGGAAAACAACCGCTCTCCGAAACTTCCTACATAAAAACAGTTAGGCTGGTTTTATGACTTCTGCTATATTTGCTACATCTGTCCAGATGGAAAACTTGTCGACTTTCAACTCTAGTAATGACGTGAATTGCTGTTAGTCAAATTTATATAATCTATTTGTTCAGCTTTATTAGCTTAACTTGTAAAAGACAGGTGGAGCATGTACGTGACCAAGTTCAGCTAATCACACTTAGACTTCTTGCTGTCTTTTTCGCTTACAGTGCTGTATGGTTATCATTTGAGTTATTTTCTGTTTTACTTGTACACTGATGAACAAAAATCTGACTTGTTAACGCCAGGCTGCTGGGCAAACTGCAGTTACACAGCCTATTCTGTAACAGAGTTGTGGAAACACCCAGGAGCCACGTGGCCAACAAGTCATCCTTCAGATGCCACAGCGTCCTACCTTACAGCCCTGAGTCCTTTGTAAAATTGATGTCAGTGAGCACTTAAAAACAAGCCCTAAATGCAAAACCATCTGAAATCACGATATGGATCTTACAATTGAGTTTTTATGCAACAGCAGAAGAAAAACATGTTTGAAGGCCTGCAAGATATATTAGGATGTATGGAAATGAATGAGTTGTGAAGCAACAAAAACTTAGTAAATATACATTGAAAACATTGCATACTCAATTTAAACTGTCCCTTTTCTGTTGAAATTATAAAATTTAAAAAATTTTCTGAAATTAGTTTAATTGTCTTGGCCTCTGAAACAAAGTAACTAAGCATAAAGACTTCAACTGTGGTCTCACCCTGATGGTGATGGTTTCTTGCAGCTTAGCATGCATTTCTAGTCTCAGCAAAGTTGGTGACATAACTCCTGCTGCCTTCAATGGACTGGGACTTTGCTCTGTGAGAGAGAAGAACTAAATCTTCTGATTCTTTCACACAAGCAAAGCACTATATATTTTTTCTATTATGAAAGCAGGTAGTAAATTAGAAATACCCTATTCCTACCTTCAGAAACAGATGACTTGAGCATCTAGCATCCTTGAGAGCAGTAGCCTAGTTGCAGAAATGACACAGAAATACAAGTCAGCTTGAATTCACCACAACTTTCAGGGCATAGCTCTCTGAAATGACTTCACATAGTTTTGGTCTAATGGAAAAATTGGAAGCAATGGCTGGAAATAACAAAACCAAACCTCAAACTTCATTTGCCGTTGCACTCTTACTAGGTGGTTTCCTGATATTGGAGCAGTTCATGTTCAGGCTTTTGCTGTGTATACACTTTCAAACACTTTCACAATACATAGGACAACTCATATTTCTGCAGCATTTACTTTAATCAGAACTTGTGGGATGAAGCCCCACCTAAAACAGAAAACTGGGTGAGCGTTCACATCTTGTTCACATAACATCTTCTGCTGAAAAAAATAATCTCTATATGAATGAGATCTGATTTGCAACTAACCTCTTACACACTGTTAAGAGGAAGAGAAAAATAAACCAAGGAGCTCTCATTAGCAAATCTCCACTGATACTGCTCACTGCTGACTTGATAGAAAAAATGGTATATTTTTATAACAAGTACTAATCATACAAGTAAAAATAAGTGTTTATTGAGTAGTTATTTAGATGAAGAAGCTTTTATTTTGTGTCATAATCTTCAGTAGGAGACATGGCATGGGAGCAAGGGATTCTATTGACTCCTTTTTTATATCAAACTAAAGCTTTAGATATTGATCAAAGGGCCACAGAACTCCAAGAAAAATAACACTCTGCTATATTTGAAAGACTGAATTATGTCACCAGAGAATGACAAGCCTGAAAACTAGCTATTAATTCTGAGTAAAATGACATAAAAGCTGATCTGAAGCTTTACTAATAGAAAGACAGAGGATAATAATACAATTAATACCAATCATCTAATACCCAAGACTGATGTACTGAAAGCATGTCCTGTCAAACAACTGAGTGTTAATGCAAGAATGCTGGTTTAGTTTACTTGGACTTACATAAAAAACAATATCATCGCATGACTTTTTTATGAACAGGCTTAAACAGTTTGAAGCTGACTGGATATGTGTTGATTAGATACCTTGTATGTTTAAATTGTAATTTTAAGGGAAAACTTTTCATTGTTTCTGCAGGGTATTGCAAGAATCCTTTCTTGCCTAAAGATTAGTGAATACTTTTACCAGCAACCTGAGTGTGAATGCTGTTAGTTCACTGTCTCTGCGCAACCAGACTCACGACCAGTATCTTTTATTCGATACACCATTATCAGATGTAATCTTTTAGTATTGTTTGACTATTAGACTGTGATAACTAGTGTGAGACCTACTTTTCATTAAGCAATAGAAAGAATACGTCACTTGGGAGTCAGGGAGAGCATGGGAGCAAGAGGAGCCTGAACTCTCCCACCAGCAAGTACAGCTTGCAAGGATAACAGAGACAGGGTTCAGTCTTGGCCACAGGGGGTTCCCTGGTAGCCCCTGTGTTGTTCCTTAACCTTTCTATGAGAGTTCTTCCTTCTCTCCCTCTCCTCCCATACCACTGGCAGCATTTTGTGGACAAATATAAACTAAACACTTTTTAATGGAATAGGCAATGGGTGTTGGAACTGGACTGCTACAGACCACATTGGCTGGAACCAGCTGACTTCTTCAGTGTCTTGTGTTCGTGACCAGTTAAATTTCATGGCTGTAAGAAGCAGATCACTATCAGACTATTTTGCTATGTATGTGCTGCTAAATATATTATGTAAGAAGCTCTTCTCTAGTCCTGCGAGTAAATGGCACAGCACAGCTTGTGTCCTTACAGCTAAGCACTCTTCCTCAAGCACAGTCAGTGCTTGTGGCAGGGAAAACACTGGCAATTGATCTCTACAGACACTTGCACACCAGTGCTTCAGCTCATGTTCAGATCTATCTAGTGCTCTTGGCTCTGAATGTCGACTAAGAAAAGCACATTAATGTAATTAAAGGGAGCTAAAAATTGCCTTTAGTGGATCAGTTAAAAGCATCATTGACACTCTCTGGAAACATGTAGGACTGGTGGCCACTTAAATAACAATCCTTGTCATAACTGTAAATGATGAGTGCTATCTAGTCAGAAGATGGTCTTATTTCTGGCAACTGATGGCCTTGCTCTTAAAAAAGCATAGTCAGTCACCTATACCTGAATTAACAATGACAATGGAAATCAGAAATGTTCAGGGAGTACAATATTTTGTGTAAAATACAGAGATGTTTTTGAAAAAGCTGAGACCCATAAAAATGCACCCATAAAGCAATTCATGTCTACGCTAAGACAGCAGATCCAGTCTTACAAGTTTTTGAGGTTAATGGAGTCTGTGATAACAGACTTAATCATGACCGGGATACAAGCCAAAGCTCACAGATATGTTGAGGAAACCCAGAGTTAAGACTTAGGCAAGCAGTTGGAACATGCTGCGAAAGAAAATTGCCCAGTCTTGACTGACTGAAGCTTGTTCTTTGACACAAGACCAACACTGAGAGCCAAAACTACTGCAGTCAGAAGCAGGTTGAAAGTCATTAATAAATCAAAACCTGAGTTCCCTACGAAGAGCTAGAGCACCATGTTCTGTCCAAACCATAATCCAAATGTGACCAATACAACCATGTGCATCAGGTGGGGAAATACCTGAAGCAACCTGGAAGCATGTGCCACATGGTCAGAGGATGACAGCACTGTTGGCTCCTAGGAATTCTTCATGGGAGAGGTACTTTCAAGCAAAGCAGAAAATAGTTGCCATGAAATCAAGCCGTGTGTGTTAGGTTTAAACTGGGCTGCCTGTTATATCAGAAATAGCAGGACCTGTACTAAAGGAAGAGACACAGGGACAGGGATTATCTAAATTGTGTATTAACCATTCCTTCCTCTCCTATGCACATATCACATACAGAAGTGTCCATAAATGCATAATAAGGAGGGCTTGACACTAACAGGTCAAACTCTGCCTGTTACTATGTAAAAGTATCCCTCTCTGGAGCAAAAACTGGATAAACAGGACTTTTTAAGCTTTCAGAAGAGAATGTATTAAATGTACTCTCCCAGGGTAATTCATGTGCTTGCTATTGTCTGTATATTTGTTTTATTTAGCTTTTCCCAGTCCTTCATTACCCTTGCTAACTGTGCACACTTAAAATTGAGTACTTCTCTACAATGATGGTGTGTTGGCCAGAATATGAAAGAAAACAGAGAGTTAACCATAACCTTTCTGAGGCATTAATAAGTTGGAATTTTCATGGAGAAGTTATAAATTCTCAGCATCCATGTTTTCCATTACTGTAAAGTTTTGGAAGGGTGCTAATGTCACATTTTAACTGTGAAGTGAAAGCTGATGTTCCTATACTATATACAAAGAGATACATGGATATCCTTCTAAAAAAAAAAAAGCATAGAGAGAATCTGTGACTGTCACTTCTGAGGATTAGCATTATCATATGCTGGACAGGCTGGAGATTTGGGCAGAGAGGAACCTGATGAAGTTCAACAAGGGCAAGTGCAGGGTCCTGCACCTGGGGAGGAACAACCCCATGCATCACTACAGGCTTGGGGCGGACCTGCTGGAGAGCAGATCTGTAGAGAGGGACCTGGGTGTCCTAGTGGACGACAGGTTAACCATGAGCCAGCAGTGTGCCCTGGTTGCCAAGAAGGCCAATGGGATCCTGGGGTGCATTAGGAGGAGTGTGGCCAGCAGGTCGAGGGAGGTTCT
>Ga0065711_1028181_pt1 | contig 43123 bp, 24 predicted proteins | sample Hoacrofraction12_FD_59098 | JGI IMG/M metagenome (GOLD analysis project Ga0065711, IMG submission 59098) | Hoatzin crop microbial communities from Cojedes, Venezuela - Epithelial fraction 12 v2 (version 2) | ecosystem: Host-associated > Birds > Digestive system > Esophagus > Crop | place... | reverse complement strand
TTCTTTCTTTCTTTCTTTCTTTCTTTCTTTCTTTCTTTCTTTCTTTCTTTCTTTCTTTCTTTCTTTCTTTCTTTCTTTCTTTCTTTCTTTCTTTCTTTCTTTTCTTTCTTTTCTTTCTTGTGTTTGTGTGCATTCATGTGTTTGTGTGGTGTTTGTGTGTGTGCTGGGTGTGGTGTTACTGCCTTGTCTGCTCAAGCTGCCTGGTTTTGTGTGAGACCCCAGACTTCTGTGGGGTTACTGGCTTGGCATTTCCAGCATGTCACTTTCATTTCTATGCTCAGGCCTCTCTTTGTAGGATTCCTAGCTCAGTAACTTCATTTTATTCAGCTGGTGTCAAGATCTAGCAAAGAATAAAGCTCAGTTGCCTCTAACATGGCAGAGCTGGTGTCAAGGCACAAGTTTCTCAGGAGCTGTTTGCTCAGCACTTCCAGATAACCTTGGTTGCCTTTTCCAAATTACATACAGTGCTTGATGTGCTGGCTTAGCACACTTGGACACAGCCATCTTCAGTTGCACAGGACAAGAGTTGTTCAACTATCCTATAGTTCACCTGCTACAGAGAGCTTCTTGTCTCCTGAGGGTGAAATTTATCTTTCTGATTAGAGCATCACTTCTAATAATGTCTCCAGCACCACCACATAATTGGCTAGCTGTGTTACAACACTCTGACAGACAACTACACATTTGGAATAAAGCCAATAGTTTTCAGTTTCTATACCAATAGATGGACCCTGTATCTAGAGTTAGATCCTTCTTATGTATTTTTTATGATTTCACATGTTTTGTGATTTTACAACATAAAGTTCAGTGTTCTACATGCTCTGACAAGAGCTGTACCCTCACTGCATCGTATGAGGATTAAAATATGCATGGTATCTGCATGTTGATTCAGGTATCTCAGATCCCTGGTCATCTTGGTCTTTGTTTTCTTTGCTACCTTCTGTGGAATCACATCGATTTCAGAAGAAATTAAATTTCAAACAGTGTGATTACTGTGGTGGTGGCTTCTGGGGAATAGAGGACGGTAAAGCTGGAAGAAGACAGCAGGTGAGAAGTTTGGCTCTTACAATATTAATGACTGAAAGGCTTACCTCGGTGTAGTGTAATTACATTATTCAATTTCATTCAATACAGGTTGTACATGTACAAACAAAAGAGTTGTCAGAACTCCATTCGGTCAGAGAAGTAACAGGGGGCTTGTCTGAAGAAAGCGTTCTTTGAATCATGTGATTAAATGGAGCACTTAATCAGCTTCTTTTCCAAAAGAAAACTTCCCATTATACTTGTTATAAAAATTACGACTGAAGAAAAACATAAAGGGAAATTGAAGTGTTGTAATGCTGAATACACTCTCCATGTTTCTTCTGTATGCTAGTCTAAGATACAAAGAGCTGACTGAATGTTAATGTTAGAAAACCTAGGTTTGGCTAGAGCTATGTATTCTGAGAGAACTTTGGGGTTCAGATTTTGTAAACAGCTCAAGCAATTCCCTGAACGATTTTGTCAGTCGGCTTTCTACCTTACTCTTTTTCTGAGCTGCTTCCAGGTTCAGTATTATTTCATCAAAAATAAATTACATCATGGAAAGTAAGTAGTATTGTTCTGTGAAGCTAGTTTCAAAAGATAGTTCACATTGAGTCTGCATTAATTTACAAAGGATTAATATAAATCTGTTCTAGATCTTACCACATAAATTTGTTTGGATCTTCCCAAGTCTCCTTTGTTCCAAGGAGGCTGAATGAGTAGGAAAATTGTATATCAGTCCAGTTAGAGCCAACATTTGGCTTCAGACACTCACACAGAAAATTAAGTACTGCATGTTATCCTTTGTTGTACCCAAAAGTGCTTCTACTGTAGTGTAATTTTGATACACTTGCGCTGAGCAAAAAGTGTGCTTGATTTTCTATGGTGATGAGATGATAGTAAGACAGACCTTCAGCAGTATTAATTGGCATAATTTTGATAAGTCAGTGGAACTTACTACTGGTTTATCCCAGCCGAGAAGCTGACCTTTGTCACCTTATTACAAACTTTATGCACTAAAGAGAAAACCTTCAGGCCGTGAGAGATCTGGACCAAGATACAGTCAAAACCAAATGGCTAAAGCTGTGGAGACTAACCTCTTTCTGACTTCTGTGGCATATATTTCTTTGCATAGTCTCTCTCTATTTTGTACATCATCTTTTAAGAGGACAACAGTCTCCCTAAAAACACATCTGTGAAGTTTGTTATAGCTTTGGAGTAGAAATGCACAAGATTTTGGAGTGAATTTATTGAAATGATCAATGCTTCTGCAGAGATCAGAGAGTGTATGATCACCCTAGGGTGGCACACTGTAAGAGAGGTGAGAGGAACCATAAAAATGAACTTTGAAATAGCTAAAGAAAATGGTTTTTGCTTAAGGAGTGATATCATGTAATTTGAGTACAGGTAAAAGAAGTATACCTGTAGTATTTATGTCTAAGCTTTCAAATAAATGTATGTTTTTAATGTTTGTAAATTTTCAGATTTTATCTTTTAGGCATTCTGTAAGCACAACATACTGGCATCTGTCATCAAAGGAAATTGTACAGCAACAGTCTACACATGTAAAATACAATTTTCCCCTCCCTTTCCCAGACGAACTAAACAAACCAAAGTTATTCCTCACATGTGCAAGCTATAAGTGTATTTATTACTATCCTGTGGGCACACCTCCACCAGCATAAAATCAATCACACTGCTGTCACATTTGAGAGGTACAGGTTTTCTGTCATTTCAGAGGTGGTGTGGTAAGCCAGTGAACTTGTATAGAGCTCAGCCCTTGTGACATTGAATGAGTGTCTCTGCCTACTGGGAGTTCATGACAGTTTGGTGCTTAGCATATGTTAGGACTGGTTTGGTTTGACTGTTGAGAAAGGAACAAAGCAAGCAAAAGAAGTAAGCATCTTGCATTCTAAAAAGAGTGAATACAATTTATGCCTAGTAAGACAGATATCTTCATGTAGAAGAAAAAGGACATTTGCCAAAATCCATAAAAGTCTCAATCAGCAGTAGATAGCTCAAAACTTTGCATAGTATTCATAGATTTACATGAAAATGTGCTATAAAGTACTTAAACTCATGTAAGCCCCCGTATATGTACGCAGAAAACACACAGGGAAATCTTTTTGTATTTTGGGAAGCTCTTAAACAATCCCGGTCATAATGAGACTGTTCACATGTTTCAGATGAAATCAATCACGCTTCAAATCAAACACTCCAGGGCATGTAAAGAACTACTCCTGCATTGCTGTTACAATAGATCTCCTGCATTTTTCTTTTTTTTCCTGATTGTTCATTTTTCTAAGACTAGTAACCAGCACCCACATATTTTAAATAAGTAACAAAAAAAGGAAGTCAGAAGTAATTGAAAACTCGTAAGTGAGGCAATACCTGTTAGACATTATCTGAATCAATAGAAATAGTCTTTCCACTTCTTACAGTGTACATATATTGGTTGAATGTTTTTTTTTAAGGCCAAGCAGTGTGGATGCTGGCTGATTTTTTTTTTTTCCCTGATCTTGGATATTTAAATCATAAAGTTAGTGCACATTTGGAACCGAGCTCTAGAATAATCACTGGAGTTGTCAGTCTCATACCATGTAATTGTAGGCAACTGAACAGAAGATATCTAATGAAAAAAAGATCCACAAAACAGCCATGTGCTAGGAAACATCAGGCAGAAGCACCCTTGCAACAGACAGTGCTGACCTCATTGCCTCTTCACTTATTTCTCCCAGTCTTAAATAACTTACATCTCTAGTTCCTTTACATGCCTACAGTTTTGTATTGCCTCACGCTATTCTTCTAATACATTCTTTGTGCTCTGTATTAGAAATCATGTTCATCTGTATTTGTTGCTCAGGACACTTGAACTGATAGACAAATATTTTAACTTCTCACAAAAGAAGATGGGTAACTATTACTATTTGTAAAAAGATAAATTGAAGAGAGATTGTTTGATGGAAAGCATATATGGTAAGATGTAATATATCAGCTCAAAAGCCAGGAATGCTACGCTTTTCTTCAGACTAGAGGCTTAGTGCCTTTCACACTGCTTATACTAGTCTGCATGTCATATTTTATGTAATATTAAACTTGATCTATGTTTCTGATGATCCTTGAGAAAAATACCTGTTCATATTTGGAGAACAGTCAAAGAACATAACAAGGCAAATAAAAGCACTCCTATGCTCCATTTCTGAGATCTATGAGTATAATTATGTGTTCAAAATTGTTCAGTCCTTAGTCTTGCTGGTGGTTGGAGGCATCATTACAGATTAACTACTAGCGACACCACACATCATCAAATTTCAGCCAGCATGAGTCTCCTGACCTTCCAGTGGAGGAGTTACCATTGATTTTTATCACTTTCTTTAAAGTTCTCATCCAAATTCTGATGGTTGGCACATCCCTTTTTCTCGTAAACTCCCTGCATTTTATGTAAGAGCTCTTGTTCCTTGTTCCTGAGACTGAAGGATGCATTTGTATTCCATTTGGCTGGCAACTTTTATGTCAGGAAGATTTTTCAGCAAGTTGGAATTGTCTTGATTTCTTTCAGTAGTGGCCTTTTCTGGTTATGTTAACATCTAGAAGCTACTGTTAGTTTTACCTAAGTTTCCTTCATTTTCCCCAAATTTAGATAATGGCCACCATTGTTCAGATCCTATATAAACTAGTCCAGAGAATCTTATATTATTCCCCCTAGATACAGAATTTACTTGGAATATATTACATAATTGACATATTCTTAACAAATACAACAAACAATGTGATGCATGCTAGAGCCTTTAAAAGGCATCTGACATCTTAAAAACTGCCTGAAAAACGACTGAAAAATACTGAAAGTGACATGACGATTTACATCTATTTGCTCAGTTGGTTATCTGCACCTTACATTTGTTCCCCAAAATCCTGGTATGCCTTTCATTCTAAATATGCAATTAATAAGGAAATGTGTGGATTATAAATGTGTTATTCAGCGGAATACTTTCTCTCCCAGACACAGGGTGAAAAGTGATCATAGAACCCTGGACTTGCTAGAGTGTGTACAGTACAATGATCCTGTTTAATTAAATACAATAATTTACAGAAGAAGATTAAAGGTTTACACAACTAATTATTGACCAGAAGTGTTTAAATGTCAGTATGATTTATAGCAGTTCAGTGGCTCATAAGAAACAAGCTGATGATGGCCTTCCACTACAAAATGCTAAGAAGAAACTGAAAAATATAAAATGAAAGGAATTACACTAGAAGGTTTACGAATTTATATTTTTATAACTAGAATTTACCTTAAGTATCTGACTTATTCGATAAGGAATGAATTAAGTCTGTAATTTGACTAAGCTTTCATTTAGGATTCTTCTTCAAATATAGAAAAGATATTTTTTTGAAAGGTAGGAAGGAAATCCCCATTTTCCATGACATATTACAGATTTTTTTCCAAATATGCAAGTAGATCTTACTGAAGATAAAAGGAGATTTCACATCAGTCAGCATCCTTGAAGGTAGTGTACATAAAGTGGCCAACAATCAACAAGTTTGACTGCAGCCCAAAATGCAATGAAATCCTACAGACAATGAAGTCAGTGGCACTTTTTACTTGGGATTGAGATGGCAAGACTTGATCCATCCTCTCTTCACCCGAAAGCTATACAGCAGAGAAGAATATCTTTAGACTTGTGCCACATTTGCTGTATACTGAGAGAACTTTGGTACCCCTGTTTGTGAACGTGTTACTATTGAGTAAGACTAAATTCTCTTAAAAATTGGGGACAGAAACGCTGTAATACACAGATTTTGAGAGACAAGCACTGATACTTCAAGAAATAGTAAATCTTTTGACTATTGAGAAGTATGTTTGTAATTGTTAACAAATTTTTAATTGAAAAAACTAACAGGAATCCTCCTATCTTCTTTCTGTCTTTGAAACTAGCTGCTACTCATTTTCTAACTGCTGTGTTTCATGCTTAAAATATGCAGCTTGGGCCTGAAAATATGAGAGTTTATGCAGCTGCTGCTAGCCTAGTGAATTTTGGAAGTGACTCTGTATTTTTTCTTGGCATGCAAATTGGCATTGGTATAGGCATGTCAGCTGACTAAATCCTCAGAAGTTTCAAAGCTAGGTAAGATTCATTGGTCACCAAAGTATATTGAAGCACATCGTAGATTTGTATGTCACAGAAAAGCAGGAAAGGAGTTCAGAAAGGGGAGCATGAATTGCTGCCACTGTAAATTGAATAATGCTGCTGCTTACCCTGAGCTACCCAAAAGTCTCAAGTCCCTTTGGTGCTTAAGAGTGTATCGCACTCTGATGCGATGGACATTAGTTACCCATGTTTTGAAAGAAAGATTTATGTGTTGGAGTAAGGTGGATTTAATATTAGTATGGTGTGACTTGGCTAAGTGTTAAACTTCTTGCTTGCACTCTGTAATGATGTGCTCAAGTCAGTGTAAGCAAAGACGTGTTGATCTGTCTAATCTTGTGGTTAATAAAAATGCTGTAATTTTTCTCCTAACAAACCTGCTTCACATGTAACTTTGTCTTTTGGAGCAGACAGCAATTAAGGATGAGGAAGGAGAGCCAGTCTTCAGCTTGTGTAATCCTGCATCCTTTTGCAGAGTAGCTAGACTGATTTACATCAGCTGAGGGTCATGCCTTGAGGTTTTCCTTTACAGTTATGTTTTTTGGGCCCCAGACCACTCAAAACGCGATTTATTGGTTTTCCGCTAAAATTTAGCTATTGCTCAGACCTTTGCAGCTGCCATTTAGGACATGCTTCACTTCCGAGTAAAGATATACATGCTGTAGAAGCTTTCAACTCTTTGTTTTATGCTGAGAAGTAATATCTGCATTTCTTTCATAAACCACATCTGTAAGAACTATATTAAAAAGGGACGACACTATCAATCATCTAATTAAATGTCTAATTTAAAATGTGCAAGTTCATTATTGTGTTTATTTCAGCTTTTGCATTTGTAAATAATTACCAGCATTTACATAGGCACTGTGAGAAGTCTTATGGGTTGTAATATCTGAAGGAATAAATTATAAATGTAGAGAAGCAGAGAGCAGAATATCAGATGCAAAATGTCGGGATATTGTGATTCAAAAGCAAACTGAATGAGTTAGTCATATCTATAGCAGATGTGTTCAAACTGGAAAGTATTCTAGATTTTGCTGTCTCTTCAAAGGTCCCAAATTTGACTCTTCCACCAAGCTCCGTGTCTGTTCTCTAGGTCAGATCTGGTCTGGAAAAGTGGCTACTCAAACACATTTGTAGTGTTTTAATTTTGTGTTGCTGAGGACAATAGGAAAATTAAATTATTGATGAAAAACTGAGATACTAATATTATTGATTATACTCATATCACGATTGGTAAAGAATCCATACATTTGCACCTGTGTTTATCTTCCTTCCTGGACATCAGCTGTTGACAACTTTTGGAAGTAAGATAGTGAAGAAAAGATTTGTTCTGACCCAGAATAGCTTCTAATATGTTCCTACAGGAACAAATCAGCTGAGAAAATACTGTATGTCTAAGCAATTTTTTTTTTTTTTAATTTGGCAATCATATTTTGAAGGTAAAGACAGCAGACAAATTTACATGCACATGTATGTGTATTACCATACTGCAAATGGACTGATGACTTGTTACTCTGCGTGACCTTGACCTCAGAGTTCTGAACAGTTTTAGAACATGAACAGTGAATTGCAGCTTATAGCTTGTAACTCTGCTAGGTTCACCTCTAACACACTGTAAGAGTTGTCTTGTTATTACAGCCTAACTAAAGCACAACCTCTCAATTCTCCTGTGCATTCATGCACTTCTCTTTTTTTCATTCAGGACAGAGATCTGTTACGACTTTTCATTTATAAACTATCTTAAATTAGTCATAGTTAAAGTAAGTCACGTCTACTAGTGAGTAACTGGAAGAGTACAATAATTTCCTGATATTAAAAAGGAGAAGAGAGATATCCCAGATACTAGTCTGTGTAAAGTGCAAGTGAACATCAATGGTGATATATGTAACATGCTAGTTTTCTGTGTATCACGGTTTTTAGAAAGGGAAAATACTACTGGTGGACAAATAAACATTGTGTATATTTCTGTCCTTCTTTACTGAAGGGAAATAACCCTGTAACATATATGTTATTATTACTCTATTATTGATCTTCCTGCTCAAAAACAGCACCCAATCTCCCTACCCACTGCTAGTCTCACATTTCAGTAACTAGAGTAAGACTATTTGTTACATAAAGTAAACAGTTACAGGAAATAAATAATATAATTGTATAATATTGCTATAGTTAAAATGTACATATAAAACATGTTTGAAATGAGTATCCTTTGTACTGGAGAAATATTTTGACCCTTAAATACTTTGAAATTTTGCCCATTCAGAAGGGGAAAGAAGGCCTACTAGAATGCAGTAGTACTGAATAGTTCCTTATTACAATCTGACTCAAAGAAAATACAGTGATTTCTGAAAATAAGTGTCTTCATTTTTTTTACTGTTGGTAAAGTAATTTTAATATTTACCTTGAGAAAAGACAGGAAGCATTTTAAGGGATGAAAGCTGTGCTGCAGGATAGGTAGAAGTTACTCTAGCTGTCATCTGGTTTCACTACTGCTTCTATGGTATAAGGTTTAATGAACTATCCAGCCTTTGTGCCAGACTCTAGCATGTCAGATTTGTAAGATACTTACAGATGAACTCTCTCTCTTATTTGGTGGTGTCTAAGTGTATCAGCTCCACAATTCTTCCTGGAGCCCACTTTTACCAATTTTTCCAGAGCGTTTCACTGGTGTCCTGAAGGCTCACAGGGGTTTCATGCTGTGGAACAAATCAGTCCACTTGCCCAATTCTCATGGTGTTTTTATTGCTTCATAGAGAGGAATCACTTTCTGCTCAATTTAAACAGGAATTCACATTTCTGCTTTGGTTCTGGAGAAGAAATATTAATAACAAAGAAAGAAAAGCTTTCAAATAATGACTGAAGTGGAGTCAGTGACATGCTTCTCTGGTCTTACACTCCCTTTTAATCTGATCCTTTTCTTCAGCAGCCCCCAAGCCTAGGCATGCTCTTCGTCCCCTTTGGAGAAGGGTGATCAGGATGTCAAGGCAAGATTACAGACGAGGCAAAAAGACAAATGGTTTTCAAATTGGACTATCGTGACCCTTTTGTGATAATTTTGATTCACCTTTCTTCACATGTTGATCTGTCATTTGATGAGACTTGTTGATGTGACGTCAAAAAATGAAGGGCTTTGCTTCCTTCTTCCAGCTCTCTATCCATCAGTCCTTCTCCATGCACCCCTATTAACTGTCCTGCTTTTTGCTGCCTTTCTGAATAGAGCAGTGACTTTCCCAATAAAACGAGGATTACAGTCTCCCTGTATAACCAGTATCATCTTAGTCCTTTTGTGTTAGTGTCGAGAGTCCTACATTTCTGTTGCCTCCAGTTTAATGACAGTGAAAATCCACAACTGAAGACATTCCTTAAAATAACATATATTAAAAGCAGAAAGCAGTTCCAAAATATGTCACAGTCAAAAAAACAGAAAGAAAAAGATAGTACTGTGTCTGCATGCCTGGCTTCCAGGAGAAAATAGTCCTCTTTACAGGCAGCCTGAACATAACTCTGCAGGTTCCCCAGGAACAGTAAAGGTGGCCTGGTGGTGGGGATATGTTATGGACCTCCTGGTCAGGGTGAGGAGGTCCACAAAATCTGCTTGAAGTAACCTGAGGAGATTTGCAGGTCGTAGACTGTAGATAAGGTGAGCCCATCAAGGTGACCAGAATTTTCTGCCCAGGAATACAGCTGAAGATGTATAAGGGTGCAACATAGCTTTGGTTGCAGCAGACATGAAGGAGAAGATCCCACAATGGGTAAGGGAGGTGAGTAGCAGGATATGCATCCTGCATTCGAGGGGAGCAGATCTGGACTCACTCTAAAAGAAAGGTGGGTACCCATGGAAAGCAGCTCTGAAGGGCAGGCGAGCTCAAGTAAGCTGGCAGGGATTTCAGGACAGCTTCCTGCAAGCACAAGACCATTCTGTCACAATACGCAGATGTGTCAGGAGACCACCTGAATATGAGCCAGCAGTATGCCCAGGTGGCCAAGAAGGTCAACAGCATCCTGGCTTGCATCAGAACTAGTGTGGCCAGCAAGGGTAAGGAATTGATTGTCCCTTTATAGTAGGCACTGACGAGGCTGCACCTCGAACACTGTGTTCAATTTTGGGCCCCTCTCTACAAAAAAGACATCAAGGTGCTGGACCGTGTCCAAAAAAGAGCAACAAAGCTGGTGAGCAACAAGTCCTATGAGGAGCAGCTGAGAGAAAGTTGGTTGTTTAGTCTGGAGGGAGGAAGGCTGAGAGGCGACCTCATTGCTCTCTACAACTACCTGAAGGGAGGTTGTAGCAAGGTGGGCACTGGCCTCTTTTCCCAGGTAAGAAGTGTTAGGATGAAATGAAATCGCCTCAAGTTGTGTCAAGGGAGGTTTAGATTGGGTATTAGACTAGACTAATCTAGTTGGAGGCCTGTAACTAGCACAGTTCCCCAGGGGTCAGTACTGGGCCTGGTCTTGTTCAACTCCATCAATGACCTGGATGAAGGGACAGAGTGTACCCTCAGCATGTTTGCTGATGACACAAAACTGGGAGGAGCGGCTGATACACTGGAAGGCTGTGCTGCCATTCAGTGTGACCTGGACAGGCTGAAGAGTTGTGCGGGGAGCAGCCCGATAAAGTTCAACAAGGGCAAGTGCAGGGTTCTGCACATGGGGAGGAACAACCCCATGCACCAGTACAGGCTCAGGGCTGACCTGCTGCAGAGCAGCTCTGCAGAGAGAGACCTAGGTGTCCCAGTGGATGACAAGTTAACCATGAGCCAGTAGTGTGCCCATGTTGCCAAGAAGGCCAGTAGTATCCTGGGATGCATTATGGTCGAGGGATGTTCTCCTCCCTCTCTATTCTGCCCTAGTGAGGCCCCGTCTGGAGTAGTGCATTCAGTTCTGGCCTCCCCAGTTCAAGAAAGATGAGGAACTACTGGAGAGAGTCCACTGGAGGGCTATGAAGATGATTGGGGGACAGGACCATCTGTCCTGTGAGGAAAGGCTGAGGGAGCTGGGCTTGTTTAGCCTGCAGAAGAGAAAGCTGAGAGCGGACCTTAAAAATGCCTATAAATATCTTCAAGGTGCATGTCAGGAGGTTGGGACCAGACTCTTTTCAGTGGTACCCAGCAACAGGACAAGGGGCAATGGGCACAAACTGAAACATAGGAATCACAGAATCACAGAATCACAGAATAGTAGGGGTTGGAAGGGACCTCTGTGGGTCATCTAGTCCAACCCCCCTGCCCTACCATTCTGTGATTCTGTGATTAGGAAAAAATTTCTACACTGAAAGGGTTATCAAGCATAGGAGCAGGCTGCCCAAGGAAAAGGTTGAGTGATAATCCCTGGAGGTATTTAAAAGATGTGTAGAGGTGATGCTTAGGGACGTGGTTTAATGGTGGACTTGGCAGTGGTAGGTTAATGGTTGGACTCTGTGATCTTAAAGGTCTTTTTCAGCCCAAATGATTCTATGACTCTGATTCTCTTCTCTTACAGATAAATGTTTAGTTTAAATTTTGTTATTTGACTAAAATTTGTAGATCCTCTGGTTGTCAAAGACTAATCCTTATTGCCATGTACCATCTCCTCTGAGTACATAATTGTTTCTTGTAACTTTTTCATCTAGAATTAGTGAGAAATAGAGGGTAACAAGACGTCTACATAAGTAGCTGTTTCAGAAATTTTGGATCCCATTCAGAAGTTTTCAGTAGGATCATGTTTAACTGATGACAAGTGAAGTTCAGAATCACACAATACTTCTCTGTGAGTTGTTGTTTAGCATTTGGGGTGGTGGAAACTTTATGCATCTATAATACATGAGCACAAACCTATTGTGCTTTTCAGTACAGTATGCTCATTTTGAAATTGTTTTTCATTTCCAGCTGACATTTTTAAACAGACATTGAAGGAACACTTCTTCCAAAAAATTGTTCAAGAATGACATTTTTGAATAAATATTGTAACTGTTGCAAAATTGCGTAGGCACTTATGACTTCAGATAATCACAAAAAATGAAAGGAACATTAATTTTTGAATGCAGAGAAATTAAATGAATTTAATTTCTTCAAAAGAATTGTATAATAGGCTTTCATCACGACAACATTTTCTTCTTTTTCTCCCTATAGGCAGATCATTAAATACACAATACCATCCTCTTATGCATTTTCCCACTGTCCTGCATCCCAATGGTTTTTGACATTTATATCAGTGGACCTTCAAGTAAAGATAGACAAGGATTACTAAAGTAGATGGGACTAGTATAGAAGGAAGCACATCAGACTCCATTATAGTAATTGCAAGAGAAAACATGATCTCAAATTAATGGCTGAACTAATATAAATTTGAAAAATAACCTGAATTAATCAGCATACGTGTGTATAAGAGACAGTTGTTTGTCTTTTCACATCTGCGAGCTGAATCATGGAACCACACAAAACACAGCATGCAGAAGCATTATCTGGATTTGTGGCACCCCTTGGAGGACTTTAGACCTATGAATGTGAATGCATTCCCTGAAGACATGAATGTGATATTTTACTCTGTGACAGATATAACTTGGTCTTATTATGTCACAGAAAACCATACTCATTTTCTTCAAAAGACAAATGCTTCTATATCTGAAGTGATAAAAGGCACTTCAAAGCAGACATAAACTAAGAAATATTCATGACACTTAATCTGTCATAATCTTTTAAAGCTTTCAGGAAGAGCAGAATGAGTGCCGTTTTCTATTTATCATTTTACAGCACCATGTGTGGGCAAAAAATGTAGGAAGGGATTCACTTATTGAATGTAGGAGATGAATTTCCCAAATACTATGGCATTTCTTGTAAGAAACCTCCATATTAGAGATGATAGGTCACAATGGAGTAAGTGGCATCCACAAAACTACATCAAAGGAGAAAAATTTCACAAAATTATTGGGCAATAGTCTTTTCCCTCAGCACCACACGTCTGAGTTCACTGCTGTTCAGAATTACATGAGGAGGTAATTAGAACATCCTCAGGAAACTCTAACTTTTTAACCTAAATTTGTTCTTATGCTGGTGTGCTGGGGCTGCTGGCACACAGGCAGAATCCTGCAGGCTACTCTGGGGCAAGGGAGAAGTCCCCACCTAGGGGCAGCGTGCATGGTAGGGCTGCCCTGGTACATCAGGTTTTCACAAACCTACAATCTTCAGTGATCAGGTCTGGACAGCAGGACTCTTTCTAAGGCAAAACATTACGAGTCCAAGCTCCTGACCAGTCCATGAGACAAGCAAGAAGAACCAAAGCTTCAGGTGGTCGTTACTGGAATGACTGCGCACAACATTTCTGATGAAGATACGTTTCATTGGTACATTCCTGTGTTTTCTTACTGATATATTTCCATACATCAGCATATGCATTTCTCCCCACCCCAGCATTGTAGGGTCTTCTATAACAAAGTGTTACTTTATATTATGTTATGCTGAATTATATTTAGGTCTGTTTTCTTGGACTTAATAGCTGTGTATAATATGTGAAATCTCACTATGCTTGCTGTTAGTCCTCCAAGTACAACCGAAAACATAGCTACACTAGTTCAAAAAAATCATAGCTCAGCTACTGCTGTTCTGTGTTAGATGTGTAATATGCATTTCTTTGAGTCTTAAAACTCCATCACAATAAATCAAAAGCAATGTACTGATTTTAGTACATTGTAAATATTTTCTCCCTGGTATAGGTTGCACATTGATTTCTGATCTTGTAAAATTGCATAGAAGTTTACTGAAAGAAATTTTCTGTATGTGTATAAGTAAATAAATTTTGTGTCCATTCTTGCTAGAGTGCCAGAACTATTTTGTGCAGTATTGCACAACTCTGCTTAGAATTCACAAGTTTAGAATTTCTAAATTTGACTTAATGTCTTTTACAGCTTCCACCACATATTTTATTACTTTTTGCAAAAAAACTTTCTTTTCCTTGCTTAATAGATGACTGCATTGTGGTATAATGCACAATCTTAAAAAAAACACTTTACAATCTTCCTTAGGAGGAATTTTTAAATGGTGGGGGTAGGAAAAATGAATGTTGGAGGGAGGTGTGCTGTATTTCATTGTAATGACATTTCTTCTTTCCTAGTTCTCTAGCCACTATTTTGATTAAAGTTGAATCACACTTACAGAAGCCTTCAGGCTAGCTTTCTCTGTTCTGTGAAGTAAGCTAAATGCTTCAGGTTTCACGTGAAAAAAAAAACCTTTACTGGTTTTACGTATCCTTTTGGATTTGCTTCTGTGAGCCTTTCATATATCGAACTCCAACTGATGTGGATGGAAATTCCACATATGGAGGGTCTGGAGAGTCAAACCCTTTGCTTTTCACATGTTTTTCCCTCTCTTTCAAATATGCAGGAATGCATGCATTGTACTGGCGTTTTATAAATTTTATGACTATTTCCAGAGCCAGCTCCAGACTTCTCAGCAGTGAAAGAAAAACCTCATCTTCCCTCCCCCCATACCTCATCGATAAAGTCAGAATGACTTTATTCTCATTCTTAGGTCAGCAAAATTTTATTATCTCATGGCAGCTGAGTGGTTTCTGGAAGAGGCAAGAGGACGAGAGCCAGCCTGGGTCAGTCAGAGGGCAAGGGGCTGCAAAGGGTCGGTAGATCGGGTCATGCTTTCCTCTCTTGCTTTTTCTCTGTCCTCCTCACACTCTCCCCCTGCTGCAACACTCCTCCCTTCTCAAACCCCTTGATTCTGCTGTATTTGAAAAAAATTGATAGGAAATCTCTATAATTTGAAACACTGTAAAAGCGTAAGAAAAGTAAAGTCGTAAGAAAAGTAAAGTCATAAGAAAAGCTATCTAATAGTAAATAGAGAAATTTATTAAATAAATATTTTACTCTTTTTTAAATTTTTTTTTTCAGAATACTAGTGAGGCAATCTGTGAAGTGTGTCAAACGGAAAAAAATACAGAGAATATAGCTTTGGACATTTATTTTGAATGGTCACAAGAGAGGAAAACCTGCAGGCATTGAGAAAGGATGTTCACCTTAAAATCTGTATTCAAATAAAAATATTAGCATTATGTTTTAATAGTGCTGGTGCATAGCTGTTGATACTACTGATGAGCTGTACATCACTGAAGTCATGGATAGTCTTTATTTTTTTAATGTTTTGACTAAATGGTATTTCTGCATTTTTTCTCACACTGTTCAATGCCAAATTTTTAGACGGTCAGTATACATGTCCCTTGTTTGCTTTTATAGAGATACATGTTTTCAATAATGCCTGTGTAGCTGACATTTTGAAACTTTTAGGAAGATTCCCACAAAATTTTCTCGTAAGTATGCTGTCAAGCAGAATTTTCCTTTAGAAGGGAATATGCATTAAATTATGAATATTGTTTGAGGTGCATATCATGCTAGATTGATGCATCACTTGTCATTTAGAATAAATCTGAAACTATAGGGTGTGAGCAGTCATCAGCTGGGAAAGTTCCCATTCATTTGAAAAGGCTATGCATACACTTATTCCCATCATGTCTCCAGAGCAAGACCATAGCAAACTAGTTTCTGAACAGCACTGCCAACTTTTGGCTCCATTGTAGGGCAGCAGTACACCACCAACAGGTGTCTTTGAAACAGCTTGAAATTACTAGAATTGAAAAGAATTTCATTAATGCGGAAGCATGTAAAAAATGTCTTACCTGTCTCTCTACTCTGAAAGCCTGGAAAAATGTTGACAATTGCTTTAGAGAGACCTGCTGCTTTGGTTAACATCTGAGTAATAATCTATAAAATATTTTTAGCTAATGTAGAACCAGTGAACAGGAATTATAGTATCTAGGCTATTAAACTAGTGTTAATCTGTAGAGGTATATGAATATCCTATTGTCTCTACCTGTTACCAGCCACTCTGAGAAGGTTAACATTTATCCACCATGACAGATGATGAATTTCATTTTTTCACTTTCCTCGTAGTTGTAAAGAGCAGAAGAGCCTCATAGATTATTTTATACAATAGGTAGACTTGGACCCCTTTTGTTGTGTGGTATACACTGAGAGCAAGATAAAGAAGAGGCACATTCCATAGACTGGTATTTTGTAGGCTTTAAAATGAAGAATACACCCAGGAACTGCAGATCCTGTAAGCAGTAAATATCTCACTTCTATTAAAACCAGTTGCATACTGTGAACAGGATCTCATTTCCTAAGTGCATAGTCTCAGAGCTCCATTCTGCTGGCCGGTGAGAAACACTGGCTCCCCGGGCTCCTGTCAGATTCTGCAGGAGCTGATGAATTTATGTCAAAGTCATCCAAGAAGAGAATCAGGCTCTTTTTTTGAGGGCCTCATGAGCTTAACAAAATATGCAGAAAAGTAGAACAATATTTGCAAGAAGTTTACACTGCTTATTTCTTTTTTGAAAATCTGTGCTTTGATCTAAGCAGCAACAGCAGGCAAACCATCTGTAACTAGCTATCCAGTTATTGAAAACTGAGGGATGTCCTGTCAGTCTCCCATAATTTTGTGGCGATTTTTTTAGTCATTAATTTTTCATTGCCAAGTATTGTTTTCTCTGGGACTTCAGCTGAGTTTGTCTGTAGCAGCATGACCATTAGAAACCATTAGAAACTAAGTAGGAGACTCTTGGTCTCTGGTTGCTGCTTACAAAAATCATTGTAACCTTTGCCTTTAGACTGGGGCCTCAGGCCTCCTGCTTTGTGCTGTAATTCCCATTTTGCTTGCTGCTCAGTCTCTGGCTTTTAATGTTTCAGCCGTATTTTCTTTGATTGTGAGAGGCCAGCCTTCTTCACTGTGGGCTGTTTTGTCTTCTATGGGGAGGTCTTGCAGCAGAGCCCTCTTTCTAGTCTTCTCCAGACAGATGATGGTCTCTGGTCTCTGCTCCCTGGGCCTCCTTGTTCCATCACTTCCACCTGTCAGAACTGTCTAGAGGGCAATGAAGAGGAGTGAAGAACCAGTTTGAGTGGTATCAATTTGTTGAAACAGTCAGACTTGGCAAAGCCCTGTCTTCTAAAAATTTTTTTTAAAATCATTTGCTTGCCAACAGATGATCTAGATTTGCAAAGAGTTAAGATATTAGCAAGGCCTTTGACCTCTCATTCTGAGGCCTGGGGTTTTTTTGTTTTTGTTTTTTACTTTATTGCTTGTGTTACTTGGAAGCATGTGAAGTAGTCATTCTGTGAATCTGTCTGGTTTGAACCTGTGACAGGTCTCCAACTATTATGCAAGTTTGAATTCTGGTGACTCAGATGATCCAATATCATGCTGTTGTTTCTGTCTTGTAGTCCTGGTTTTCTTCTGTTCTGTGTTACTGTCTTTGGAGGAAAAGGAAAAAAAGAAGAAGAGAATTGCAAGAAAGTCTGAAAGAGTTGAAGCATGCAAAGAAAGACTCAAAGAAAAAGCAAGGCATAGGAAAGCATGTTTAGAGATAGAAAGAAGCAAAATTACTCTTCAAAGACTGCAAGCCATGTTCTATTTGCTACCAGTAAAAGCAGTAGCTAATATGTTGTTTTGCAATACTATATTCACCTTCTGAAGATACTGGGACCAAGACAACCATAAATGTCCTCGAGTGTCTCTGACAGGCAGTGTCCTTTGGATTTTGTATTTTAAAAAAGCAGTGAGAGCAATGTGACATAGTTATTTTGCTGAACATAGTATTAGAAAGAAGCATGAGAATCTCCTACATGTATATACTTCAGCAACTTGGTAGCTGAAATTCTTTTAGTAAACTTTTTAGGCCAGAGACTCCACCTTAGTTCCCAAAGCTGATGCAGATCTGTGCATTCAATAGCTAGAGACTAGGTATGTCTTCTGTGGTCTCTGACACTGGTGAGGATCTTGTCTCTGTTTAGGGCCATTGAAAAAGGTCAGCTTGCTATCCTGTATTGAAATGATTCCACTGCAGAGGTGGTCTGAGACAATGACAGGAGATGGTATTTGCTAGGATGCTGAAGCAAACTTTCCTGTGTTTATGAAAAAAAGCCGTAAAATGTGAAATCTCCAGCATGGGTGCTGTGGAAATATTGTGTAATGGAATATTTGTAAGACATGGTGAGCTGATCCATAAAAATAAAACCTATAAAGCATGCTCATGTGTTCTACTGCAAGCTAGCAAACAAAAATAGGGGAAATAAAAAGAATAAATTCCAATTTGAACTTTATCTTACTTATCTTTTGGTTGCAATTTAACATCATTGGCAACACCACAAAAGATGGTCTTTGGAAATTTTTTTCCCTTCCCCAAAAGGCATGATGTTCCTCTTTTACAGACAGTGAGAAATGGTGTTATCATTGACTATATGTCATCATGGTAAATCTTGTGAGTCTGGACTATCGATTCCAGGATATTTTGATGAAATGGGAACTGTTTTGTTTCTGCAGAACTACCTTGTATGAATGAATTTTAGAATTACTAATTCTTTAAGTAGTTTCTGTTTTTCACCACTTAGCTACATATTGAACAATCGTCAGTCACATATACACACAGCAAAAGTCTGTGTTGAATCAGTTGCCTGTATTGTAAGTTTAAAAGGAACTAAATTAAAAAAAAATTATTTTTCCTATCTGACATTTTCGAACTGAGATTGTATTCTGAAAAAATTTGGAAGACTAAAGGTATAGAAAGGATTTCTTCTTTCAGAAAAAGCACATACACAGCATTATTTTTCTCTTTCTTACTACCATTTTTTCTGTTGTTTCTAACTTGCCATTAGAGAACTAAAATGCAAGTGACTCTCCTTCCTTGCTTTTCCTCCTCTTTTCACACAAAAAACCAAAGGGCATTAGAAAATTTCTGATCTGCTTTATGAACAGAAAAAATTCTAAGACTTCAGAACAATAACAAAAATAACTAAGAAAGACACAATAAGACCCAGAGAAAAAAACTTCCACTGTTAAAAATGGGTATTTCCAGTAACCGCTAAAATTTTTTTGTCATTGTTTGCACACTTTCTGTACAAATATTATCAAATTTTCAATGTATTTATTTTCATAGTTATGTCTGATTACTCATTTAATACCACATGAAATTTTAATTTATTCAAGTTATAAAAGTACCATAAATTAAATATAAAAGTAGGTATTATAAAATCCAAGATGCAAAATGTCTTTTCTCTCGAGATAATGAAGCAATTGGGCTGGTGCTTATGGTTCAAATTTGATTTGGTCTCAGGAACTATTAGGATAAACACTAAAATGTGTTTATAACTTAGGTATCAAAACAAGCATTGTACTCAAGGCAGAAGGAGATCCTAGACGGCATCAGCTGTGTGATTTTGCAGATCTAGATAAGACATCTGACCTCTGTGTCTGGGTACTGAATTTTCTCTGTTTATGCTTATTTTAGGTTTGCTTTTTGTTTTTGTTCTTCTGAGCAAGGAAAAGAAAAAGCATACGAGAAAGCAGAAGACTTTTCAGTTGAACTGTCAAACAAAACTGTATCAGTATAATTTTTGCTCGCAATTAATGCCTGCAATCTGTAAATTTGCAATCTTAATGCTTGGCATTGCAGGCAGAGAACAAAATATTCTCTGCTCCAAAGAGCTTTTGAAAAGCAGTGGTTCAGCTGAATTCAACTGAATTGTAGTATATGAGCCATCAGGGTTGACAAAATGTCTGTGAGGAAGGCTTTTCCTGCTTCTACAAGCATTTTCGAACTCCTAGGTCTTCCACAAAAGAGGATGTCTAAACAGGAAAACTACTTCTGTTGACTAGGACAAAATCTGCGTGGAGGGTCCCTGTTCCTATTGACTTTGTTCAGGTTCATTTGAAGGCAAAATCTGGCCCTTGCATTAATATTAAATAGTGTTATGTTGTTGAAGAATGGGAGTTTTAATACCTCTCCTATACGAACTTTGAATGGGAGTTTTAATATCTCTCCTATATGGACTTTGAATAAATTTAAAGAACACGTAAAGAAGTTCTTTCACTTGTGTTCATTTGACTTTGTATAAGCACCTTGCTTATCCAGTTTTTAAAAACAAAGTGAATTTACGTATCATCCGATGGAAGACTAGTAATCAGTAGGGCTATACCGGGAATCTGGCCCAGATATTTTTTCAGTGGATACTGACAAGTTTTGTGAATAGCCTATGCTGAAAGGTTAGTAAGGTGGAATATAGTACTATTTCTCACTGCTATCTTTTAATTAGAAACACAGCCACCAACCTAACAGCTAGATGAGAGGCATGTTAATAAACACCAGAGGACCATGTAACATTTCTGTTGCTCGCTGCTGCTTGGAAAATGGCAGCTATGTGAAACACAGACTTCTCTAAGTGCTGAATATTGCCATTTAAAATGACATGCTCCCAGCTGTTATTTTTGCCACCCTTTCAGAAAAGGGGACAGATGTAATTTCCAGAGTACTTCACCAACTCCTCTGGATTCTTGAATTCTTTGAGAAAGGACAATGATGGGACGAAACGGCTCACTAAGAAGCCCATTATAATAGTTTTACTGTCCACTTTGTAACTTTAGCACTTTTGCTGTTTTGACGTGGGGAGACAAGTGTGCTAACATACAAAGAAGCTGCCTGAGCTACACAGCAGCTTGCTACTCATTTCAAACCGCTGACACTAACCCTGTTGAGTAAAATCAGATTAATACAGCTATTTTTACATTCTTGGTGGTAATACTTTCACCTACTCTTTTGTCTTTCTGTTCTCTAACCTGGGGGAGATCTTGTTTTCACCCCGCAACAGCCCTGGCCCTTCCTGAGGTACCGAGGGCACGTTTCAGGGTGGTGGTGGAGCTTGAGTGCCAACGTGCCTGGGGGTGCACCACTTCACAGGGGTGAAGCTTTCTTTCTATCCAACAGAACTATGGGGCTTCATTCTTGGCTGGTCCTTTAGTTCTCCGCGGCATCCTCTCCAAGCTGCTATTCTCTGCCTGATCTTTTCAGCATGCCCTAGAGGGGGCTGCCGCACTGCTGGCCTCTCCAGCGGCTGCTAATCTGGGTAGTGAGCCAGTCCATCAGCTTCCTCAGACTCTTGCTCTTTGCTCCAGCACACACTTTGTACGTACACCTGCATGCAGAGGTGCAGTATTTGTCCCTGGCTGGCTTCTAGTGACCTGTTTTGGGATCATTTTGAGAATGGGGGGGTGTAAGACAAAACACATTGACTTCATCATTCAAAATTTACACAGATAAGCTGCTCCTTATAAACTAGTGATCATACCTAAAAGTGGACACAGTCTGTATGAAACAACACACATTAACATTACATTAAGTTCCCACAGTATTTCCTAGCTAACAAATCGAACAAATGCTGTAAAAATTATGAAAGCAATCAACATGATGACTCCTAGCTACAACTCTGCCCCATCCATTAGGCCCTCACTGTCAATGAGGAATGTCGTTTCTTACAGGCGTGCCATTAAATATCCTGGCTATGTTTAAACAGTTCTGCCCACAGAACCTAATATGCAGACTTGATAGCACTCAAAATACTGATGATTTGGTTTGCGGATTGCCAGTTGTTGTCATTGTAAATCTGTTGTCTTGCAAATGCCTGGTTTATCCTGTTTATGAAACAGCTACTTTTTCATTAATCTCTGGAACAGTATTTTGGAGATGAGGCATTTTTTCCAAAGAAGTTTATAACTGGAAATAGCTAGCAGGAGTATAGCAAGCATATAAAGCCTGGTTCTGTGCTGTTTGGTGGGTTTTCAGAATAGTTCAGTATCTCATATAGAGGCTTTCAGACAGACACGTCAGGTCACTGCAAAGAATGAACTATGCAAACATAGCCCACCACCTCTTAAAAATTTCGCTTTCCCCAGAAGCACTCCAATGCCAATGAATACACCTTTGCAAATTCTCTGGGTCAGGCACTGACACGTGTCATTAGTTATGTGAGTGCCTGATGTCTTTGGCTCAGGACCTTTTTGCAGAATACGGCTCATTATGTTCCCTGAAACTGTATTAGTTGCTGCAGTCATGATACACAGGAAGAAGGCAGGATAAATCACAAGTGATGACACAGAGACACATGGAGCGAGCATGTATTCATGTGCTTTCAAAAAAATCATTAAAAGTTTTCAGTCACACAAGGCACTTCAAAAATCTTGTGATGTAAAAGCCAGTAACTGTATGTCTAATGCTGGAAAATCTGGCACTATTTATCCCAAGATGCATTGGTTTATGCTTGCCAAGTAGATGCAATTGAATCCTCACTATATCACTCTAGCTCCTGTGTTGTCTTTGTGAGGTTAATAAGATCAAGAACAGGTCAGTCAATGTTACTTGAACTGCTGTTTTCAGTTGATTATCCTTGACAGAGAGTCTTCTGACTCTCTGAAATGCAGTCAACCATCGATGTTCTTGAATCACAGATTCAGTGCGAACTGTTTGGAAAATGCTAGTTGTAATGGATACAGAAAGAAATTTAAAGAGATGGGAAATAAAACTATTAAAAATTTGTGCAAAATATTATTTGGAATCCAAACATACGCTGTTTAATTAAACTCATAATTATTTCCCCCTAATGAAGCTTTGCTGTAATTGCTTTGCCTTCTGGCAGCAGCCTTGAACAATGTACAAGATTTTTTCATGTGCAATGCAGGAGTATATAAACCAGGCAAACGGCAAGCACGCTTTCGGTCTGTGCAGGTCCAGCTCAGTCTTTCATAGAACAATGGCGGTGCAGTCTGCATGTTACACGGTGATGCCGCAGCAAAACATTCAGACTCAGTGTTTCCTAGAAGAATAAAAGAAAACATACAATGAGAAGAAATAAAATATAGGTGGAAAAGGGCGTCTTCCTCCTCAAGTACTGAATCTCAGCTGCAGAGTTTAACTCCGCTGTGACCAACACCCACACCATTATTACTGGAATCACTGGGTTATTTGTCAGGCCAGAGTGAGCCACCATTTTTTATTATGCAGTAAAAAGTACTTCTTTCTCCTTTTTAACCCTTTTTAAAACATTAAAATACAGAGGGAAGCCTTAACTCAGCTCTGTCTCTCCCACAACTTCAGTGGTAGAGCTACTGCTATATTCATGCTTCAGGAGAGGAAAATAAAGCCAAGGCTGAGAAAATTCAAACCACTAATTTAACTAGTGTTTTATCGAATGCTGTCCTTGGGTGTGTGCACCAGCTTCTCAAAAGGAGCTCTGGGTTCCCCTTCAACAGTAAAAACTGTGTCTTGATGTTGCATGCATTTAAAATTTATTGATATTATTTTTTCTCACCCCACCCAAGCACTGTAGAGGGTGGAATGGTGGATTTTATGTTCCTGGGTATCAGATAAAAGATGATCAAAACTGCCATTTAGTCAAAGTAGCCTTGAGCAGCATTATGTCAATTACAAAGCACAGGACATCTGGGCACATGCTTAAAATCATTTTCTTTATTTACCACTAAGCCAATTAGTCAGAGTGGTTTGGTGCCATTGACCAAGATCTTGACAGTTCTAGAGATTCTTCGTGTGATTTTAAGCATACCATGCACCTCACTTGCTTATATTTCCTATTCTTATATCTGAATTTGGAAAATAAAAGATACTTCTGAATCACATGGTGGTACCTATGGTAATGAATAGGCATACTGATAAATTGCAAAACCTCTGTTTAATGTGACTCACACTGAGGAAACTGGCTAATTTTGTAGTTGGCCAGACACTTGGCACAGTGATCCTACAACGTACATTATATTCACCAGGTGAGCCTGATTTTTATGCAGCATCTTTCTCATTGAGGTGGATGTTTCTTTGGAAGGGCTGCTCCTAAACGTAAATATTAGTGGGACATTGGGATTAATGGCATACTTCTCACTTCTCAGCCTGCACTTTAAAGACTCCAAGAAAATCGTGCCTGTCAGTTAATGGAAACAAAGCTCTATTGGACAGAAAGGCCTAAGAAATGCCAAGCCCAATGATTACAGATGGCACTGTAGGAGATGTAAAACTCCTGGTGTTACAGCCTCTGCTGCTAAGTGATACTATAAAACTACAATTCTTTAACCTTATTCATTGCTGTTGCACAGCATTTCTGAGCAGTTTTCCTCTCCCCATAAGGTAGATGTTTTTAGTTAACATACATCTTTCTGAATCTCCAGCTAATAAGGTTTTAGAAAGTTGAGCCTTCATACAGAGAAGGAAATAAATATTGTGGTATGCTCTTTCAGGCACATAGTGCTGTATTGCTGTGTCAGTATTAAAGCTGTTATTTCATCTCTAGCTTCTTCCAGCTTATCTGCATTAGCTTTTCAATGGATAAAGTCACTGTAGGAAGTTATTGACAAGCTGACATTATTTTATGATGCCATGACATGTCATTTACTCTTTCTCTCTCTGTCTAGCCAAGACCTGGGCTTGTGAAGGTTAAAGAATTACCAGTAAGAGAAACCAAAATCCCCTCACAAATCACAGAGAAGATACAGTGCAGACCTGCAGTACAAGCTTGTCTGTTCTGCTTTATCTTTTACTCTCAACTTTGACAGAAGAACAAGTCCATAGATGTGTGGTCAAAGCCAGGAAGGGACAGGGGAGAAGGCAGAATAACACATAGCAGAGAAATGTAAATCTTTACATACAAATAATGCTGTAAAACCACAGTAAGCAAATACGATTGCCTAGGTAATCTGCTCCATAGTCTTTCAATATTTAGATACAGTTCTTTCTTACTACAACAAAGCTTTTTGCAGAAGAATGACTTCTAGCCAGTAGTGCTGTTGTACTATTTCGCTGAATAAAGATATACTCCAGGACAGGAGTATTTCTTATCAACTCCAATTCTGTTGTGCAGGCAAATAAAATTACAAACCTAAGTGGTCAGAACAGTTGTTAATGTCAAAGATACGTAAAACAAATTTTATAAATCAGGATTCAAATAAAAAAAAAGAAGACAAAGCCAAAAACTGCATTAAGATAGCTCCATAAAAGTCTTTAGAAGTTAAATGTAGAACAGATTATGCAGTGTATCATGGAGAAGTACCTTTTTGAAACAAGCGTTCATAAAATACAATATCCATTTCGGTGGATAAACTGCTTGAATAAAGCAAATGGCACCTGGTGACAGACAAATTATAATGATGGTTCCAAAAGATTTTTTTAAAGATATGTGAAGATATTTTTGTTACAACTATGACTTCAGGCAAGATGCTAGATGTTGCAAAAATAAAGGCAAGCCTGTCATAGAATATCATATGAAGTAGGTAAAAAGACACTGTAAAAAGCTCTCAGAGAATCTGTGACATACAAAGATGATAGGACTATAAACTTCTCTTGCACAGATTACAGAAATCCTTTCGTTCTCTTACATTTCTCATAATTATTTTGTGCTTTGGGATTAACACGTGCATGGTGCAACAAGATACCTGACAATAGTAGATTCTCGTGAGAATTCATGAAAAATGGCCTTTGAGGTTAAATTTCTGAATTATAGTAGGATGCAGGACTCAATCTTATGTGCTTTTCCCATGAAAAAATGTTGGCACAGCAGGCTTTGAACCATTGAGTATGTGAATAAAGGACTGTTCTAAATAATCTAGTCCTGAAATTCAGCTAAAGAACAATTGTTCCCTTGTTTGCTGACAAAGTGACTGGAAATCAAAAGTACAATAAAACCAAATCATTTGGCTTGTGACTCCGAGTAACTCCAGCCAACTAAGTCCTGTGTGCTTACCCATGCAGCATTAACTGCTCACCTCTCAACACGTCCTTTAATACATTTTGATAATATATATTGACCACTTTGATCAAAACAGATGGTGCATGGAGTTTAGGGGCAGATACTAAGTTTTTGTATGATTTCAGGGTTTAGTTTTTACTGATGAAAACTGATGAGGTTTCTTTGTAAATGCTCCTTATCTTCCATTGCTCAGAAATTTGTGTCTATTGCAGTAAATCATTTGATTGGAGAATCATATCATTCTCATTTGAGGGAATGTTTAATGATCTTAGCCAAGATAGTTTTGCTCAGTTCCTCAGTGAGTATTTGCCATGCTTATTGCCATGGTCATCTTTGGTTGCCATATGAAAGGCTTTTATTTTTGAAATTCAGATTATATGAGTACACATTGAATTGCACGACAGAACAAATTCTAATCCAGAATGACTGTCATACAAATTAAGATTTTGCTCCACTTTTCACCTGTTTTAGTTTGTAAAAGATCCTAATGAGTTCAGTTGCATTATTTCTGATTTCTTCCATGAATGAGAGAAGGATTATGTTCCTTGAGATTGTATCATCTAACCACATGGCTGGCTCAGTGCAAGCTACTCATGTATTTACCAGCCACAATCATTCTTTAAATGTTTTTAAAAAGAGCCTTTTCTGTGAAGACTTCGTCCACATATGAATTTGAATTTTGAGTTGCCAAACTTTATGAATTCAAACACGAAGGTCAGCAGGTCACACCAGATGTAAACACATGAAACAAAAATTATTTCATTTTTTCACCTGTTTCTTGAATAGTGAGAATATTTTCTGCTTAGCTCAAAAGGAGAGTACTATCTGTCTTGTTTTACTGCTTCCTGTATTTCTACCATTTTGAAACTGTTTAATCCATCAAGTAGAAACTGCTGCTCTTTGCATAGTGAGCTGCAGTGCTGAGAAATTTAATATGGAACACGATAGCCTCCTAGTTATTAACATTATAATTTCTTCCAGTATTTTACTGGTTGCTTATAAATACATTTTTGTTACAACATAGTAGTGCATTCATGGTCACAATTGTATACAGGTAGGAGTTGTTCACTTTTCTCAAACATTTGCAAGAAACATAAACAAAAACCATATGTTTCAAATATTTCGCTGAATACCTTTTTCCACTTCTATGCGTGTGCTGCAGCCATTTGAGCCCTGTGCTGTTTAAAAATCCTACCGCTTACCTTCATGTCTTAGGACATATTCTTTATCTCTCTGTATTTTTAAATGTGCTTTGTGCTCTACCCTGAAGAGTTTTTTCCTCAACACTGACCCCCAATTCTTCTCCATCTTTGTGATTGTCACAAGAACAATATCGATTCCAGCTGTTAAAGAGATCACTAGGTGTTTTTGTGCTAGAATCCTTGCTGTTTGTCTGCATTGTTAATCTTTGTTAACCTCGCCAACTTGGGGCTAAGTACTCTGTGACTTTTGCATAGAGAACCCTGTTGTGACTGAGTGGGTGTTTCATCCACGTGGCATCTTCACAAGTATTTTGATACTCAAAGCTTTCTCGCCAAGAAGGACGGGTTTCTGCAGTGCTTAAATATCTTGCTGGCTCAATGTTTCAATGTATGCTTTGTGCTGTCCAAGCATTCTCATTAATTGCTAGCACAAGAGATGGACCAAAACCCAAAAATCTGGAATCCAGCTCCTCTCTTTCCTCCACACCCCTCATCTTATGGAAACTCTGGAAAGCTGAATCCAGACAGAGAACCGAGTATTGCAAATTGGCCAAACCCCAACCCCACCTCCCCCACCTTAGGGGTTTTCCAATCCCTGATCCAAAACGTACTCCCTAGTCTTCTATTCTTCCTCATTATTTTGTAAGATTCTCAAATCTCCCATATTCTTTCCTTGACGATACTTTGGTAGTTTCACCTGATTAATTTTAGTTTTGCTCATGATGGTCTAAGCCTGCTTGTAAAATCTGAATTTTGGTAAGAAGTAAAGGAAGGTGGAATCGAATCCCATTTGCATTACAAAAGCTAAAAAACACATAAAGAATTACCTATGCTCTACTGCCATAGAAGGAAAAGAAGACAAGAAAAAAGCCTTGCAAATTAGAAATCCAAAGAGGTTACAAAGTATGTGAGGTTTTTTGTTTGGTTTAGTTTGGTTTAGTTTGGTTTCTTCAGTAAAGTAGTTTATAACTCATAAAGCTCCAGCTGACTTCCAGCTGGGCTGGTTTACAAAAATATAGGCTCAGTTTCTGCCATGTTCAAAAGCAGTATCTTCAACCCCAAGCGTTGCTGTGTAACATCTCAAAAATCACAAGCTTGATAGCTCAGATGATGAGACTTCCAGCAATTGCATGCAAACCTGTTCGTGTCTTCTGTCGGTATCTGAGCCATTAGAGATCATGTTTTCTGGTTATTTTTTGCCAAAAGTGAGCCTAGAAATTTTATGGAAAAGTGAAACTCACATATTGACCTGACATCTGAAGCTAGACCTGTGAGTTAAAAACCCAGTAATTACTATGAAACTGGTCAAGGACTTGCAAGATTTGTCAGCATAAAACAGGTCCTTTACTTGTTTTAAGTTCATCAAAAAATCTGGATGTGTTCTGTCAGGTAATGGAAGCGCTTGGCAGTTAACGTCAATTTACTGACATACTGCTCACAATGTATTTCGTAATGCTTTACATAGTTAAATGAGATTAATGTGATTTCTCATGGAACCAGCTAATGTATTGGCCTATGTAACTAAGGCTGCTAGTTTGCATCTTCAGAGATCTGGTAGAATTCTTTGCTCTGTCAGTGACTTCATGTCAAATCATGGGCAAGTTAATTAATCTTTCTGTACCTACAGTGCCCTGTTTGTAAAATACAAAACCACTATTTCCTCTGTTTTGTGGGCTGTTCAGATAGTATGACATGTAAACAACTGTTAGAACAAGCTGAGAGACAGTGCTAGCTGGGAGGCAAGAGGCATGGAAAGACTGGAGATAAATAAATTGCATAGACTCCTGAAATTAGACTTCAAAATGAGCATGCAATAGCCACACAATAGGGGAATCAGTCTTGTATGAGGGAAAAAAATTTGAAGGTAGAGGTTCACTTGCCAGAAGCAGAGCATGAGTGACTCAGAGTTGTGTGTGAGCCCACTCACAGACAGGCACTGGGATGACTCTAAAAACAGGAATGCATTTTAGTCTGCCCACAAGAAGCATATCCAAAAGTTGAGGAGAGATATTAAGGATATGTAAGTGCCACCCTGGGAAAGAAATAAGCCTGAGAGAGAAACAGTGTTGGAAGAAGTATGGATATGTGCTTGTCTGTCTTATCTGCAGTTCTCTGTCGAAACACGAGGAGGAAGCAATTTTGCATCTGCTGTTGCAGAATTCCCACATTTTGCTGTTGTAATTCAGATCTCAAGCATGCCAGTTCAAGACGTTCATCTCGTCCACTAAACTACCACACTCATCCAATGAAAAAATGGGAAGGCAGCGTTAAACTGTGAAAAACACTGCAAGAGTCTGTAAATTTTTAGATAATTTGGTGAGATTTGGTTTAGATTTTTCTACTGCCACATGTTAATGGCTGTTGCTGAAGCGCAATTGATATCTTAATTCAGAAGGTAAATGGTGACAGTCTAACATGGGAAGGGCAGGGAGGTCTTTGTAGCTCATCACTTCAAGGAGTGCAGCTAAATTTCTAGAAAGAAGCAGTCCTTACATGTGAATTCTCTCCATCTGTTCCCACAATTCCAGTGGAGGAAGCAGCTGTTCAGCTTCAATGTTGAACACTCAAACTGTTTCATGTGAAAACATCTCATGAGTCTGATTTCTGTCCACTCAAACAAAAAGATTAAGCAGTGTTACGTATCACCTCTTTCTCAAGACTTCTCATTTTAGATGTAGAGTTTCATGTGAGTGCTGAAGACAGAGAGGTCACAGCACACTGGTTCTGAGGTGACCTCATTGCACCCCACTGCTGGTGGTAACCAGTCTCTCGTACAATGCCAAGACTGGATGAGTCTGAAGGCTGAACTATCTATCCGTTGCCCTGCTAGGTGTGAATGAGGATGTTCATACTCTTCAGGGATACATTGTTCCTGCTATTGGATGTTTGAATTTTACCAGAAGTTGGAGGTCTAGGTAGAGGTTTTGTATGCATCAGTACCTTAACTGCTGAGGAAAGTGCTTTCATAATCACAGGTCATGCACATCTGGGTGAGCTTCACCTAGGCAGTCCAGAATATTGTAGTCCTTTTCACTCTGCTTTCTTTCACATCTGCTGAAGGCACACATAGGCACGCATATGTGTAAATGCAAATCCTACCTAAAGCTCCTTATAAAGCACTGGCTCCCTCCCATTTTTCACTTTCCATACTTGCGGAGCTTCCCGGTTCCCAGGAATCAATCTGTGATTATAAGAGAAGAAAGCTAAGAATAACTGTTAACTGAAAAAATAAAAAGAAATAAAAAATCCTCATTGCTACAGGCCCAATGGCAAAAATAGAGGTCCAGCCTCCAGGAAGAGACAGGTGGCTTCTGAGTGAAAATGGTAACATACTCTCCCCAGGGAGATCAGCTCCAAAGTTGAGTTCACTCTTTCCTGCTATAAAGTGCATTGATGTTAACAGTTTTCTTGTGCCCACACATGTGTTTTTCAAATTAAGTATTGTTAAATCTGTAGAGGTTAAAATACTCCTTCAGCCACTCTCCTTTGCTTCTACTTCCATTTCATGCCATCTGCCATAGGTGTGCAGTGCTGATACCAGCTCTGCTTGCAAACCAATTTAATTTTACCACCAGGCAGAGATGAAGGAGAACTGGAATTAACTACCAGTTCAGAAAGTGGAAGGGGTAATTTTCATGACATGAAGCAACACGTATTTGTGCATTCACTCTCTTCTGAGATAGTGAATGGCTTATGTTTGTAATATCAGTGTTTGGAGGTGACATATTTCATATGTACATTCACAAAGTGATACTGAATGCAATCCTGGTCTCACCGATCTCCAGCATCAATTTTGCAAATGATCTTTAAGGACTCAGGACTTCATCTGTAGCATTAAGATTCTGCTGAGATCAATCTCTGTCTTACTGGTGAAGCAAAGTGCTGGACATAGTAATGCTATCCTGATCAGTTAAGACATCCATTTGGGTTTCAGCTATTACTTCTGCAGCAGGTAGAAGTCTTTTATTGCTCTGAATTCTTGCATTCGTTTGGGCTGCATGACAGAGAGAATTTGGAGATGAACAGAGTCTGAGGCTTTACACCTTTTAGGCAATTTTACTTTGTTTAGGGCATATATTCCTTCCTACTATAGTCTGTATTTCTGAGTACATTTGCAACCCGAAATGAAATACTCACCCCCCAAACTAATGTTCCATATTTAGAATGACCTTTCTGTGAGATAAATAAGTGAACTCCATAGAAAATACGTAAATGCACTATAGCAAAATCCTGGACCTGAACAGCAGGATATGGAGATGTTCAGCTCCAGAACACTTCCAGGCACTTCAATGCCTTAAAGTCTTTTTTCAGTAAATCTACACTTCATTTTCAGTTCATTTTTTTTTCAGTTAGCAATAATTCAAATGAGCCTTTAGGTAGATGCAACACTGCTTTGCAGAAATTGGCAGATATTGGGCATGACTCCTCATTAAAGCTGTATGCAAGAGTTTGAGCAGACCTTTCCTTTGGACTTGATTCATGTGAGTTTCCATTCCTTGAATTTTGCTCTGATTTCTAGGTTCAATGTGTGCAGAAAACTGAAAGTCAAACAGTTGGAAATGTAATATTCATGTGGTTTTGTGAAAAGAAAAAAAATACGGGATTTGCATGAGTTTGTTGTGGAAACAAAATTCAAGCTGCATTTTAGAAACTGGTCTGAATTTTAATAAGTATCAAGTCTGGTGAATTCCATATACGTTACAATACTATTATGAACGTCTTGCTGTGTTGCTACTGAGTAAACACATTTCTTGAATAAACTAAATTCTTTATAGCTAAATCTTCTATTCAACCTGTCTGAATATTGTAGGCCACATAATTTGGTAACATTACTACAAGATCTTCAACTCACTACAAGAAAGATGCTGAGGCACTGGAGCGCATCCAGAGAAGAACAACAAAAGTAACAAAGTTGGTGAAGGGTCTAGAACACAAGTCTTATGAGGAGCAGCTGAGGGAACTGGGGTTGTTTAGTCTGGAGAAAAGGAGTCAGAAGGGAGATCTTAACCGCTCTCTACAACTACCTGAAAGGAGGCTGTAACGAGGTGGGTGTTGCTCTCTTCTCCCAGATAAGATGTGATAGGATGAGAGGAAACGGCCTCCAGTTGTGGCAGTGGGGGTTAGACTGGATATAAGGAAAAATTTCTTCACTGAAAGGGTTGCCAAATACTGGACCAGGCTGCCCAGGGAAGTGGTTTTGTCCCCATACCTGGAAGTATTTAAGAGACGTGTCGATCTGGTGCTTAGGGACATGGTTTAGCGATGGACTTGGCAGTGTTAGGTTAATGGTTGGACTCAGTGGTCACAAGCGTCTTTTCTGACCAAAATGATTCTATGATTCTGTGATTCTATTCTGTGATTAACTTCCTTCTCTTGCCGTCATTCTCCATGCAACTTTCCCATCAGCTGCAATGGAGGTCTGTGAGCAGAACAATGGCAGAATGCATGGAATCCAAGTATAATCCAGTTATTCCAGTCCAGATGATTTAGTTGCTGGCTGAGACTTCTGTACTGATAAGAAGAGTCTCCAAAGCTTCCTTTTAAAAATGTTACCTTTTCCAAAATTGAACAAGAAATGTCCAAAATCAGGAATTCTGAAATCAGCTTATACAGTGTTAGTGCCACATTTCCACTTTCAAGTTGGGCTAAGACAAAGAAAAGAAAACCTGAAAGACAAGCATAAGGTTACGAAAACATCCTTCTCAGTTGATTCACCCATTGAAAGCTATGTAATCATAATTGTAGCCGTTTTGTTCTTAAAAAATAACCAGTCACCTTTTCATCTATTCAATATTGTAGACCTTGCTGTTTACCAGAAAAATGGTCGATTTTGTGTACAGGAATTTCAGGGGCTATCTGTAAGTACTTCTCCTATGATGTTAGTCTACTTGGGCCAAGAGAACAGAGTAGAGGAGAAAATAGACTACAGTGGCCAGTAGACATATGGAAAAAATCCTTTTGTGCAACTCTCAGGAGTGTGTTGACACTGCTGGTGAAGCAAAGAATTCAGGGAGTTTGGGGGGTGGGAGTGATGGTATTTATAAAAGGTACACTAGACTTTTAGTAGATTAATATATTTAGTTTCTGGAGTTTTCAATGGCAATATGAGAAGTGTTAAATTCTGCCAGGGTGTCCTCCTAAGGTAGTTTCCCCACTTCTGAAACAGAGGGTAGTGCAAAGTGGTCCCTCCCTCCCCTCTCCTCCAAGAAGTGGTCTCTGAAGTTGCTATGTGAAGGGATTTGGACACAGAAAGGACTCACTGGTGGTGGACGAATCTTAGTACCTGTTTTAAGCCTTTTCTCACCCCTGCTACGTTCAACCCACCTAGCCAGGTTTCCGCCATAGCCACTTCCCACTGAGTCTTTTCAGTCCTCCTGTCTCTGTTTCCTTGCCTGCCAAGTCCAAAGATCCCCAACCAAGCTACTGCTGGACAGTGCGAGCTGAATCTGATTCTGTTCCTAGTTACTTTTATTTCTTGTTACAAATTTCTCTCTGCAGCCTAATTTCCCAAGCCCAGGTCTGTCTAGTTCATCTCTTCTATTTTTGCCTTCATACATCTTCAGCGTTTATGTTCCTGTTGGACCAATCCAGACTCTCTTCTTTCCTCCTATCTGACCTCTCAACATCTGTAACTCTTATTTTTTCCCCTCAGTTTCTTCCTCTTGCAAACTGTATCCATCTCCATCTGATCTTCCAGCTTTTCCTCCAGGCTGTTTTTCACTTCTACTGAGGTGCAGTTCACTTAAATGGTCTGTGGTCTACACTTACCTTTTTTTCCTTTCTGTCCCCTGTCACGGTGCCATAGGTAGAATTTCCCTTTCTTCTGCTAGCTTCTGACTTCAGTCACTTTCCAGACTCATTGCTAGCATACTGTTCTCCACCCCTAACACACATGTACTTTACTTTTCTCTTTCATTGTCTGAGTTTACTGAAGTACCACAGTCAAGATCTTAGGGAAGACAGGGTTTTCTACTTGACCATGTGGATGTAGCATGCCCTACAGCACCAGAATGTTATGACTGCAACAGGCGTCCATCTCAGCACGATGTGGGAGAATGCCTACTGTGTTGAGAAAGAGTTACTGGATCCAGTTTGCAATTTCTGCTTCAGAAAGTAAAACAAACAGACAGAACAAAATCAAACAAAAAAAAAACCTGAAAATTAGCTGGAGACTTCAGGCAATGCAAGGGCATAAACATGCAAAATGGATGAATCCTGAACAGAGTGAGCACAGTAATTTGAAACTCCTATCTGTCAAATTAATACTTAAAAGGCAGAGTTCCCAGCTTTCCAGAGGTGTATGCATCTTTGCCTTTCTGTGCAAAATTCTTCCTCTCATAAGGTCACTTTATTTCTAATGCAGAATAGGGTAGTTTTTAAATTTCCCTCCAGAAAAAAAAAGTAGTGACAGAAAAACTGTCAGTCGGTCCTGTGGGAAACATTCCTGCTTTACAATTTGGGAGCAATGTCAGACTCCTTTATTGCTGAGCAAATAGTGTAAAAGGGTTCCAGAGAGCATTTTTCTGTGGAGAATGCAAGGCTTTAGTAAAACATACATTGTCCCTGGAGGATTTCAGCATTTTCCGATTGGTGCCTTTTATGGCGTACATTATGTATTGACACAGATTAAGTTTCCCTCCTGTCTGGAACAATGCACGCTCAGGAGAGCTACTGACCTAGCAATAAGCGTGAACAGCCCACGGCAAGTGGTGGAGCAGAGCTCCTGGAGAATGGCTAGCTGAAGGCAGAGCACTCCCTTCAGCTGTGCCATTCTGCCTCTCTCCTCCTCCTTCTCCTCCTCCTCTCCTCTCTCTCTCTCTGTTTTTATTTTCCCCTCCGTCTTTCACTGTTACGGTTTCCCCAGACCCCTTGGCTTTGTTGTGCTGCGTAACTGACTAGCAGGAGGGGGATTGGCTGCTCGCTGGCTCAGGGAGCGCTTCCCTGCAGCTCACCCCAACCCACCCACCCGCGCCTGGGTCGGGAAACGTGAGCAGAGCTGATGGAGGTGGAGGAGCAGGGCTGAAGGTTCGCACCAGCACTGGATGTGACAGCACACAGCCGAGCGCTTCACAGCTTGCACAGTGTCCGATCCCAGGTCCAGCACAGACCCGATCATGGACGGCTGCCGCTGGACAACTGCTGGCACCCTGCTTCTGGCTTCCCTCATCCTGGTAAACGTATTTCTTTCCCACAAATGTGTATCTCTTGCAGCTGATATTTTGTCTGTGTGTATATATGCAGATGGGTATGTTTTTAATCTTTAAGACCGCAGTTAGAAAGAGTTAGTTTTAAAAAAATTGTTTAAATATTATTGTCTTTAAAGTACTACAGGCTTGGAGCCGTGATGTTGTGGGTTGTTGCAGGTAGAACCAAGAAGTTGACGTTGGCATCATTTTTATAAACTTGGAGAGCAATGACCTATGAATGGTGATTTGACTGCTTGGGATTCAAAGAAGAGCTATTTCTCCTGTCTTTAAATCAAACTATATCACACTGTAATGTTCCTGGAATTTTCTTCCTTCCTAAAAAAACAGAAAAGAAAAAATATTTTTCTGTTTTGCACATGCAGAAAAAACAGGTACAGCATGTACTGAACATTTTGCTGCAGCCAACTTAAATGAGCTCTCATTACTGCTGTAACTCATTACAGAGACAAGTTTATACCAACTTTTGGAAGATATGTTATGTGATATCTGGTATACTTCAGGGCTATAAAGCTGATGGTTACTAAGTGATTTTCTTGCATACTTCTCCTGATTAACCTGATAGGATGTTCTACAGCTGAGCACTGTATCTCTGCTGTTTGATTGAGATTAAACGTTCCATTTTGACTCCTACTTTATAAGTATGAGCTCTGTGTTTGTTATCAGAAAATCTGCAGTAAGAATATTAATATGCATACACTTTTGATACCACGGTCATCTTGGCATACATATATATTGTCTTTTTCTGAAGATTTCACTGAATGTAGTCACTCAAATAGCAAAGAATGTTAAAGAAATATATGAACTTTACAGCAGCTTGCATCTTCTCATTTGTCTGTATAAAACAATCCATGGTAATTATTGTAAACTAATCTTAACACATTTTCTGCTAGCCATATGAGGACATAAATAGTGGAGTAACCCTATCTGAAATGCTTATTAAAATATATTGTCTGATTTTTAAAGAAAGATTTTTGGATATAGAATGACTAAATAACAATTAATCACTAGAAATAAGAATGCTATCTGGACTGAATTAAAAGTCTTACTTTGTTTAAAGGTCTATTCTCAAAATACTGAATTCACACAAAACAACAGAAAGTCAGCATAGATTCTTTTTCATTTATGAAAATGAGAAGTTTATAACCTGATGACTGCAATATATTCTAAACCAATCCTGCAGTACTAATTTAGGGAAGATCAACAGGAGATATGACTCAATAAGACTGTGTAAGGACTGTAGGATTTGGCCCCACGTTAAGTTCATACTCATAACATTTGTACTTCATTCTGCTGCTTGTGAATTAAGTTCTCAGTCCTTAATTCGTTAAAATAAATAGTGCACTCTGCTGCCAACTATTATGCATTATATTCCATGCTATACTGGTTTGTATTTGTATGACTTACCCTGCCTCAAGAGATTGCCCCCCACCCTCCCCCCACTCCCACCAAATGTCTTTGTGCCATAAGAATAGTGATATGAAGCAAACTTAACTTTCTTTTTTTGAATCAGGGCATTCTTCTGCTCCTTCCATACTCAGGAAAGTCTCTCACTTGCTTTCAGCAGGAGATTAGGTAAACATCCAAGAATTTGACTTAGAGCTTGGATAGAGATAAATTGTAGGATACCTCGGTATACATGTTACTACTGTAGTTTATTGCAGCCCGAGTTCACACAGGATGTATTAGAAAGCTCATGGATATTTCTGAGAAGAAAAAGACACATTGCATCAGGCCTGTGACAGAGCTATTACACTCATAGGTATTAGTCTTTCGTCAAGCAGGTGGAATGAGTTTGAGAAGTATGACAAACAGCATTTGAACTTGTGTTTCACTTTGTACCTCTCTAAAACTCCTGTCTTGCCCACACAGAGCAATGTGAGCAGCCTCTAGTCATGTAGCACTTAGTGACATCAGCAGAAGTTCACAGTAGGCTAGGTAACAAATGCTTACATGATTATGCCCATAGTAATTTATCATGATCCTATATTTTCAGTAAGACACCGTAGAGTAAAGTAGCACCGAAAGTCTTTGTTCAGCATCCTTGCCCCAGTAAGGAGGTTTCACAGCCCAGATATATGCACAGCCCATGCGCACATCATGCTAAGGGGATGGCAAGCCCACAGGCAGTATCAGTAATAACCTCTCCTGTTCTCCTCGTTAGCCAGCAGATATAGCCTACTTCAGGTCAGACTACCTGGAGTGGCGTAGTGGTGAGTGTAGCTCACTACTCCATCAGGTTTCTTCACCTTCTTCAGAAGAAATGGTATTCGTCTGCATTTGTGGGGTCCTCGAGTAAGGTCTGCAGGGGTTGGTAAATTATTTATTAACTGCACTAGAACTTGCACCATGCTCAGACATCCAGTTTCCCTGGCACAAATGAGGGTTAAGTACTTTCATAGACACTTTTGAGAATCTGAGCAGTAACACAAGACGGCTGTCTTGAAAAAGTAGTATCAGACTGAAAGTAACTTGAAAAGACAGTTCCTCTCTTTTCAGACTAAGACCAGGTATTTGGAGAATTTTGCTCATTGCTCTGTGGACTTTTTGCATGCTAAGGATATACTAGCACACCACTTTTAAAAGAAACAAAAGAAAAGAAAAAGATAACAAAAAAAAAAGAAAGCAGTCATTCTGTTCTGAAGATTTCCCTTTTTATTGGTTTAAAAAGAAATGTCTAACACAAGCAAATCACGATTGTTTAACTCAAAGGAAATGTGGCCAAAACCATAATCAGCCATTGACATGTATTCGTCCGAACTTGAAGTCAAATCACTTCATGTCAGAAGGGCATTTAATCACATTTGCATTTGTTGTTTGCATCTTTTCAGCAGCTTCTCTTAGCTCTCTTTGTTGATGTTGTAGTACTTGCAGAAGTAACACTAAGAACTGTAATAAAGTACATGTGTTTTTCTGCAGGATTTCTTTCTTTTGCTATACTAATTTGTACATGGAAAATAGTCAAATACAATAGTCCATTCCTTCCAGGCTTTTTGACATTGCATTCCCCTATTATCTAACTGTGTCTCTCTCAGATGACCACAAGAACAATTAGCCAGTGGAATGAATATAAAGTTTTTATTTACATCTGAATGTACGAAGATTGACAGTTTTTCCTTTCATGTGTAGATAGGTCTACCTACTGTTGCATGTCTGTTCCTCTATTTCTACAATTGTAGCTGTATAATGAGGAATTTTTCCAGTACAGGGTCCAAAGTGTGCACGTCTATTTTCATGCGTAGTCATATATGTGTACAGACTGGCATCTGGTCACACCAGTTGTATAAGGATGCACTGAAACACAGAGTTCAGCTATAGAAAGTGAAGATTCATTCATGTGAAGGAGTGCAAAATTTTTCACAATTGTGGTCTGTGGCCAGTGTTGCCGTACTCCAAATGTCTCATGTCTATAAAACAAAAAAATTTCTTATATGAAGATCTAGATGCTACTAAGCAACTATGCTCCTCACTTTCTTCCTATATTACTCAAGAATTTTGTATTTGGAATTCTTTTATTGACCTTTTCCTTCAGATGTTTTTTTAAATATATGATTTATTTACTCTTTTTCTACCAAGTGCAAAGGTTTGCATGAGCTGAACTAAGATCATGTGATGGAATTTTTATCTTTTGTATTTTAGTGAATGGGAGTCAGTACTTGATATAGGCTGTATTGGTCTCCTTCACCAGTGTCAGTAAAGTTCAACATGTTTGGTTTTAATGACTTCTGCTAGATTTATAGGTCTGGTAAAGAACGATAAAAGAAACTAGGAAATTGAGAGAGAAATTGGAGAGTCTGAATATTGGAATATGGTCACCTGTAGTCATGGATCTGTCAGCTGGACGAACTTATATGATCGTAAGGTTCACGATTTAATGTCAAGCCTGAGTAATCCACAAGCCCAGACAAATAACTCCTTAGCAGAGAGCTATCAATCTCTGCATGACTGAAATTTTGCTGAAAGAGGCAACTGAATCCCTTAAAACTGTGTTGTTAGCTGTCCAAATATAACCTCATGGTTTCTGTTACAGTGTTGTCTTGTCAAATCTGCAGACAGCACTGTTGTTTCTATTGCTTTTCATATCTGTTTTCTTAACGTCATAAGAAAAGGAATAAGAAAGGAACAAGTAAAGGAATATAGGAACATTGTCGGAGTATGCAGGGATGCAGTGAGGAAGGCTAAGGTCCAACTGGATTTAAAACTGGCAAGGGAGGTTAAAGACAACAAGAAGGGCTTCTTCAGCTACATCAGTAGCAAATGGAAGACTAGGGAAAATGTGGGGCTGCTGCTGAATGAGGTGGGTGCCCTGGTGACAGAGGACACAGAGAAGGTAGAATTACTGAATGCTGCCATTGCTTCATTTTTTACTGCTAAACCTGGCCCTCAGGAATCCCAGTCCCTGGAGGTAAAAGAGAAAGCCTGCAGAAAGGAAGACCTTCCCTTGATCAAGGAGGATCAGTTTAAAGATCATTTAAGCAAACTGGACACCCACATATATCTGGGCCCTCATGGGATGCACCCATGAGTGCTGAGGGAGCTGGCAGATCTCATTGCTAGCCCGCTCTCCATCAACTTTGAAAGGTCCTGGAGGACAGGAGAGGTGCCCGAGGACTGGAGAAAGGCCAGTGTCACTCCAATCTTCAAAAAGGGCAAGAAGGAGGACCCAGGAAACTACAGCCCAGTCAGCCTCACCTTCATCCCTGGAAAGGTGATGGAACAGCTCATTCTGGATGTCATCTTTAAGCAAGAGGAGGAAGAGAAGGTTATCGGGAGCAGTCAACCTGGATTCACCAAGGGGAAATCATGCTTGACCAAGCTGATAGACTTCTATGATGGCTTGACTGGCGGGTAGATGAGGGGAGAGCAGTGGATGTTGTCTACCTCAACTTCAGCAAGGCTTTTGACACTGTCTCCCATAACATCCTCCTAGGGAAGCTCATCAAGTGTGGGCTGGATGAGTGGTCAGTGAGGTGGATTGAGAACTGGCTGAATGGCAGAGCTCAGAGGGTTGTCATCAGCAACACAGAGTCTAGTTGGAGACCTATAGCTAGTGGAGTTCCCCAGGGGTCAGTAGTTGCCCCAGTCTTGTTCAATTTATGTGTCAGTGACCTGGAGGAAGAGACAGAGTGTACCCTCAGCAAGTTTGCTGATGACACAAAACTAGGAGGAGTGGTGGATACATCAGAAGGCTGTGCTGCCATTCAGCGAGACCTGGACAGGCCGAAGAGTTGGGCAGAGAGGAACCTGATGAAGTTCAACAAGGGCAAGTGCAGGGTCCTGCACATGGGGAGGAACAACCCCATGCACCTGTACAGGCTTGGGGCTGACCTGCTGCAGAGCAGCTCTGCGGAGGGAGACCTGAATGTCCCGGTGGATGACAAGTTAACCATGAGGCAGGGGTGTGCCCGTGTTGCCAAGAAGGCCAATGGCATCCTGGGGTGCATTAAGAAGAGTGTGGCCAGTGGGTCGAGGGAGGTTCTTCTACCCCTCTACTCTGCCCTAGTGAGACCCCATCTGGAGTACTGTGTCCAGTTCTGGGCTCCCGAGTTCAAGAAAGATGAGGAGCTACTGGAGACAGTCCAGCAGAGGGCTACGAGGATGATGAGGGGACTGGAGCACCTCTCCTTTGAGGAAAGGCTGAGAGGCTGGTCTTGTTCAGCCTGCAGAAGAGAAGGCTGAGAGGGGATCTTATATATGCTCATAAATATCTTAAAGGTGGGTGTCAGGAGGTTGGGACCAGACTCTTTTCAGTGGTGCCCAGTGACAGGACAAGGGAAGGAGGGCACAGTTTGAAGCACAGGAAGTTCCATCTGAACACGAGGAAGAACTTCTTCACTCTGTGGGTGACAGAGCACTGGAACAGGCTTCCCAGCGAGGTTGTGGATTCTCCTTCTCTGGAGATATTCAAAACCTGTCTGGATGTGGTCCTGTGCAGCCTGCTCTAGGTGACCCTGCTTCGACAGTGGTGTTGGACTAGATGACCTACAGAGGTCCCTTCCAATCCCTAACCTTCTGTGATTTTGTGAAAATCAGAGCTGTATGGGCAACAATTACATGGAAAAGAAATGGAAAATTGCAGTCTGTTGTTGCACAAACACGTGTTCTCTCATATGAAGAAGGATAGCAGAATAATAAGATCAACCATATAGAAACTAACAGAAAGCTGAAGGTAGTGAAAAATCAGTGAAAGAACGTCAACCACCAGATGCTATGGTATCAGGATAGGGAGCAGGAAAAGGAGAAAGAAGTTACTTGTTCCAGCCCAAGCCAAGGACAGTTATAAAATAAGTCGTCTCATGTGGTGGACAGCAACTAATGAAAAGCTGGCATGAAATATTGAATTCCATTAGCATATCATACTCTGGTATGAACCACAACTTCTTCCTAACTGATGTGCAGGAATGGCTAACTTTTTATTTTGACATCTCCATCTTTTCATATCAGCAGATGAACAGTAGGCTTGTCTTAACAGATGGCTCACCAGCTTCAGGTTTGCAAGTCCTGATAAAATCCCCTAAACCTTAAATGTATGTTCAGACAAAATGGGGGAAGCAAGCAAGAGACCTACATTTCATGAATTGATGGAAAATCTTCTCTAGGTCCTTAACCCTGTGTAGTGTTGAACACAGACCAATAATGCTTAGAGTAATCCGATCATTTAGATGTCGTTCTATTTCAGGGAATGTAAAACATTTCATCACAGGTCTGAGATTTGCTATCATGCATGCTAAGATTCACTGCACATGTTCAAACCTATTTTTTTAACCAGACAAAGTTTTTCCTGATGCAAAAGGGACAAAGAAAGAGGGTTATCTGTTGGTGATTATAGATACTAGAAAGATTTAAATGTTGGTGTCAGAGTTTTAAACATGTCATTCTCAAATTTTTCATCTGTCTTTCAAGACAATTGTATGCAGTATCTCATCTGTCTCTGTTAAAGTCTCTCCAGCAATTGGATAGGGTCATCAACCTCTGAAGTTCATAAGCATAGTATTAGTTAAGATTCGAGAGCAAACTTCTCATCTATATGAATTGATTTGACTCTGTTGACTGCAGTAGACCTATACCAAATTCATCCTGCTTAGACTTTGTACTAAAACCTTTTCATTTTAGATCTGTTTTTATTTTGAGCTTTTGCATATGGTATTTAGATGTCATGCACAGGATCAATTAAAATACCTCCAAAAAGCATTGGTTGTGAATAGCTTCTTGTGAAACTTCTGAAAGGCCAATTTATCTTATTTTCAACAGAAAACCTTTGCTGAGTGTTATGGGTTTATTGAGGCCTGAATCTGAGCATGTTGAAGACTACTGTAGACCAGGGCCTCCTCTCTGCTTCACTGTCAGTGAGAAGTTACCATATCAGAGATTACTAGCTCCAGGTACATTTCCATCTTTTTTTTTTCCTCCATTTTAGTACCCTGATTGGAATTTAATGTCATATATGATTATTTTTGTTTCTTTTGGCTGCCAGAACCAAGCTTTTCAAAATATCTTATAAGAGTAGCTAAAATTGTGGTGAAATTGGAAGGCAATATAAACAGGTGACAGAGGGAGGGAAAGCAGTCTGTGTACTTGTGAGATTTAATTGGCTTCCAAGGCAAGCATATGTAGAAATCTGAATGATTTTGCCACCTGTGAATTGTTTGGGCACCGCACTAGAGCAGTCCTTCTTCGAGTTGTGTAGAGAAATAAGGGGTGTGTTCACTAATTCTACAGTCCATCAGTTTTCACATTGTTTCCATTTTCATCTTCACTGCCTTTATGGAATTTCTTCCAAAGCTTCAACCCTTTAGAGGTTGCCCTGGGATTTCTGCCTTTCACAGAATCACAGAATCACAGAATCACAGAATAGTAGGGGTTGGAAGGGACCTCTGTGGGTCATCTAGTCCAACCCCCCCGCTGAAGCAGGGTCACCTACAGCAGGCTGCACAGGACACTTCTTGT
>Ga0065711_1001455_pt1 | contig 43124 bp, 24 predicted proteins | sample Hoacrofraction12_FD_59098 | JGI IMG/M metagenome (GOLD analysis project Ga0065711, IMG submission 59098) | Hoatzin crop microbial communities from Cojedes, Venezuela - Epithelial fraction 12 v2 (version 2) | ecosystem: Host-associated > Birds > Digestive system > Esophagus > Crop | place... | reverse complement strand
TTTTTTTTTTTTTTTTTTTTTTTTTTTCTTTTTGAGGCTGATCAACATGTTCTTTTGGCAATAAACAATTGAGTGGATAATTAGTGTGGGGCTAGGAAGTGGAGAGGATTAAGAGAAAGAAGAAAATGGAAGAGAAGAATTTGAAAGTGGCAAAGTCTGTGATCCAAAGAATCTATGTAAACATCAGTAATCATTTTACCTCTCATGATCTGAAGGCAGTTTCTACAGGCTTTGATGGTACTGCATGTGTAGGGGAGGTCTCTGGACCAAATATCTTTCATAGTCTATATAGGAAGCTCTCCAGGACCAGCTCCTGGCCTTGTAAAGAGAGCACTGCCGAGGGTAGCTGAAGCCAGAAGGGAGTCCGAAATTTAGCGTTATAAAAGATAAGTTGAAATATAGCACCAGCTGTTTTGCTGTGATCCAAAAGCAGGAAAATTCCACATTTGCTTTTGATAAGGTTTAAATTTTTGTTTTGCATCCTCTACCAATACCAGTCTGTGCTTACTGATCAGCCAGAGTAAGTGTCTAGAACAGTTATTAACAGAATTCAAGAGTATTTGTTGTTACTCAAGGGCTAAATAATTTTATTACTCATATTTTTTTGTGCATGCGTATAAAAGGGAGCTGGCCACTGTTTTTAGAAATGAATGGAAAGCAGATGGTGCTAAAGGGATATGAATTAATGTCTTGTTTGTTTTGGACCTAATGCAGCTCCCTCAAGCCGTTTTTTTTCCTGCAAGTTTCCAGTAAGTGTGACCAGTAAGCTTTTATTTTACAGGCAGATGTTGCTTGTGAACGGATATTCACTGTGAACGATGTGGAGCATGGAGGATGTAAATATGGTATCATCAGTCTCAGTGGTTTGGGGAAGGAGTCTCTCACTGTGGAGATGTATGATAACCTCTACTTCACCAACCGCAAAGTACGGTGTTCTGTTCCTGCTTCCTTCGGTTGTTGCATTCTCAGAACAATGTTCTGGGGAGGCACAGGTGGAAATGCACAAGGGTTGCGGAAGGGGTTAGGAGGAGAGAAAGGAAGAATCTAGCAATGTGAAGCTTGGATAAACACAGAAGCACTGTAAACTTGTCTCTGAAAGTCCTCAGTATCAGTGTTGGTTCTCAGGAATGTTATGTTACAATTGGAACAAAAGACTATGCAGAAGTACCAGCTTCCAAGGAGAGTGCTTACATCAGAGTAGCGCTTGGCTACAGCTGACAAAACTGATGCTGAGGGCCAGAAACTACTAAGATTTGCATGCTTCTTTCTTAAAAATATTTTCCCAGAATTATTTTTCTCCTTGAGCGTGAAGCATGTTTAAAACAGGCTTTTATAATCTGCTCATGCTCAGATTATTTTAAAGATGATCTCTTAAATAGTCAGATGTGCTTGGCGTCTCAATCTGTGTTTGGACAAACTTCTTAATGCTGCCGTGTCTCCTACATTTAAGAGTAGTATGAGGCTGAAACACTTGTGTCCCACTACTGGGCTATTTAGTGGGCTAAGGAAACGTGCCCAGCGCATAGCTTTATTTCATCTTTGCATGGAAATATGCTTTCATGAATTGAGTAAGAGATCACAAAAATAGTATGTCTTCTTGTGTCTGAAGGTGAATTCTGTGTGCTGGGCATCATTGACTCATCCAGATTCTCATGTTTTATATCCTTTTAAAAGAAACAAAATTTCGGTTCAGCTTTCACAAGTCTGCATCATGGTGCACATAACTAACTTCCAGGAAGACCTCTCATGTAGTTACCCCAGAAATTAAGTTTTCTGAAAAACAGTGAGTTATAAAAATTGAAAGATTTTGGAGCTAGAGAGACAGGTGTATGGTTCTGTTATAGATGTATGTAGAATAGTTCCAGCGTAATAGTAGGTGAAAGACCACATTTCCTGCCCTGGAGACTTCCCACTTCATTAACAGTGTAGATGCCATATCCAAAATGATCTGATGTTTAGAAATTGGCTGGGGCAGAAGAACAAGACAGAGGGTTAAGACAACTAACTTTCTTTTTGAAGTGGACCTCTTTGAAAGTGGGTTGGTTGGTTTCTGTTGTAAACCATCCCCATATTGGTTGGGGCGAGAGGAGAATGGGAACAATTCATTGGCATCATGCTCTGCAACTTTCAGAGCATGTTCTGCAGATCTGCCTCAGAAGAAGAGGAAGATTGATGGTATGGTAGAGGAAGCAGTAATGGACAGTGCAGAGCCCAGAAGAGAAGAAGAAAAGAGTATTTTAACGAGGGAGGCAACAGATGTGCTACTGAAGTGCCAAAAGAGAGGAAATTGTACAGAAATGTCTGTAAAGGCACCTGGGAAAAGCCAAACAATTCAGGACTGATCCAGAAGGTGGCAGGAGTTCATCAGGCTTGGTTTAGAGTCCAGGATTGTTTGATTTGGTTATTTTGTGCTTTCCTCTAGTCATGTCACAGATTTACCCCACTGAACTTGAAATGCAGCTTCAAATCCTATTCATACCTGGTATAATCTTTAGTAAGGATTTTAATGTAATCTAAAGTGAGTCTTATCTGCTTCCCCAGTGTCTGCGCCGCTTTCTCCAGCTTACCTCCATGAAAAGCAGATCTATATCAATGCAGTGTTTTCAGCGTGTAAAGATGAGATGAATGATTTATGTAGGCCATGCAGGTTTTTTTCCTATTACTAGAAAGATGCCTTAGTATTCCTCTTACCTTGTTTTTCTGTTAGTGAAAATACAGAAGCAAGAATTTGAGTTCTTGCTACCTCTTTTCTATGAAAGAAATAAAAAGTCAAGACTTAATTGTAAGCTGTAAGACACATCAAAGGTGTCAAAGGGAAAGTATTGTGAGCTCTGGCTGTGTCAGAGCATCTTGCTTTTCCCAGCTATAAATGTTAGGCAGCCCTTTCCATTCTAGGCAGAAATTTTTGTTTTCCTTAACTCGCTTCAGCAAGCTGTGTCTCATGGGAATTGCAGAAACACCAGGCTGTGCCAGTCTGCTTCCAGCATCATTGTTCAGCAGCACTAACCCAGGTAGGGTGTTTTTGTTGGTTTTTTTTCCCTCCAGTTTTTGATAGCAGTTATGGTATGAAAAGAGCACAATGGAAAGATGATTTCTGCACTTTTCTTCAGTAGCTGGTGACACTGTTGTATTCTCGTAAAACTTAGAAAGTCTGGAACAGTTTAATAAGTGAATAGATGAATGAACTTGCAGTATTCAAAGCACTAGTTTATTTTTAGCTGCTGATGATGTAGTACTTGACTTTGGCAGGAGAACACCTCACTTGTAAAGTAAACATTTGACATTTTTTATGAGTAGCTTGGCCTGTAACTAATACTCAGAAGCTGCACACAAGAAGTACTCAAGTTTCCTTACAGACTATCTAGAATCATTGCAGAGTCCCTTCTCATAGTAGCTACTTAAGTACGCTCAGTGGATTAATCAAAGGTGGAAGGCTGATAAATGTCTCGGCGCATAGCTCCTTGTATAAGCTCATGCCCAGTTGTGTGTAAGCATGGTTGATTTGGAGAATCCTATGTCTGAAGTCTGATGGCTGTAGTGGTATCTTTACATATTTGTTTGTTCAGTGTTCTTGGGGGCAGGACTTTATTAATTGGACTTTCGTGATAGATGTCAGAACTATGCTTCTTCAAGTCACACGGTACAGTCTTCTAACCTGGTTTCCATTCAGACACGATCAGTTAAGTTTATACAGAGGACATCTGTGATAGATAAGAGTTATAGACTTATTTTAAATTTTTAATGTTTTGCTATTTATGCAGCCATTAAAAAAAAAAAGATGCATAGAGTTAGCATGAACTTGAAGAATCACTGAAGATGGATGGCTGCTAGGCCAGCATGTCCAATTGGTCTGTAGAACATTTTAAACCCTTCATCATAATTAGGTGCCCTGAGTTCCACCAAAGTCCTCCTATGTAGTATTTCCTGTTGACTGTTTTAGGTATTTCCAAGTTTCTTGACTTCACTCTGCTAAATTGTTGGCTTGCTAAGTATGTGCTGGGAGCAAAGTAGAACTTAACCTGTCTAAACCCATGTTTTAGACATGTCATCTGTGCTGCGTGACATGTATGAATCATGGTGGATGTGTCATGAAGGAAGTGAAAACTGAGGACTTAAAATTTATGTCAATTAGTAGACTTTGTGCAGGAGCTACATGAGTAACGGTCAAATCTACGGTATTGTTACTTAGTCAGACCTTTTTTTTTTTTTTTTTTTAAATAGGCAGGCCAAGACCTTATAGGTTAGGCTTCAGCTAATCTATAGTTTATAAAGTAAATGTTTCGTGTTTCTAGCCCACTCATCTTTTAAAAATGGCTTACTTAGTGCTGTAAGGCAAGTGTTATTTTTCTCTTTCCTGCTATGGTCAGCCCTCTGACTACTTAATACATTTCACAATCTCTCACAGTCATGTATCTATATAGACTGTAAGTCTTCAGCCTACAATCATGAAGTCCCACTTTTGTTTCCTGTCTCTCGAGTAGCACAGGGACACAAATTGTGTAGCATTTTCTCTGCTTCAGGTGGAAATGTTGAAAGAAGTGTGGAAATCCAGAGAAGCTTTCTCAGTTATCATCCTGTCCAAACATTTTATGGTCGCTTCATGTGTTTCTCCTCTCTCCTAGGAGATCGACCTGGAATGCTTTGCAGTTTCAAGATATCCACTGCCTGGTCCTGTGCTTGGTGCCTGAATCCCCAAGCAGACAACTGTTTCAGCACAGGTGATCTGCAAGGCTGGCAACCCCTTCTGTCTTAGTGGGAAAGACTTCTTGGGTTCATCTCCCACCTGCTACTCAAATTACAGTTAAATGATCATATCTGTCTTCCTTAGGCCTGACACGACGAGTTCTTGTAACCAATGTAGTGACAGGGCATCGACAGACATTTGGAACCAGTAGTGATGTCTTGGCACAACAGTTTGCCACACAGGTAAGGAGAACCATACACGAATCTTCATTTTTTCAGAGCGTTGCCTCATTGGTGGGCTTTTTGTTCTGTTTATGTTGGGACTCATGCTGTTCATAAGGTTGCGATTACAATTACTGTTGGACAGCTGCTCCACAACAGAGCTGATGTGGTCTGATGCTTGCACACAAATGAATAGCAACAATAAAGATTAACTGATTTCGAACTCTGGGGCAATTTTTGTTAATTGTACAGAGGTAAAAAGGAAATTAAGGAAGTACAAAGAGCACAGTAATAATGTGTTGTAAAATTGTTTTGGTTTTGGCAAATGGCCTCATTTTGTTAACACTCAGTGTATTGTCTCCATCAAGAAGGAGAAAACATCTATAAAATACTAATGGACTTGTTCACAAAGATTTAGTGAGAAGGGTGAAATCAAAATATGAGAATCCAGTTCCTGTTTTGCTGTTACGTTAGACTAAGTTCCTGCTTACTTAGCTGAACATTTATAGCTAAAGTAAGTAGTTGAGGTTTGAATGGAACTAATGAGTTGGCTGAAAAAATGTTGCAGTGTGTAATAAAAATTCTGGTTCTTAATGCCCATATTAATAAAATAATTTGACAATTACACCAGAGAGCTCAAAAACTTGACACAGCTTCTGTCTGTATAACTTGTAAGATCCTTGCAGATGTTACATAGGATGCTTCTTTCTGTTGGGTTCTTCCAGACCCCGATGCTGTACAATGGCTGCCGTTCAGGTGAGATTTTCAGCATTGATGTGCGCCAACGCAGCCGAAAGGGCCAGAGCTGGAAAGCGATTCGTCTCTTCCATGACTCAGCAGTTACATCTATTCGCCTGCTTGAGGCTGAACATTATCTTATGGCAGCAGATATGGCTGGAAAGGTACGGCTTTGTTGTGTTTAGGGTACTGTGTTTCTTTTAGTATCTGGGCATTGACAGGTGCTTATCCCAGTCCGGAGGGTGGATACTTGCTCTTTGGGGGATAGTATGGAGCTGGGTGGTAGTTCAGATCCACTTCTCAACCATAAAGTGCTCTCTGCTTTGTTAATATATCCTCTTTCAAACAATTACTTCAACTTGCAGATAAAACTGTGGGACCTGAGAACAGCAAAGTGTGTGAAACAGTACAAAGGTCATCACAATGAATATGCTGTTCTCCCTTTGCATGTGAATGAGGAGGAAGGACTTCTTACAGCAGGTGCGTTGACTTTTTTCCCCTCTACTTGCAGAGTGCATGGCAGTGATTTTTGTATGCCCAAGGAGTGTTTCTTAGCTACAGCTGTTGGAGGCTGTAAAGCTGTTAGTTCTTTAAAATTGAGAAGAAAATTAGCCTTAGACATACTTTAATATCCTATGAAAATTAAGAAATAATGTTATGGATGCACACCTACTGTAATCACCCCTGTGTAGTGCTTAACAGCTTTATCTGCTGTGCCCTGGAAAAGTCCCATTATCCCTTCCACAGTAGAACAGAAAACACTTACTTTGAAATTCAGGGAAACGATGTGTAAACGGGACACTTGGTGATAACTTTATGTAGAGACTGAAGACCGTGTATATATTTGTTTGGTGCTTAAGTGGGTAGTGTGGTGACAGACTGAAGCATTAGGCACGTAAGCATAACTCCTTGTAAACTGTCTGTACCACTCAGGTTCATTTTGAATATTCTTGGCTACAGTCTGAGATTATTTTATTTTGTTTGGGGTTGGGGGAGGAAAGGTAACAATAAATGAAGCAAAGTATAGCCAACTTTCACAATGTCAGTGCAAACATCATGACCTCCCCTCCTTGGACTGGTCAGTAAGTGACAAAATAATGGGAAGAGTTCTGGTTAATTTGAGAGCGAGTTTTGCTCCCCTTTTTTTTGGCTTAGGAGCTTGATAATGAGGAAAGCACTCCAAATACTGATTTATCGTACCTTTTATTGCCGAATAGGAAATGCACATTTTTTCCCACTTTTGCAGTATTCAGCGTAGAATTTCTGTTTCGTAGAGTATTGATAAGCACTTTGCCTTTAGCGTGTGTAGAAATGGTCAGGTTTTTTTCCCCATTGATCTCCTGCTTCTGTGATGATTATCTTGTAGAGCTGTGTAAAATACTTTTTGTGTGATGCTGAATTCTGTTGTCCTTTCCTTTCCAGTTGGTCAGGATTGCTACACCAGAATTTGGAGTCTGCACGATGCCCATCTGCTTAGAACCATCCCTTCTCCCCACCCATCCTCCAAAGATGCCATTCCCAGTGTGGTGTTTTCTTCAAGACTTGGGGGTAGCCGAGGAGTTCCTGGCTTACTCATGGCTGTCAAACAGGATCTCTACCACTTCTCCTATAACTGACACCATATTCTCCTCAGACCTGGTCTACAAACTTGCCAGCCTATACATGACTTCAGAATTTTTGCACCAGTCACCAGGCTGTTGAGTCACTGTGTGCTGCTGTTGCATCTGCTTTACTCATGAAATTCTGCATCTCCTTCAGCAGGTTCAGCAAATCTTGCTGTATACATCTCAGACATCTTGTAAATAAAAGCGGAATGCTGTTTAACTTTTTAGGCAATATTCAGCCTCTTTGAAATCTAGCTATAAGCTTTGAAAAGCTGGTAACTTGCAGTAAAAGCCTGACTAATGCTAGCTGAATTTGCTGGCAAAAGGCTGCTCTAACTTATTCTAGTTTGGTCATATAACCACTTAGCTGTGGTTACATCCACATTAGGAAGTGGGCTGGTGCAACAGAGTGAATTAGCAGAGAGAAGTTGGTGGTGGTGAGAAGCTGACACTAGGTATTCTGGGGCTTGCTTTGGGGTAGCTTTGGTCTGGGTCCCTGTGTCAACTGTCTGTACTACATCTATGGTTGGAAGCAGTCCAAGGAACAGCTGGTTCCCTGCTCACGCTGTCAGTCCTTTGAGCTGGGCCATGCTAAATTTTTTCCTTCTCAGGTGATGGTAGTGTGCCACTGCCCTGCCACCATTCCCTGTAAAAGGCAGCATGTGTAGAATAAAGTCCCTTTCCTGGTCCAGTAGCTAGGCTGAATGTACCTGTTAATTTATCATAGTGTTTCCTAACTGAGTCCACACCCCTAACCTGGAGTTTGGTCAGCAGTCGGGAATGGCAGGCTTGCCTACGCAGCTGTAGCAGGAGACAAGCCCAGCCCGAACAGACCACATCCTCTTTGGGGTATGAGATCACCCATGCAGAGTCAGAGCTTTTGCAAGCAGAGGTACAACTGGGTCCTCAGCTGTGAAGCTGTAGCACCAGCCCACAGTGACTGGATGATGCTGTATCTGTATTTGAGAACAGTTGTCATCCCATGGAGCCTCATTACCTCCAGCTCCTTCCTGGAAACCAGTCTGGTTTGGGCAAGAGCATTCTGCAGCCAGTATATGTAGGAAGCACTGACAAGATCAGGAGCCTACAGGGCCTGAAAGCCCTTATGAATTGGTGAGACTCTACAGGAAAGATGCTGCAGTTTTCCAGAATTCTTGGAAAAGGAATGCAGGAACTTTCCATCTTGGGATCCACTTGGGGCATTCAGAGGTACAACTGTGTCATCAGAGAGGCTGCTTCCCATGGGGCCCTGCCAGGCCAGTGGGTGAGCGTACAAACGGGTATGATCACATCCTTGCTGCCCAGCATGTGGAGCATGGGTGGAGGCTGTGTCCAGCTGGCTCAGTGAGATGGCCGTGTCAGAGAGCTAGGCTGGGCGTCTGCAGTCCAGGTGCCTTCTGAAATTGGGTACAGGCTGCATGTGCGCACAAAGAGAAGTGGTGCCAGTGACTGTTAGTTGTGGCCTACAGTCGGGAGCACCCAGGGCAGCACTCGCACCGGGGACACCATCTGTGTCTTCACTGTGGAGGGGTGCAGCAGTGCGCAGCACCCTGGGAAGGAAGGGGCTTGCAAGTCCCCATCAGAGCTTTTCTGCTTCACTGAATTGCATTCCAGGAGCAAGAAGAAACAAGTCTGTTTCAGACAGATACCTGTCTGTTCGCTGCTTACCCCATTAACCCCACCGTACCTTTTGAGCAGGCATAATTAATCTGTTTTCCAAGGCCCTTCCTGATGTTGCTGTGTTGTCCTGTGCTTGTACTGCTGTCTCTGAAACCCTTCCAGCGTGTAGGGCCACCTGGCCTGCTCAGAGGGGCAGGAGAAGGCATCAAGCAGCAGAAACACATTTTCGAGCAGAAGTGAAGCAGCAGTACTCCAGCAGCGTATCCGCTCTCCATGTACAGGTAGGGGACAGGGGTGGCTGGAGGTACACTGCAGAGCTGTTACAGTAGTGCTCCAGCCCGAGGGAGGTGAGGGATGCTCTGCTGATTGATCAGGCACAGCAGGGTACCGTGCAATCCTGTTCCTGCCCTCAGAGAAAACCTTCACCATTGCCCTCCTAGGCATGCTGCAAAGGTTTCTAGCTTTTTTATTTCTCGGCAGATACTACTATTCTTTTGCACCTAAAGCTTTTGGCTAGATCAACCTATTTATGGAGGGCTTGCGCCCCACCACCTTCATCGTGATCAGCCATCAGCTCTGCTCACCTCGTACTGGTGCGTGTGCAGGGAACCTCTCAGGCTGTAACTGAGCAGGAGTGTCTGCAGTTAAACAAGTGGGTTGGCAAAACTGTTCCATCAGTCACAAAATGTTTTCCCCAGAGATAGAGGGTGTGAGCTGCAGCACTGTTAACAGGCATGAGGCGCTCAGGGTTGTGGCGTGAGCGCTCTCAGAGCTCACCGAGGACTTGCTGTCACAGCCAACTCATCCCTTTGCATCCCTGCTAGTGGTTTGAGCCTTTTGAGCACGCTGCATGAGTGCGTCTCTGGCTTGGCTTACTCCAAAAGGAAGCATCACAAGTGCCCTGGATTGCAAGTCCAATAGAGGAAGATTCCCTTCACGAGCCCAGCGCCAACCTGAGCATATCCTATAGGTTACTTTGTTTGTTTCCAGTGCGCTCCTCTCCCCTTCCCTACCCTTTTTCAAGTGACTTTGGATAAGAGGGAATTATTCAAACACAGGTGCCAGGAAGGGTGGGACCTGCTAGAAGTCCTCTCTGTCCTGCAGGGCTCCACGCTCATTTCTTCTGCCCTCTGACAGCCTTCAGGCCTAAGCAATGTGCTGTTCTAGGAAACTGGCTCCTCCTTCTCAGCAGCTCTTACTGCTCACCACACTCCAGTGTTATGTGTGGTGATCTCCTTCCCTTTCTTTGTATTTCTTTTGCCCATTAATCTATATAGAAGACAACAGAGCAGGAAAACTCTCCTCTTGGGAGCAGTGTAATAACTTTACAGTGTGAATACATTTTGTATGAAATAGCTGTTGCAAGGGTAGTCAAGATGAAAGATGTATCCCAGCAAATATTCAAAACTGTTCCTTCCATGTCTGAGTATACATTCAAGACCCCCAAACCTTTCTTGTGGTCCATTAACAGCCAACTCCCATTTCCCCATAGGCAGATTGAGCTGTGAATTCCTTACAACTACGTTCCCCCGACGCAACTGGCTTTAGCATTTCTCTGCACAGCCTTCTTTCTCACACAAGGCGGAGTGGATGCTGCTCCCAGCATACTCTGTGCTGCCCCTTCTTTCTACAGACCTTGTTTAAAAGACCAAGGGTCCCCTCTTCTCCTCAGAGGGTCAGTCAGTCTTGCAGGCTCCTCCGATTCCCTCTACTACGCTTAGATAATCAAGATTCCTGGCTTGCTGTTCTTTTCAATTTGAGAAAATACTCTGCGATTTATCTTGATTAGTTATGTTAATTTGGGGCATTTTTGGTTGCATGCACAGTGATTAATGCATGCTGCACAACTTTCAACAACATTTGCATTGATTTAGTTAATAATGCATGCTGCAACTAAGCATCTGTTCAGGAAACTGACATGTAGCTAACCGCATCCCACTGCAAACTCCTAACATCTCATCCAATAATCCACTCAGAGTTGGGCTGGAACATACTTTATATTGATATTCTTGCTGGTAAACATACATGGTTCAAACACTTGCAAGTAGCAAACCACAAGGATCATGAACTCCCTTAAATCAGAATTAATTCCAACATTTAAATTAGCGTTTAAACTCTTTTCGGTACCCTTAACTCCAGTAATGCCTTTCCTCCAAGAACAAGACCATGTGACAATCATGCCCAGTTACCGTGGGAAACGCAAACTGGGAATTGTGGCACAAAGGCATCTTACATAACTGAAGATAGTTTCTTTTCTTTGTTCTCTTTTAGGCAAAGCTCATAAAACAAAAGGTACTCATTTGCTTTCTGTTGTTTCCAGAAGCCAAATGCACACACATGTCCCTGCAAACCCATTTCACCCAACTAGTGCTTCTGCAGCCAACACTTCTAATTAAGCCTGCAAGAGCAGTATGAAAGAAGAGGGGAAGCAGGGCAAGAAGAGAGGCAATTTGGCTTCAGTGACAAACAGCGAGCAGCCTGCAGGCAGTGGCTAAAGTATATTAAATCAACTATTTCATTATGCAGCAATAGCTAGGACCCTAAGGCAGTTACAAAGTAAGGAACTGCAGCCCTTTTCCCCTCTGCTACAGTATCAAAATACCATATTTCTTTGCCTCAGCTTCTCAGCATGTACTGAATCTAGCAGGAAACTTCAGAAAAGCCAAACCTGCACCCCTAGATAGGTTGACAGCATCCCTCGCCCAGCAGGCACAAGTTGTTTGGTCCCTTTTGCTCACCTGAGCACGGCTCAGAGCGGACCACCAGGCTCTTCTCGCTGACCAAACTGCTGGTCCCTACCACCAACACGATTGTGTCAGGAGCCGCAGACCCTCACGCTTGCTCTGTTCCATATACCCTGCTTCTACTAGTCATCTCTCAACCCTGATTAAAAAGGCTCTTTCCACATAAAAGCTTTTAGGTCACCTGCGGTTCTTAGATATAGCAGGTAGAAACTTCTACAGTTTCAACTTTGAGTGTCTAAGGCAGGGAGGGGATTTGTTTTTGGGTCTCCTGTGGTGGTAGGGGTTATGTCTTTCTGTTGACCCTGATTTATTGCAGTGCATGGCTTCATGGTCATTCCTCCTCTATTATCCTAATGAATACTGAAACTAAGAGGTTAAAAAAAAAAAAATCAATTTACTAGTCACAATTTCACTCTGGCTTTTTTACATTTTTGAGCTTCAGGAACATATTCCAACAGCACTAGAAAATTAAGCATTTGTTGCGAGGAAGTGAGAATTCAAACTAGAATGCGTACAGTCTCGAGATGTCCCCTTACAGTAGCTGCTTTCAGAAAAGTTATAATCTAGCACAGCTTTGGTCCCCAAACCTTGAGCTGCTGGTGGCTACCTGCATACACTACGTATACTGCGAGCCCAATCAAGCAGTCAATACCAACCCAAAGGACTTTCTAGACAGGGGTTCTGGGGAGAGAGGCTGGGGGTTGAAAGATGCTTGACCCAAGTGTTTAAAGCACTTTACAGATTAGTTTCATGTTTCGAAAATGGAAGCCAAGGCACAAAGTTGATAAACAGTTTTAGGTAATGTCTGAAAATATAATCAAGATTGCCTGCCTTTTCTTTTTCAAAAAACTTCTTTCCTATCTGCAGTTCTATTAATATCGTGGTAGCTGTGAAGCACTCTGATGCCTTCCTGACAAGTCATCATCTGTACAGTATCATACATACACTACTGCTTCTCTCCAGTGGTGCTACAAAACTGCCTTTTAAGCAGAACCAGAAAGATTCAGCCAGCTTTTCAAAATGTCAGAAATCAGTGTTTCAAAATCTCCAGGCATTCTTCACATTAGAATTTCTGTAATGCCACAACTGAGACATTTCCTACATGAGGACTTTATATATATATAACTTGTATCGGTATTGCTTTATTTTTTTGCCCGAGTTATATCCAATAAAAATTAAGTTAAACAGCTGAATGCACTCTGACTTAAGATAATTGACTAGCTGCAATTCTAGTTTAGCTTTCTCTTTGTCCCATTATACTGCTGATTTTGAAAGCCCTGGTAGTAAGTTTTTATTTATTTTGGCATTGCTGTGATTTCATTGTTGATGTCCCTGAACCATGAACAAGAACATCTTCTGACATACTATGTGCTGTGACTGACAGAATATACGTGTCAACATTGCTGTACCAAGAAAGAGTGCTCAGCTAAAGCAGGGGGTGGGGACGGGACACGGACAACAAAAACCAGACAGTTCCATCACTTGTCCAAATCACTCTCTGTTCTCAAATTACTGGCAGGCAAAGACTTGTCGGTTGGTGCCAAATTATATTACAGCCATCAGCAATGAATCAAGTGCAAGGACAATGCCACAATATGTGGAGCTACAATGACTGACAACATCAGTTGACAATGAAACGTTAAAACAAGAGGCTGCAAAATAGAGTGTAATAGTAGCACTTAAACCTCGTGGGGCTGCTTACGCTGGAAGCAAGAAGATGAAGAGCCGCCAAGTCTGCATGACCAGGTGGGGAGCCCGGGCTGCCCGAAGCAACAGCGGCATTTGTGAATGTCTTGGCACAGCCACAGCAGACAGAGACCTAGCATAAACGCAAAGCAGATCTAACATCACGATGGTGTTTTCTTCAACAGATAAACTCTTGCTGACATCAAAAGCTAGCGAGGGTTGTCATGTTTTCCAGAACCAACCAGAGGTCCAATTCACAAGTGACACAGACAGAAACATATAGGGTACCTCGGCCAGCTTCAGCGAGCGCAACTTCGCCTGCGAGGAGCTGGGCAGGAGGATGAACAAGCAGGAAAACCAACGGGGCAGGGGGAGTGAAAGACAAAGCAGTTTTTCTTGGGCAAGTAGCTACATGCTACAGCCTGCTGCTGCCCTGACAATAGCTACGCGTTGCAGCCATGCTGCTCTGCCATCTGCTTCTCTAGCTGCAAGTCTCAGGTGCAACGTGCACCTGGTATACATTTAAGCCAAGTCTGGCCTACAGGTTTTATGTAGGGAGCCTAACTAAATATGTGTACATCTATATGAAGCTCACCTATATCTCCCTACAGAAGCAGAGGAAAACCCACACCACCTATCTGAAGAGTAATCTTTATGCTGAATTGGCACAGGTAGCCACAATGGAAAAAAATCCATCAGAACAGAGCAATCATGACAAATTTTTGCTCTACAAATCTAGGCTCATTTTGTGGTCTTTGGGTGAGTAATTAGTTTTTCACTGGGGCACATCTTTGCACATCAATTAATTCGCATGATTTTTATTTTACTTTATGTCTTTCATAGCTTTTCCGAATCAGAAAAGGCGCAAAGGCTGCTTGATCTGCCAATAATCAATCTGACATTGTTTTTCTGGGAAGAGATTGACATCAGTCAACTTCATTGTGTAACTCAGAACATGCTTTTATTGCGCCACTGAATTAATTCTCTTACCAAGAGATTTTTGTGCTGATTTTAACCACTGAAATATTTAACACTACAGTGAAGTTCAGTTGATCCAAAGGACACACTATCATCTCGACCAACTGCAATTTCATGCTAATTAATTAATTTGCCTTTGGTAAAGCACACATAGTGATCTTCTGGAAGTTTCCTGGAAAGCAGTCCCTTCCTATCCCTGCCCTTCTAAATAAACAAGCCTTTTTCACACAGGAGTTCCGTTAGAGTGTCAGACCTGTCTCATACTGCCGTTACGAAACACTCACAGCTCGGGCTTTTGCAGAGCTCCAGCGAGGTTGCTGTTAACTGCTGACAGGTTTTGCAAAGACTCACTCTGGTTAGATGCTACCAATACCTCTGCACGCAAAGCATCTCTCCTAAGAGTTTAGGAATAGAACTCTCATAGGTTTCTACTGCTAGGATTAACCATAGTCTTCAGGCTGACAGTCCCACCCCAAGGACAAGATACTCCCATGTTACTTGCTTTAGTGATTTTTTTTGTTTGTTTTCAGGATTTCTGTTTCCTTCATTTAAGTCTCCCATAGAGCTTTCTGTCCACAGACATTGTTTAAGAGACTTTTTGTTTATCGAATCTTAATGTGTTAATACCAAATAGCATTGGGCTCTGCTAAAATATGCCTCTATCCCCTTTCGATAGCTAATCCATTTAATAACCATATTCTATACTCTGTGTACTCACAGCATCCAACACTATAAAAAAAATGAAGGCTCTTGTGCACAGAAAACAGCAGTGAACTTAAACCTTACAGATTTTTTTTTCATTTTAGAAAACAAAGAACCCAAATAATCCTCTCAACGTTGTCCAGCAAGAGTAACACCAAGCCTGCTGCAGTTTAAGCACCACATAAGATTTTGCTTTGTAGAGCAACAGCATAAAAGATTCAGCTCCAGGATAATCAATCAAGAATGGACTCTGCAGGTTGGGACAGATTGCTTAGTTACTAAGATCACATATGTACTAAAAATGTTTAGACAATATTTTCTCTGTGACTGAGTAGCAAGTCTGCATGTGACAAGCAAGAAAAAAAAAAAATATCAGACAAGTTGTTGAAACAGATGCCAAAGATTTTATACAAGGAATCGGCAGGAGGGTTGGACTAGATGACCCACAGAGGTCCCTTCCAACCTCTACTATTCTGTGATTCTGTGAATGTCATGGCTGCTTTCTCTTTCTGCATTAACACGGTAGTAAAGCTACATGCATAAAGGGCACACAGGACACAGCCTACAAACCAAGAACACATTGCTCACCCATTAAAAAAATAAAAATACTTTGAAGCACAGAATTATGCCAGATGTTCGGAATGTCTTTTAAGAGAAGATTTCTACCTACTCATGCCCTCCCTTGGGCAACTGTCAGTCTATGGCAGACTTTGCTTACAAAAACATTAGACCGTCCCCAGTAAACTCGGCCAGTACCGAAGGTGTCCTGGAACGTTTTCCAAGTCTACTTCCGTGTGTAGGCTGGATGCAGTTGCGAATGGGCAATCACTTTGTGAGTATGTTCTTTCAGAGACAAAGTGAGAACCGCTTGTTACAAGGAAAAAGTCAGTACACTTGTTCAGAAGATAAAGTCTTTTATAGCAGTTAATTTAATAATACAGTCCTAAAACAGGGTGCTAGGCACTCATCTACACAAAAGCACATTTAGTAAGCTGGGGAAAAAATACCACAGTTCCAGGACATTGCATCAAACTCCCGCCACTCCAAGAGGAGACAACTCTCATGTGGTGGAAGAATTCTTGTCTATGTAAGTCAAGAAGGGAGAATTTTAGGCAGTTCAATCCACAATGGTCTCTTACTTCTTATAACTGCAACCAGAAATCCACAGTACAAGACAGTATTAGTTAGGTTAAGTGGTGGTTTTGATAATAAAAATCAGTGAATTCATTGCAGTCCTTTAATAAAAGGATTAAGTCCAGTGAGTGCCAGTTGCTAGGAGCAAAGAAGAAAGGTTCCAATTTTCCAGATGGATTTTGAAGTTCATATTATTAGAAAAAAGATCAGTCAAATCTGTGCAGTTTCTATGCAGCCATGTTTAAGAACACAGAGGCTCCACAGACTCCGGGATTACTTAAAAAGTGGGGGAAAAGATAAATTGTCACAACCCAAACAACTCAAACTTCTTCTCTCAGAATTGCCTACATAACTTGTTCTCTTGTTCTGCTCTGGACAAAACTTTAAACTGCAACAAGCTGGCAGAGAAACTTGAAGAACACCTGAGTACATGAGAACATCGTAAGGGAGAGCAAGATCCTGCACCCTTTTGATCTGGTACTGAAGTTGAAACGGCAAAATCAGAATGCTTTGCCTTGTGCCATATGATTTGCTTTCCCTTTCAGAGCTCTACTGGTCTCTGCCAGAGGGTCTATTTCAACTTGATACCTCTTTCACTGCAAGACCACTGCTCATATCACGGTTCAGACAAACTTGCTAATGAATCTGGGTGTAACCTTCCATGGCCAGAAGTACCACACCTCTGGATGTAGGGTTGGTTGAATTACCAGGTGTAATTCACACATCAACACTGGAGATTTCCTGGCAGCACAGAGTCCAAACCTTCCTCACAGGGCATCGTGATCAGCAAGGCGTTCCAAAAGAAGAATCAGAAGGCCGAAAGTCTGATCCAATACAATAAGGAACAACACCATCCATCATTTGAACTAGGAATACTCAAAGCTTCATTAGCCAACCGCATTCTTAGTATACTAAATTATACGTAGACATATATATATAGATATATTTTTTTTTTTTTAATTAGAATAAAATACACTGGATTTTGGTTTGCTCATTTACAAGGGAGCTCCCTCCCTTCCCCAGTTAATTTGAAATTAAAACCTAGAGGCTGAACATAAGCTCATTCCCAGCATTCCAAGATGGATATAACACGAGAGGAGGCCAGAAACTGGAAACATGCATTCTGGCTGCAACAGGTTAAGAGGTGAAATGGAGACCAGATATTTTCATTTGTAACCCTGAGAACATAAGGAATTGCAAAGATCTGGAGAAGAGCCTGGTGTTAAAGGTCACCAGGCTTTTTATTGCAGTTAAAGCAAACTCGGACCGGGTGATCCCATCCACGAGAGGGAACCGCTCTGCGGTCGTGCGAGCATTCGTCACAGAATCCCTGGCCACAGGCCCGACAGTGGTGTTTGGAGAGTTTGATGCTGAATTCCTTCCGGCAGTTGTGGCAGTGCAGGATTTCATGGTCTGGTACCCAGTATGCAGGTCGGGCAGCATCTTTTACCAGACCTATGGAGGTAGTGAGGTGGGGGGATGGGAAAGAGGGAGAAGAAAATAATCTGTGAACGTGAGCTTGTCAAGAATGTACTCCAGTGGAAGTACTCACACTCTGTAAGTCATACCACTGCCATTAAGCTGAAGAGCACCTACTGACAGAATACTTCAGTGCAACGGGTAACCATTTAGGCCATTCTGCCATTCTTCCACATTCTGCCTCTCTTCAAAGGGACAGATTGTTTCTCCTTAAATGGTGGCATCTTCCCTTACCAGACTCCTCCAGAGATTGAGACGCTTGCTTTTCCCTACCTTCAGTTTCAGCTGTGGCCAAAAAACCACAGTCACCAAACCAAACATCCAGAAATGCATGTACTGTCTGAACTGAGAAAGGGATTTATTCTGACTTTCGCTGTCGGATGACAAACACCCACAAGGGTGATGGCGCGACGTGCTGCAGGCAAAGCAGTGGAATGATGATCTGCGCAGTGAGTAGGAGGTCAGGTCCAACAACAGAAGATTCAAACGCGAAGTGTTTGCTGACACACCTGAGCTGCTACTCAGCACATGAAGGAGCAGCAACTTTTCACTGGACTAAGCTCGCCATCAAAGCCCACATTACTCATTACTTTCCCACCATTACCAGCCTGGACAGCTTCAGATTCTCAGCCCTCCCTTGCAGAAGTACCAAGTGCTAGCAGTATCCATGAACACACTTAAAAGGCACTCAGCATCTCTGGAAGAAAACCAAACCTGAAAAAACGCTTCCTAACTGGCCAGCCTTTAGGGAACTCCAGCTGGCAGGTCACTGCAGCGATGCATCAGGGAAGAATGAATTACTCACAGCTTAGTGCACAGAGATTTGCACAACAGGGAGAAAAGAGAAGGTATGAACTGCAAAAACAATGTGCTGAAAACCAAGAGGAAACAAAGTGAGAGAAGCGCAGGGGGCTGCAGAACTCTTAACCAACAGTCGTATCATAATGGAGGTTCCAGCCTCTCACACAGACTCTTGAAGTTTAATCAGAAGTTTTGCTCTGTGAAAACAAAAATGCCTCTAGACAAAAAAATCCATCAGAAGAAGACAGAGCTCACCTAAGGGAATGTCCATGGCTGTCACCACTGCTCCAAGAGTGTTCTGCACAGCTTCCCCCACCTTCCTGGCAATAAGTGTCCCCCCTTCCTCATCTGAAGGCAGCTCAGCCACATCTGCATGACACAAGAGTAAAAGGTTCAACACCTAAGTCCAACACAATTTCTGCCAAGTTTTGGTTAATTTACATCAGCAAAAACCAGCTGCAAACCCAAAAGGCTGCTTGGGGCCTCTACTCAGCCTTTATCTCCCACATCTCCAGTCTTGGATTGTAGAGTTTTCACTTTCATCTCAACAACAATGGACAAAATACGTAGTCTGCTGAAACAGCAGCATCCCTGCTCGGGTGCTAGCTCCTCACCATCAGCAGGTGCCAGGAAAACAAAGTAAAGACCCAATTAGAAAATAATTTTGTCAGGGGTCAGATATCTGGTAGCTCGTTGCAAGAATCATCTTCCTGCCAAAAGACACTGAGCTCTTGATCTTCCCTACTAAAAACCCTGTGCCGAATCCCAGTTTGAACAACGCTGTCTACACCCAATGGGAATGGGCGCAGAATCCAGAAGCCAGGAGCAAAGATTCAGACTAACTTATCGCCCAGGGATAATTCTGTCACAACTCAAAATTACCTAACTGGATGCCCCTGTTTTCATAGCAGTTGTCACACACGCGCACTGGTGCAGGTCCCCAGCCTCGCTCAGGCACTGGACGGGTCTTGGAAGAACAGCCATCGCAGAAGCCCTCTCCACAGGCCCGGCAGTGATGTTTAGTGTCATTATCTTTAAAAGGCGTGTTGCACTTATTACAACTCTAATCAGAACAACATAGAAAGAAAAACTGTTATCTTGATCTTCCTTAATAGAAAAACAGAGAGCAGAATCCCAGGACGGCGAGACTCAGACTAAAATTGTGACAAACCTAGTAACACCCAACACCTGGGTGCTACCAGCCCCATAACTTTACCCTAGGGAATGGATTCAGACAGGCAGATGTACAGTGGTTAAGCCAAAAGATTGCTATGATCCCTTCATTCACAATCACAAATAATTACAGCCACATCATGCAGGACTGAATGGTGGCTATTTGATCTTTGTGGGGGTAAGAATTCAGAATGCAGCTTTTGTTGAAGAAGTATCTGTTTCCTGCAAGACACAGGGAATCCTTTTCTAATTGGATGGTCGGGGCCAGCTTTTTGCATCTGGTATGAAACCAGAGTTTAATCTCTACACCTGTCTACTCCCAACTATCAACTGCAGTAGCCAGATTTAAGATGTTGATTCTTTGCTTTGAAGAGCAAGCTCATGCAAGCCAGGATTTTCTGTTATACTGCTGGGAGAGGATGTCACAAAAAGTAGGGAGGGAGCAGTCTCTTTAGCAGGGCTGGGCAGAGTCTCTGTTCATACTTCCTCTGACTAAGTCAAGTATGGCGAGAGCTGAAAGCTTTTCAGTTTTCTGCAAACTGTAGGAGAAGGGCTTGCTGCAATAAAACAAGAAGCATTTGGAATCTACAAAATACTACATTACTTAAGGAGTGAGGAAAAGGGTTTTTAGTTATGCAAAGCTTTTCTCTACAGCAGCTGCTGTTTACCAGAATCTGAGAGTTGGGTCTCCAGTAAGCTGGGGCAATCTGGTCTGTCAACCAGGAGGTCACAGCTTTTGTGGGTCCCAGGCTAAGTTCAGAAACTGATTGTGCCATGAAATTCATCCCATCCAACAAACGCTGGGCTGCATTGTTGTTGTCTTTCAGAAATCCATCAGTCTGGAATGAAATGCATATTAATTTGAGAATAAAATAGGGAAATCTCATTTTTCTAGAAGCAGATGGTTCTGTGACCCACTGCTCCTGTTAAACTGGAGAACAAGCATGAGGAAAAAATTCACCAGCCTTGCTTTAAAACACAGGGGTATGTTTTAAAGGTGTATCATTCACACAAAGCGTTCACAAACTGGCAACTTAGCTATTTCAAGATAGCCAAAAGATGACTGCAGGCCCTTGCAAAGGTTCGTTTAAGCAGCAGAGACAAGAAACAGCTCTAATGAAAGCCAATCTATTTTCTCCATCAATGTTCAGAAGAACCAACACAAACATGTGCGTGGCTGCACCCATACACAATGACTATCCAGCAACCAAACTTACCCCTGGCCAGACATGCTCGATTTCTGTCCTCACTACAGTGTTCACAGGATCTTGGTTGCCAAACCAGTACTGTCGGCTGCGGTACACCACTCCACAGTTGGGGCACTCAATCACGTACCTGCAGAAGGGGAAGACGGGTTACCTCAGTGAGAGACTGGAAGTCCAGTGTACCAGGCAGCATAGAGGCAACAGAGAGCAGGGAGATCTTAGCTGCAGTACTCACCCTGACCAGGCGTACTTGGCAAGGCCCAGCCAAGGGGAGTCAGTGGAAGCAGAGGTTTTTGGCACCACGCTGACCTCCATCCCTCGTTCATAACAGGCCTATAAGACAAAGGCTCAATTAAAAGTGCATTCTGGGGAATCCCAGACTCCAGGTCTTGCAGCTGTTTGGCCACATGAAGCATATAATTGGCACACAGTGGTCTCCACAGCAAAGGATAGCACTCATCAAAACTGATTTAAAAACAAACCAAAACTAGATCCACTGTCAATGACGACATAACGAAATACCTCTACAATAATAAAAATCATGATGGTAGCTTAAAATTTTCCTGTCTCCTGCACACATCCTTCAGAAAAAATGGCTAATACCAAGCAACAGGCATAAGCAAATAAGAAGAGTAATCACATCAAGTGTGTAGAAAGAGAACATCACCCAGGCTGAGAGCAGCCGGGTTCACAATTTAGCTAGCAAATGACACACAGGACACAGAGGTGATGACCTCTCCAGGCAAAAATACAAGTTCAACAGTGATCCATTTTTCTTGTCAAGGCCATGAGCACCTCTCCCATTTGAAAAATGCAAGGAAAGAGGCACGTGACTGATATTGCTCATTTATTGGGCCATCCTTTCTTTTTTCATTCTTCAGACCTTGTCCTCATGTTGCTACTCACCTTGCAAGTGTAGACTCTGTTATCATACTGGTGAGAATATCGGCATCGACTTTTGGATTCATGAGGGACTCCTTCCTTTGCATGGTTCATGCTCTTCTTACAGCCACACCTGAGTATGCAAAAGCAAACCATGAGCTGATGCTGTTAGATATGGGACAGATGTCACCAAGAGTTCATTTATGTTACTATCTCACGTTTGTACAGGTGTTGCAACCCCAAACCATGTTCACAACTGTACATACAGCAATGGCTTCATTTATTGCTGAAAGGCAGGCTCCTTGGAAGGTGTAGCAATTGTTTCACACTACAAAGCCGCACCACACAACAGTGTAGTGAGTGTAGGGAATGATCACTGTAGCCAGAGAATTTTAGGCAGAACTAACCGTGCTGGAAATCGACCAGGACAGAGTTAACACTGCAGTCTGTGCCAGGAGCTGCTAGAAATTCTCTGATGAGCATAAAAGAGCAGGAACATAGCACTGTATCACATTTGAGAGAAAATGTTTCCAGAAGCATAATCAGCCGTAACATCACGCTGCTATGGTGTGCTCACAGACTCAGAGCACTAACTGCCATCTACTGCCTTCCAGGCTCAAACTCTGGGCTCGTCCCAGACACCTACAAGCCAAGCTCTGATCAAACCTGGGGCTCCACTTAGATCTAGTCAATGAACACAGCCCAGGCTGATGATGATGTATGCTTTAGGATTGTTTATACTGTTTAGGTAATAAAAATGGCAGGAAAAAATCATCATAGGAAATTTCAGGGCATTTCTTTCAACACACCTTTCTTCCTGCCCTGCGTGCATTGAAGAAAAGACATGGGCAGAACAGGTTTGTAGCCATACACAAAAACAGAGTAGGCAAGGACCATGCATCCAGCTGGGACACAGCACTAGCAGCCATCCAATTCACAGAAGATTTGAATTTCAAGCAAATTCTCCCTGGAAGTACTACCCGATGATATATGATGTCAGGTGTCAAGAGGTCACAGAAACTTAACGTTCTATGGCTTCAGAGCAGGGCAGCACTGTCTTCTAGAAGGATGAGGGTGCATTTCTCATCTACTTACCCACAGCTCAGGCACACAGAGGAGCATGTGAAATATTCATCTGGAAAGAAAGAGCTGTGAACCATCTGGTCATCGGGGATCTCCCCACTGAACCGGTCACTTAGAGCCTGCCAAACAGAAAAGAATGAGCTGGTAAGCAACTGAGAGCAATGCAGACATTTTAGGAATGCTTTAATTTGCAAGCAAAAGCATGGGTTCATCTACTGGAGGGAGAGGCAGAGAGAGAGTACACAGCTATCAAATGTCTTACTAACCTGGAAACCAAGACAAGGATTAGAAACCAAGCAAGAAGACAATCTTGCACTTGTATGAAAGTGACCTGAATGCTTGTAAGGTACTTAATCTTCTCTTCTCCTCCTGCCCCTACTTTTAATTTTATAGCAAAAATGGGTGGTAGAAGATTGCACCCCCCTCTGTGCACACAACCCATGCCCAAAATAGCAGGGTGCTTGCTAAAAGGGCTTTGCATCCTGCAAACCTCCAGAAGGAAGCTCAGAGTCGATTCTCACAGTATATGAGGACTCATTCTTTGCTCCTCAGCTCAGAAAGCGCTGTGAGCTTTCCTCTGCCCCTTGAACAACTGCTCTTCTCTGCTGAAACTGCAAGACTGAGACAAAGGGATTTGTTCCCTTTCCTGGGAGCATCTGTTCTCAGAGTAAGTCAGTCCTTAGCCTTGGCACACTTAACTTTTTCATTTCTTTTGGGTGCTATGTTAAAAAAAAAGGCATTGGAACGAGCAGATGGTTAGGGTTTTTCTTGATGGAGACCTTTGAAGGCATAAGGTCTAACTGAAACTCTTCCTACAGCCAAGGTAACTATAGCAGCTGCCTTTCTTTCTCTTCCTCCCTCTCCCCTCCCAGGGAATGGGGCAGTGAGCATCTCTGCTGTCTACCAAGGACTGGCTGCACATACACACAGACAGACATATATCTCGCATCACAGCTGCTCTCAGATAAGTTCTCTACACAGATATCTGATTTCACAGAATTTCAAGGGAATTATCTTTAAGATCTCTTTCAAGCCTGACTGGAACTGGCCAATGGATTCAGAAGTTAGAAGAGATCGACATAGATCTCTAGGAAGCCTTGTGGCCTCAGGAAGTGAAGCAAAAATGTTAATTTGTCATCAGTAGTGATCTGAACACAGCAACCACTTTACTGGCCGTGAATTTAAGTATACTAGCAGCTCTATCTGAAACTACATTACTTGATTATTGCAATAAAGTGATAGAAATTAAACTGGAACTAACTACTCCAACTGTTATCCCCTTGCTGCCTGTCTGCTCCCTAATACAAGGAACTGTGTACATGCCACCCTGACATTCCCCTCTGTGCTTCAGCTAACTCAAATACAGAGCAGCTAGAATTATCTGTTCCAACAGCTGTGGCTAACATTCGAAAAGACTGCTAACACTACCTTCTTCTGCAGATACGTCCCAGCTCTGCCCACCCCTGCCCAGTGACAATGAGAATATGATGCTAATCAGGTAGTGGCAGCAACGTGTGGAAACTTGCAGGACAGACTGCAAATCTGAAGACCAAATAATCCCTCTGACATCCTAGCAAGGTGAACCTTCTACAAAAATCACCAGCTGCTCTCTCCAATTCCTTTTCGTCAGCCTTCTGATTTGATGCTGCACCTCTGAAATGATACATCATTTGGCTTGATCCCATCTTGTTTCCTAGCTACCAACACATCTCCTTCCTCCTTTTTGCTTCCTAGCCCTTGGGTTACACTACACTCAGTGCTAGGTTTTGCCAGCCATTAACTCCCTCTAAGTTTCTTGCATTCCCTCCCCTTGTGCTGAGGACATTCTTAGGAATTTCACCAATAACTCCTTCTGGGCCTCCTCTTTGTAAATCAGTATCATTAAGTGCTTGTCACTCACAACACCATTTATTTTTTTCCTTCCCAGTCAATTTCTTCCTGGCCCAGTTTTTTTGATTATGCTCTAATTTCCTCTTCAACTTTTCTTGACCTTTCAGGGTCTTTGCTAAGGTGTTTGTTTGTTTTGAAGTAAAAAAGCTACCCAGCCTACCTGGCTGTTACAGAAAAATCATCCATCTTCATGGAAGACTTGCTGTATCTCCAGACATCTGCAAGTCCACATCACCGGTTCACGCATTCTACCTTTATTAGCTGCAACTGACAGTTACTAGCAACAGCGACACAAATAAAGATTGTGACAAACTCTTCTCCACTTACTTTTAGTGCTTTGTAGATAACCCCAGGCTGTCTAGGTGACCGAGTGGTATTGTTCTCCAGCTGCTGCTCCACAGCTCGCCTAAGTCCAGAGAAATCTGTTGGAGGATTGTATGTCCTTGTTCCCTTGTAGTGGATTGAGCTGAACGCCTCAGGAAAACAGCTCAGCTTCCGAAACCGATCCTGAATGAGCTTCTCAGGAACCTCAGAAGGATGATCTATATATAAGAGTATCAGCAAGTATATAAACAACCGACTGTTTAATATAATATTTAAATTGCACAGTGCTTTCATATGCAACACAGCACTAGTTTTCCTAATCAAACCTTCTAATACACCTGGAATGCAGTTACCATTACATTTTACAAGAAGGAAAAGAAACAAACTGTTTCCAAAAGCAGTCTCTGTTTTTTGATGCACAGCTTTAGATTCTAAGACGAAGTTCCACAGGTAAAACCAGAAACATCTAGGTTTGGAAACACAGATATACAGAATAAGAAGCAATTTATGACGTAAGCAAATTCCATGTCAGCACACTTGTTAGCTCTTCTCACCAGACCATAACTTGGTATAGCGAGTCCTAGCACCTGGTAAGCAGAGCACATAAATCTTCTGTGGGCTGCTTATGCTCCATGCAACCGTGTAGCAAGGAAGACCAAGCCTCTATCAACCCTTTGTACATGGTGAAGCACTTCAGAACTGGCCACATCAGGTCAGGTTCCATAGAGCCGACCACATTCTTCTGCCTGCTTCCAAGGCCTGTTCTTCCCTGCCCTAAAACTACATAAACACATTTATCTCAATTATCCATTGAGACAGACGGTTACAGCTTGCTGCAAATCTACATGCTAAGAGGTTTCTCTCCTAGTCCTACCATGATCAGAAGTGATCATAAAAATATAATTTTTTTATTACCCTGACTTCGCACACAGGTGTAGCTATCATTATGGGTCACGAAGTCCAACCTGCTGAAACAGCAAATTTCAACAACTATATGAAACTCTGCATTGCTACTCAGCAAATTGGTCTGTAAGAAAAGGAATTGCCTTGGCAGGTAAGTTAAAAGTAATTAAGAAGTCACTCTAATAATAACCAGCAAGAATGCCAAGTTCTTCTACTAGCTCCAGATCTCAGTGGTTAGAAAAGCCAAAATAAGAATGTGGGCCAGCAGGGAGCTGCAGTGGTATTACACAGCAGAAGACTCCAGATGTTCATAGACAGCAGGACTGAGACTCAGCCGCTGCAGGCCAGTTCATTAGGGCTCTTGCTCATCAAAGCATCAGAAATGGACAGAATGAAGGAAGGTTTCACCATGTCTTTCAAAACATGGAAAAAATGGGGCCAGGAGAAGAAATTTACATCCCTGTATAGTCAAAACCAAAATGTGCGATGACTTCCATAAGAAAGTGCATTTCACTCAGACATACAAATAAAACACACAATTTAAATATGTATAATCCAGTACGACACAAGCAAAGTTAAAAGCACTGGTGAAGAACACCAAAAGTGATGGCAATAATAGTGTGCCAGGCCTGTTGCATTGGCCATATCAGATACTTGCACAGAGAAAAGTGGCGTCAAACCATCAGCTCTGTGCCACCACAACCTGTCTCAACCTTATACCAGCCTCAGAACAACGTTGGTCCACAGAATTCAAAAAAAGTAAGGTGAGGTTACTGTAAGTATTGAAGTTCACCAATGTCATTATTCTTGCTCATCCTAGTTTCTATGTAGGGTTTTATTTTAGGCTTTTTGCAACAGGATCCTCCATATCCCTGCCAAAATCCCATGGTGTCTCACTTTTCGCCTTCGCCTGCCGTATCGCCCATACTCACGATCTTGTATGATGACCCCTCCTATGGGTGGCAGAACTGCCATCATGACTAGTCAGTGCCAATGCCCAGCTGGCTAAGAGGATTATTCTAGCTGATCTGGGGTAGTCAGATTGCCATCAGGGAATGCCCTGCTATTTCCACAGCCTGGCTCCTAGACTGGGACAAGTGAGAACAAAACTCAAACCACATCTTCTATGTGGTAGTAAAGAATGCTGAATATTCAATGCAACCTGATAATTTATAGATAGCATTTAGCACATTGTAATTCAGTTTCTTACTGCCTACTCACCAGAGCCCAGTAGCTTGGTGTACACAGTCTCGTGAAAGATGATGACACCTGGACCCAAAGTTGACAGAGGAACATCTAGGCCACAGCGGGCTGTGGTAGCTTTTAGCTCCTTGGTGAAATGTTTTAAATAAGCCTCCGAGGCATCACCAAGGAATTTGAAGAGATCATTGTGGAGCCTGTCAGCACGAGTACGGTAGATGACAAGGTCAGAGATGGCCAAGACCTTCAGCAGCAGCCGTGTTCTCTGGCTCAGGTTCACAGTGGCCCCCAGGAGGCCCTCTGTATCAATTACCACCACTTTGCGGACTGGGTCATAGGCTGCCCAGACTCCAACTGTGCAAGACTCTTGGGCTGGAGACGTCTTGAAGACTTCCCGGCCATAGAAGAAAGTGTGGTTAAGGGTGTGAGACTTGCCATCCCCCGTGTTCCCAAAGATGGACACTACCTTTAGATGCTGGTCAGGACTGCAGTCCAGTTTCTTAATAAAATCTTCTTCATTCCTTACCTTCCAAAATAAAGAGAAAAATATTATAACCATGCAGCTGGAGTGGACAACACTGAAAACACAGCTGGTTTCAGGATTCATAAGATTAATGAGAGTGATTACTTCCTATTGAGATTTCATCATAGGTTTCTGAAGCACCAAGAAGTCCAAAGCAAAATATTAGAAAGCAGTTTTGTAACACGTACGTATCAATGGGATTTAGGCTGTTCCATCACATAGCTGTTTTGGAAGTGATGCCTCACTGTGATTGCCTGTCTAGTGAAACCTCTCGTACCTCACCCCACTCCCTGAAGCAATTCTTTCAGAGAAGGGAGCACAACCCTACTTCCAAGCCAGCCAGAACAGCTACCTGAAGCATGGCAGACACCCTCAGCAGCACTGGTCTCCTGGCAAGAATCCAAATTCAGGTGCAAAACAGGGGAGTGCTTTTGTCACCTTAACTTGCCTCATCCACAGAGGCTGAGCACCCGTCTAGGGAGAAAGAGCTCCTCCATGCAGCTGTGCTGCATCTGTCCACAGCTGGAGGCTTTCAGACATAGCCTGCCCCGCTCCCACTGCTCTCCAGCTGACAGATCCTTCAGCTGGGAGGGGCAGAGAAGAACAAAGCAAAGTTGTGCACTGTAGTCCAGTTGTTGAAGCAGGTCAAAGTGGCTTTTACAGAAGTGCCACAACTGCCTCAATGATCCATTTCATAATTTACTGTATTGTTCTTCCATTTAAAAAAATAACACACACACACACACAAAATCAAAACAGAGTAGACAGCCCTCAGCAGGTAACTTCTCTTTGGCATCACGTAGATTAAACAACAAGCATCATGCTATTTAGGTAAGAGAACAGGGCATTTTCTGTTCCGATACTAGAGCAACAGGGAAAAGATAAACAAACAATGAAACAGGTTAGGGCTTTGTATGAGAGCCTGCCTTGTTTTCGTTGCAGAATACGGCCTTGGCTTTCAAAGGTTTCAAGCTTCTGGCTATGGCTGGTTGTCACGTGCTTTTTCTTCTTCCAACAGGTTTTATCCACATGTTATGTGACAGAGAAGAATCCAACAGAGGCACTTTTTGACAAGGATTAAATTCACCTCCTCAATCACGATTCCCTTCTCAAGGAATCCCCATCAGCTGAGAGGAGCAGGGCTTCCATCCCCTCTTGCCTGCCTCTCAACTTCTGGAAGCTCCTTGGCTATTTCCCCCTCCATGAGCACAGGTGGAAGGTCTCACACTACACAGAGGCCATGAGGTAATAAACAGTTTATTTGAACAAGTTTATTCTTAGATCAGCAAATTAGTTTAATGCTTAGCCAGCCCCTTTTGTTCTGGTCAAATCTACCAGCAGCACCCAGACCTTGAAGGAAAATAAAAAACAGCCAGTGTGCCAAAAAAAAAACCAAACAACCACCCAAAACCCACACCAGTGTGCCAGACTGCGATTAGGAACAGCGTTCAGAAAAGAAACCTGTGGACTGTGAGGCTGCAGTAGCTTCTCATGGACTCAAAGCATCCAAGGCAGTCTCACAGTGTGGAAGAAAACAGAAAATAGAGAAATCAAAACACTCTCAGCAGAATCTTTTCTGCTGTCTGTGGGAGACCGTCAAGATACGCTCAAGTTACATGTGCACAAGAGAGGGTCTGCTTGTCATCAGGAAGGTAGTTTAGATGGCAGAAGCAGTTTCTCTTAGTGTCTCTGGAGATGTCTCTGTGGATTAAAGAAGTTCTTGGTTCATGGGATACCTCCTAAAAACATTCACAGATCTGATAATATAATAATGTTGTGTGTATGTAAGAAAAAAGGAATATGATAATTTCTTCTCCAGATTGTTTTGGTTTTAACTCTGGCCTCCCCACCTTCTTCCCATCAGGGTGGCAGACCCTCCTTTTGACAGAGTCAGTGCCTGACCAGACCCAGTCATTCTGATTATGTACTCCCTGGATGGCCCAAAGAAATATCACACTTCAAACAGCTGCTTAAGTATTGCCAGGACAACTAATAACTAAGGTCTTTCAGGCAGCACTGGTTATTATTCTGGTATCACTTTGGGAAGTACGTGGAAGGGGCTGAGTCAGTAATGTCAGAAGGCAGAAAGGACAATAGCGACTGCAAGGATAAGGGTAGCTCTGCAATGCATTCCCACCAGTAAGAAACAGAAGTCAACTCACACAAACTCCACTGCAGTTGAAATTGTCCCAAACTGAGCTAATGCAAATTGTCCATACCAACAGCCTTCTCTCACTTTCAACATACTTTAACAACTGCTGATGCCAAGGGCAACGTATTGTGGGAAGAAGAGCTGGATTGCTGAGCCAGACAGAAGAAAAATTGGTTCCAGGTCAATAATCCAGATCACTCCAACAGAAAAGTTACTCTGAATATCAAATCAGACACTCAAAGCACTGAGCTGTTACCCCCTTCTAAGGCACTAGGCTCTTTCAGACTTCCTTGCAGGACAGAACTCAGGAGTGATTTGGACAAGCAGGTCACCCAGGAGCACAAGAATGTACCGAAGTCCAGCTAGTCCCACGTTGTATCTCACGACTCAGTAATGAGTGGCAAAGAACTTCAACATGAAAAGAGTAAACATTTCCTAGCATGCTTTACTGGCTTTCAGCAGTCAGATGTCAAAGGACTTCCCAAGCAGTGGCTGCATCTAGACGCTCATGTTTGGTAGAGAACCAGTACATCTATCCTCTAAGAGGCTGTCTAATTGCTTTGTGTGCCTAGTCATAGTTTTGGATCCTGCAACATCCTGTTACAATAAATTCCATGCATGGGGGGAAGGTGACCAGGAAACACAAAAAACAAAACAAAAAAAACCCAACCAAAAAAACCCCATCCTTTTGCTGAATATGCTTGTACGTCATGCGTGTTTCTTGCTCTTGTGTACCTGTCTTCTTTAACCACTGCTGTGTGCAGCAATGATATTCTCTAAAAAAACATCCAAAACAATCCCCATAGTAGTAGCCAAATTCACTTCCCTTGAGCAAGTTCCTTTAAGACATTTAAACTCTTGAGTGGGTAATAAGTGTGCCAAAGTACTAATCCCCATTGGGCTCAAGTCCCGCTTCTACATCTTGCTTCTCATCTCTGAAGAAGTCTGCATGGTACCACCTTCTGCTGCATGTGCAAAGAACTCCTGTTGCCGTAGCTGTGTCTACTGCCACGTTGCCCAAGAGCTCCACATCTCTGACATGAACAGCACAAGGTAAATATGAAACCTTCCTTAAAGTGCACAGCAATGTCAGTTAAGAACGAAAACTTGTATGTCTAACCTAAGACAAGATGCATACCTCTCCAGCCCCTTCTCTATTTTGCCATTTCTAATATCAGTGACTCATTTATACTTTTGTTATAGATCTTAGAAGAAGATTCTCTTATAGAAAGAATAGTTTTTACTCCATCATAGGTTAGAATCATGTTTAGCCTTCTTTTATAGTTTTAACTACATTTCTGTTAGCAGCTGTCATTCAGCCCTCCATGCAGTCACTTCATTCAAGTGGAGCTGAACTGAAGGTGAAGGTCTTCAGCACGAAAACCAGAGAACTTTACAGCTAGGTCCTCTGTAAGGAGGACACAAAAACTCATACCCCGCTGCTGTGGAACACGTTTAGACCTGAAGCCTCCTTGTCACCTGTACTTGGAAATCTATTATACCTAACATAAGCTTCCTAGATCCGAGCCATAATAAAAGTAGAACCGTTTAGGAAGAGACAAGAAACAAATACTGCTAAAATGCTGTTCCTGCCTATTAATTTCTTGGAAACAGTGTTATTAAAACAGTAACATGTCAAAAGCTTAGGAACAAAATCCATAGAATAGAATGGAGTTTCCAATGACCTGTACTCATACAACTTTAACTCTGCCTCCAGGCAAAACAAACACATTGAGCGAACGAGACATTTTTACCACAGTTTCCTCCTTTTAAAACTCCTTATGAACCCTTTAAGGCTTGCTAATATTCATGGGAGCGGTGCACAAAGCCAGAGCTGTGCCACGATGACACAATAGCTCAAAACAAAAATCAAGAGCGCCTTCATTTGCTAGTCTTACGCTGTCATTTTGACTTTCATTAGTACTTTTGTTGTTGCGTTTTGAAATCTTACTCTTTGCTTGATCTGATTTAACAGAGTATTTTTAATAACTGAAATACATTTTCTGCAATGAAGAAAGATACCATCACATAAACAATTAATGAGTCATTAGACTTGTCTGACAACCAGCACATGACAACATCTTCTGACATTATTCTGATATATAACCATTAAATCACTAAAAAGGATATAAATTTAACACGCTTTTCAATGAATGGAAAAATAAGCCACAAGATTTGTAACAACACATCCAAATATATACCAGCATAAAATTGCAAACATCAGAAACAAATCAGTCTTCAAGTACAAGTGGTCAAAACAATCAAGTGGAAAAAGTACTGTTTCCCTTAAAGCATTACTTAACCCTGCAATACAACCGATTCTCCTTACAGTTCAGAAAGCATTTTAAAAAGATAATGCTAGCAAGAATTCAAACTAACACCTGAAATCAGGGGGAGAAACTGCTAAACAAGCTAAAACAAGACCTGCAACCTTCTAAGCAGCCCTGAACTTCTAAAGCACAGAACAGACAGTTTTTGGTAATTGATCTTAAGAACAGAGTATCATATCAAGCATTAAACCTGGAAACAGAACAGATCTATCAGATCAGCCCACCTCAACACAGACCAGTTCTTTATGACACAGCTTCTAAATGTTGGCAGTTGTGTTTCAGCTCTAAAGAACTGAGCTCCTATCCAGAGTTAGATTCACACACAAGTCTTACGGATGTACGCCTAAAGCTCCAGGTCCTACCGTTAGGATCATTACATCAGAATTTCAGTGCACACTGAAAACAAACAGGAGGGAAACCTATGAAACCAATTTCTTCCTTTAACTACAGCCTCTAAGACAAATCTCAGAAGAATAACCTGCACCACTGTACAGTGCCACGACCAAAAAATTCACATCTCTGCAGAGCTCCTCACTACCGCTCCCAGAAAGGCAGTGCATGAACGCAAAGATGTGCAACAGGCTATTAAAAAAGCAGCTGGAAACTCCCTGCTTTTGCCCCAGGAGAAACTTTTGTTGATATTCCCAAATGTTTCTTGCTACCAAGAAAGAAAAACGATTGGATAGCTCCCTGTGAGGAAGAGAAACTCCTTGCTATGAAACCCATGGCATCAGTAGAGCTGTGAGAGGTGCTCTAGACTATCATAATTCAAAGCCTGTTTCTGCTAAGATCATAGGCTAATTCAGGCTGGAAGGGATCTCAGGAGGCCATTACTCCCTTCCAGCTTTTAGAGGCCTCTAAACAGGGGAGGAGATTTTGATCATAAGCAGGTACTCAAGAAGAATCAAGGCTGACTAGTAAGTCCAAGCAGCTCTAGCTTCCTACCTTAGTTTGTCTCCTATTTACCTCTTCTTCTGCATGACTTCCCCCGGAAAATGTCATGTATGCCATTACTCAAGTCTTCCACATATAACTTAAAATCCATAATCCAATGACATAGACATATTTGATAGAGAAATAAGTGCCTCTAAAACATAAATTTCCTAGAAGATTGATGAAAATAAACAGCAGAGTAGAAAAGACTCTAATAACCTTTCTGAGGAAAAAGCTTGTCTTGTGTCCACTCCACACAGCCACTAAGATACAGCAGTAAGCTGAGCAGTCGTGCCCATACTTGCTAGCCAGTAAGCATGCTTGCTGGTGCATGGTAGCACACCTACTGCAGCTTACCCACAAGACAGAAGATGTGGATAAACCCTGGATAACAGGAGGTAGGAAACTCAGAAATTAGGCTTCATTAGTTCTACTGCCCAAAGAGTTACTTGCTACTATGCAAACATTTTATGGTAGCTTGGGAGAGGTTTTCCCAAAAGGGCTGTGTCAATGGATTAGTTTGTAACTACCAGTATGACATACGCAATTTTATAATCTGGTATTCAGGAATAAGTTATTAATCACTGACCCAGCAAACCCTTAAATCTATTTATCATTATTGTCCTCAGTAGTCTCCCAGACTTCAGCCAAAGTGACATTTGACATCAGCATTTCCAGGATGGGAGTCCTACAAATCCTCAAGCCCAAACCGAGTGACCTGACACTAGAAGCAGGGAGGGCAAAATAAAGGAAGGGACAGACGCACCCTGAGGATTTAAGGTTAGATTCCAACACTACTCCTCAGGTTCAGATAGTTTTGATCTTATTCCCCACTGGCTCAACCAAAGGAAAGCATTTGTATTACGGGTGTTTCTAACCTGAAGTTTTTTGTACTTGCTTATTTGCCTTCACTGCAATACCACCTATGGGTTTTGTTGAGATTTGTTCTGTTAGGCTCTGTACCTACCCACGCAAACAGCATTCCTTAACTGAATATCTTCTTCAGAACAAAGTTATCCTGTTCCTTGCCACAGCTCTGGCAAAGGAATGCAGGGACAGTCTTTTCATGGGTCTGTACAGAGCTTAACAGAATAACTCTCAACAGTACCTACGGGTCCCTGCAATGAAGGGTGGAGGCTGCCCATGGCTGAAACCCATGTCTGTTACAAGACTCTTTTCTGCTTAACAACCCTACCCAAAGGGAGAGACCTTATTTCAACAGTCTTAAGACAGTGGTGGAAAAAACATAAGGGTATGGGAGGTAATCAGTTTGATTGGACTCCTCCCTAACACAAGAGGCAATATTGACAGAAATATTGCTATTACCAGATAATTTACCCTTGTAGAGGACAACGGAGTTATATGAAACTGCTGAAATGAGAAGGAAGACCAGACAGCCCACTAACCTGTTTGCTAGCTGAAAAACTACTGTTGCAAGAACTCAAAACTAATAAAGTCTTCAAGGTAAATGCAACTGCTGCAGAAATAACACTAATTTAAGAGTGTCATCTAACTCTTAAAGAGAACAGTAAACAATTAAGCAGAAATCATTATTCTGTATCCTAAGTACCTTTCAAATTCTCCATGGATGTTAATTTGGCCACGCAACTACCAATTACCACCCCAACATCACAGCTGTAGCAGCAGAGACCTCATACAGGTAAAGAGACTTGCCCAAAAGACAGCAAGTCAACGAGCGAGTTCATGCTGTAACTATTCATCTTCCTCAATACTAAGGGTAACCTTCTGGACACTGCTTTATACCACTGTCCTTGTTAAGAGGGGCATGGACAAACTTACTTGTATTACAGTTCCACTCTTCCTAGGAAATAGTTACTCTGGTTATTTTCCCAATTGCAGCGTGTTTTGACAGGCAGACCAAAGGACTGTGAAAACTCTGCCTTCATGCGATCCTGACGCAAGGCATTAACAACCCAGGTACAAAAGTAAAAGGTATACTGCAGCATCATCTGCCTCCTGGTGACCCCTGCAGAAGTGAGCAAGTGGAAGAGATAGAAAGGACAGGAGGGCTAGAGGACAGCAAGCTGCTGGCTCCCTTTTCTTTCTTGCATGCACCCCAAAGTACTCACATCCTGCTCCTGCTGGCAGCACCCAGGAGCCCAGAAGGATTCACTGGATAAGTGCAAAGAAGGGTAGAGCAGAGGAAGCACAAAAACACCTCCCTTCCCCCGCCAACCCTATTTAGTTCAAAGGGACCAGACAAGCTCGAGAAGTGGACACGTGTGAACCTCACGAGGTTCAACAAGGCCAAGTGCAGGGTCCTGCACCTCGGTTGGGGCAACCCCTACTATCAATACAGGCTGGGGGATGAAGGGATTGAGAGCAGCCCTGCCGAGAAGGACTGAGGGGTACTGGTGGATGAAAAGCTTGTCATGAGCCACCAATGTGCGCTCGCAGCCCAGAAGGCCAACCGTATCCTGGGCTGCATCAAAAGCAGCGTGGCCGGCAGGTCGAGGGAGGGGATTCTGCCCCTCTACTCTGCTCTGGTGAGACCCCACTTGGAGTCCTGTGTCCAGCTCTGGAGCCCTCAGCATAGGAAAGACGTGGCCCAGTTGGAGCAGGGCCAGAGGAGGGCCACAGAAGTGATCCGAGGGCTGATGCACCTCTCCTGTGAGGAAAGGCTAAGAGAGCTAGGGCTGCTCAGCCTTTCAGTACCTGAGGGGGGCCTATAGGAAAGATGGGGGAAATATTTTTAGCAGGCTTGTTGCAACAGGACAAGGACCAATGGCTTTAAACTAAGGAAGGGTAGATTTAGACTAGATATAAGGAAGAAATTTTTTTTACCATGAGAGTGATGAAACACTGGCACAGGTTGCCCAGAGAGGTGGTGGAGGCCCCACCCCTGGAAACATTCAAGGCCAGGTTGGACGGGGCTCTGAGCAACCTGGTCTAGTTGAAGATGTCCCTGCTCACTGCAGGGGAGGTTGGGCTAGATGACCTCTAAAGGCCCCTTCCAACCCAAAACATTCTCTAAGTTCAGGAACTCCTCGAATGAAACAGTGGCTAATTCCAGACTGGCTTGCTGCCAGCTTCTCTCACCTGTGACCTGCTCTCCTTTGCTTCCACACCTGCGCTCATTTCGGCGCACAGACAAAAGAGACAGGAAGCAAGCAAGAAATTTGACTTTAATTACAGCCCAGGAGGACTGCATCATGAAGAAGGTGCAAGAGCAGTTCCAGGGGAAAGCAAAGTTTGTAAGTGGCTATGTTCAAATTCGCTAGGAGTCAGCTTGAGCCTGGTAAAGGAGCTGTGCATTCGCCGAATGGATGGCTCCTCTCCCATCTGCTAAAAATACTCTTCCATACACTGGTATACGTCCAGAGGAAGAAAGAACACTCCTAACCAGCAACTGCTAAGTAATTTTTCCACTACTTTATACCAATGACAGAAAAACAGTGCACTTCAGTGTAGGAGAGGGAACTGCAAAACTGATAACAGACTAGATGGGAGGAATACTGAAAAACAACAAAGAAATAAGAGAAAAATTCTGAAAGGATATGACAGCAAACTCCCAAAACCAGTTTGGCAAGCACAGAGAGGAAAACTCATCAATAGTACAGCAACAGTGATGAGGGACAGAAAACAGACTGACAGATCACACTGACCTAAGAAACTTGGATCTTTCTCCACTTCTTCCTCCTTTACATCCACGGCAAATACACCGGCTGCAACTCTTCAGTTTACAGGATATGGACTACAATTCCCAGAAACTTAGAGCCGACTGCGCTACCCTAATGTACAAAAAAATCCCAACAATCCCCCAACAGCAAATCAAGCAAGTGTGTCACAGGAACTGGTACTATTTGCTAGACAAATGCTTTTCTACTACAGAAGCAAGCAACAAGATTTAAGAGATTGTGATCCTCTCTTAGGAGAGAGGACATACGTTAGCTTGCATTGACTGACAAAGAATACTTGACTAGAAAAAGCATTCCTAGCGAGTCTCCATTCTCTCATCCCTAGACTTTGGCCTGGCTCATATCAGTAGATAGTAAGGAAGAAAAATCACAGCACTTTCGTCACGTTTACAGTGGCAGTGAGAAAAGCAAAGCAGCTAGCACCCCTAAAGAGTTATCCCTCTGTATGTGTAACTTCATAACAGGAGAGGACAGAGGAGGACACACAGACTGTTACGTTCTTAGAGGCTGGTTATTTAATGATTGTATAAAATGGTCTGCATTTAAATAAGGGCTACGGGTCATTCTCCGTCATCTAAACTGACTGGAAAGCATTATATAGATTCTGCTCAGTATTTGCTGAGGGAAAGATCTTAATCCTTTAGGTGTCTAACCCTGCTAGCCAGAATAAAAAGAAATTAAGGAATGGGGCTGAATTTAGGAAATGGAGATGTCTAGTGGCATAACAAAATGACCTGCTAACTGAAGAAAGGGTATCTCATGGTGGGTATCTCAGGGGAGACCCAATAATAAATGTATGCTCCTTTCTCTCACATAAAATTATACTGCTGGGGATATTGGTTTTGTCACTAGCTAGAGGAAAAACTTTCTTTTCTTCTTGACTCCTTGGTAAGACAGGCTACAAAGTCAGTACCTTTTATTTTTCTTTGTAACCCAGAAAGCGGGTAATTTCTTATGACGGAGCTAGTTTCTGGTAGATCAGCCTTTAGTCTTAAAGGCAGACTAATAGCAATCAAGAATGTCTCCCGTCTTCTGGGGTCAACGAAAGACTTTCTCTACTTCTATAAAGTATATGTGTCAAGTCCTTAACTAGGGCTTTGGACAAAGCGTTATCACAGAAGCCACTAGTGACACCACAACCAAGTCCTGATCCCGTGGTAAAAACTCTCAACATCTGTTCTGCAAGATAAAAATATCCAATGGCTGTTACACGTTGTTAAGCATTTCTTCTCCCTTACCTCAGAAGCAGCAGTAAATAGAGTTCACTGTACAACTGATACATAACTCTCTCCTTTATGCTAAAGAGCTCTATTGCAAAAGTGGTGTATAAAGACAAGGCAAAAATGGATACTATTCCAGAAACTGCATAAACATAAGAACAAGAGACAAAGACAGGCACAGACCAGTGGAAAAGTTCAAGAGACAGTGAGACAGTATCAGGACTCGAAACAACTATGCTAACCTGAGTGGTGTTTTTATTGTTACATTTTGCTGTGTTTGTCTTAATAGATCTACGAGTACAGGGGAGTTCTAAACAAAACCAAGGAACTGATTCTTTAAGTTCTTAAGGGAAGTCCCCTCTGTGTGCAAGGGGCAGCACCAGTGACAGCAGAATGACGCTTGTTTGAAAATTCAGCAAGTTACAAGATAAGAAAGGAAAGCTGACATCTTGAGAGCAGATCAGGAGGTTCAGCTGGGGGATTTACACACATTAAAAAAAAAGAAGGCACACAACTGGAGTCTAACATGGCAAAGAGGAGATGCAGAAGATGTAACGAGAGCAGCGACAAAACCAAACAGCTGCTGCAGTTATCAAGAACAATTTGATTGAAGTCTCAGCTTTATAAACACAATAGATAAGGCCAAAAGTTTAATACCATGTAAAGTGAAACTACATAATACAACCTGAGAAAAAGGACCTAGAATAAGGTCTGAACTGCAGGTGATGGCAGTTTGTAAAACATGGATGACATTTTTTTTCTGATAGAAGAAGTCAGTAAGGTCTTTTGAGGGGCAGTAAGTCCTGGAAGAAGGAAATGAAAAATTGGTGGTATAGGTCAAGATGGCCGGGGACTAATTCACAAGAGTCGCAAAGCATCACACTGGGTGGCATGTGACAGCTGGGGTTGGGCTCCATGAGGAACAACCTCTCTCCCTGGTTCTTCCCCAGACTTGCAGCATGAACTTGGATTTAACTTTCAACGGTATTTGCTTAACACGAGATACCAATCTCTTCTTGAAGTGCTCCGATACAGTGTTATTACGATGAATATCACAGATAAGCCTGCATTTCACAGGTATGAGCTTAAGCTACCATCAGTTCTCTACAAACAACTGCTTCTCAAGCAGTGGTTTAAAATGGGACCTTTCCCGACTAAGTGGATTTGAAACAAGCACAAGAAGTCCTCGGCTTTCTGAGCTTATGGTTATGTCTGCAAAGCACAAAAAGCTCCAATCTATCTCTGAGCAGGCCAGCATATCTGTGCAACATGGCACAAAGACAATTATGCAGGTCTCAGAATTACCATAGCTTCATTAGTGCAGTGCTGAGCCCAAGCCGAGAACCTCTACCTCTCAGCTAAACTAAACTAATTTTCTTAGGCACAGCTCCTTATGGATTAATCTGCATTGCTTCTGGATCTGGAACTTGCTCAGTCATTGCTTACACACTATAAATGCCCTTGAGTTTCAGAACTATCAGCCCCAAGAAGCCAACAGGAAGAATAACATGAAACATTACTACTTGAGCTGAACAACTCCAAGTTCCAAAGGAAACTGAAAGAGAAATCTCTTTGTCTTGTGTTCCCATCTCATTGAACTCCTTTCAGGTTAGAAGTTTGTAAACATGTATACTTCAGCATGTATCTCAATACATTATGCTTGCTCAGCAGCATAACTAGTTCTGCCTAATTTTGTACGACTAGCATTTGACATTACTATGGCAGAATCTACCACTGACAGCAAATCAGCAGGTTCCTCTCTCTTATTTCCTAATGCAACAGTCTTCAAGTTCCAAAGGTCAGAAAACAGATGGTTAAAGATAGCTGTACTCTGCAATTCTGATAAATACTTTCCTGTCTGCTCAAATTTAAAAAGCCATACACTCTCAAACCTTGTATCTCCACATTTCAAGTTATTACTGTTTTAGTGTTTTCGGACAAAAAGTTGGTTTAAATGAATAACGTTCTAAGGATTTCTCCCCAGGCCACCAGCAATAATCTTCCTAATGACAAGCACAAAAGAAAAGACTGAGGATGACCTTCCTATAGTTAAATTGGCTGTTGAGTATTATCAAGAGCCAAAGATGCTACAGAAGATGTCTTCAGGGCTAGCTAGTCATCTGACAGCCCTCTCTAAATAAACGTCCTCATGCTCACTAGCACAAACACCACTGTAACAGCAAGCACTCTTTAAGTTCCAGCTGCCAGAAAATATTTTAACTGAAAACCCTCAAACTGCTTTGAGACTGGCTGCGAGGTGTCACGTAAGTATTCAGCTATGAGGAAGAGCAGATCACTCCAGATGGAAGAGCTCTGATTCAACATCTTGATAGTGAAGATGACTTTTTGAGAGCTTTTCCAACCCCATTCTGATCAAATTGCTATGATCTGATAAAGGACCATTGCTGTCCCAACAAGGAAGTTGGCTTTACTGCCTGTGACATTTAAATAGCACGCACTTGCTTGCAAGGGGCAGCCAAAAGTCTGCCTCAACAAGGCTTACAGATTCTTGAGTTTAAAGATAACTCAAACTGGTGCAACCATACACAGCCACATCTTGTGAGCAGCTTTCCAGGACAGCCTTGTTCTCAGGCACTTCAGACCTTGCTCTGGTGGCTAAATGAAGACTACTGAAAAGTCTGCATCTTACAGCAATAGTTGCATCTGCCTTGCACTACAAGGAAATGTGTGTGTGCTCAGGAGAGGCATACAAACTTAGGACTGCTACTACACCTGAAACTCTGTCACTCACATTTACAGTCCCTGGTGTCCTGCGTAGTGTGTTTTCTCTGTCAGTGCATCACAGGGACTGTCATCCTTTCCTCCCTTTCCTTTCCAAAAGCCACCAGAATTTATCAATCAGAACACCTAAACTGACCAAAATGTGACCTAAGTATCTTGCACCTATTCTATACTATAGTGTAAATATGGCATACATACATATACATACAGTCTACTATGAACAGATACAAAATATTTAAGTCATATTTCCTTGTAATACATGGCAGACCCATTGGCTGTTACTATGATGGATACAAAGAACTGGTCTACCAACAATCAGAATATCATCACAATTCTTTTTACTCCTGGTAGCACGAATATGTTAAACGAGAGCAACTAGATATTGAGTCTTCAGGCGAACTCGCATTTTCTTTCTGTGTCTCCTGAATGACATTTAATACAAAAGATACAAACTGGAAGCCAGAAGATGAAGCTGAAATTTCAGTTGTGTAATTAACCTGCTCTGTGACTTTCACACGCTGCTGTTTTTACATTTGTAAAGTGCTTATGCTCACCAAATGTAAGGGCCAGCAGAAGAGTTAAGTAACTGCATGTATTGCATGCTAGATTCTGTAAAATAACGCCTCCTGAGAGACTGTTCCAAGTCAACCAGTATTTCTGTTCTACCATAATTACCAGCAGGTCTACCCCAAACTGATGGCCAATTTCTTCCTCTTTCGGCAAAAGGCTAACGTGGAATAGTATTTGTGCCAAGCAATACAGCTTAACCATGGTGTCTGTAGGACTTGGATGGCACCCTTTAGACATCTATTTCCACTTTGTCCTATTTAAAAAAATCAGATGGATTTACTGATGCTAAAGAAGGGTAGCAGGGGGCCGTGGCCTTGCATTTGCGCTTCTTGGTACAGCGCCCACTCCTTGTCATACGGTAGGAGACTGGCTGACAGCACTCCCATTTGTAGGGCATCTACTGCAATACTCTCAGTTCAATTCTGTTCAGGAATGATCAGCATCCTGCGCAGAGTGCTCTTATCTTCGTTGTGTGTGCCTCAGTACAAAGTCAATTCTTCCACCAGCTTTGCCTACCAAGCCTCTTAGAGGGGGGTCTTGCCACACGTAAGGTTTTAATGGACTTGACCTTTCGAGGAACTGGTGAGCAAGGCCACTCCAAGGCACTGTGTCCTTTTGGCACAAGATACACACTTAGTGTCACTTAACCACCGCTGCTGCCAGTTACGCTTTGAGTACTAATCATGCACCGCAGCAGCCTGTTAGACTAAGACAGCGACTAAAGGATCTCGCCCGTTCAAACAAATCGCAGCAGTTCTTACCTGAATCTCCTCAGTTTCATCCACCAAGAGGAAACTCACAACTTTCTCTGTCATCTTCCTTCTCTTGGTCTCCTCATCCATCCCCTCGTCGTCTTCCTGCTCTGGAGCTTTGCCAGCGTGGTACACGGTGACAGGGTGCTTCCTTCTGTTCCCCCCGGCATGTGTTCTCTTCTGACACTCCACACAGAGGTTGATTTTGCACACCTGGCACCTCACCGCTGCGATCTGCCTCGAGCCCGGTGTGCTGGCGTGCATTATGTTCCCGTTGGCGCCTTTGCACGAGTCACAGTACGGGACATGGCCGGGTCTGATACGGGTCCGCTCGTGGTGCCGTAACCTCTCCGGCTGATGCAGCTCTTCCTCACAACGCTGGCACTGTAGGCTCCTGCACTCGTCACACTCAAAGATTGCTTCATCTGTCCCACTGCAAACATAGCTCTCCTGGCACAGGAGCGTCGTGTTCTGTCCTTTCTCTGCAGTTTGCGTGTGGGCACTCATCTTCGGTTTTCTTTAAAGCAACGTTTTTCCCTCCTGTTTCCGTTTCAAACAATCATATGTGTAAGTCAGCTGCAAATTTCGTATTTTCCCACGGGAGAGAAACACAACAGGGATTCTGTCTGCACTGAATTTTAAATAATAGACCCTTCCATAAGATCCATACGCTGACCTGCTGCCCGCGAAGAGTCTTACGTGCAGATGAAGTTTTCTTTCTCCAAAATAAACTTGCAGAACATGGCTGGTTCCACGTACCGTTATGCCCAGACGCTGGCACGCATCCTTCCTCTGCCTCACTGTAGCAGGTGTTTTCAGGGACGAAGAAAACACCCAGCCTGGTGTGCTCCAGCGGGCAGGGCAGGCGCCTCCCTGCAGCGGAGAATGGAGGGGGCGGTTAGTGACACAGGGACAAGGAAGGCGTTCAAAATGCACAAGTGCACACACACACACACACACAGAGGGCTGTGTCAATACCAGAAAATTCTCTGCTTTCACCCCCCGGCTAAGCTCCTCCTTCAGAGTTCACAGGATTTATTTATTCGCTGGGAATTTCCCGGTGCGCTTCGCCAGATAAACAGCAACCCGCCCGCTCGGCGCGCTTCACCTCGTAACGCCGGGGAACGACGGCTGCTGGCCCCAGCGCTGCCCCCGCCCGGCCCCCGCCCGCCGTCGCGGGCTCCCGAAGCCG